>CDYX01028742.1_pt1 | contig 29219 bp, 33 predicted proteins | sample 554871 | NCBI WGS metagenome assembly CDYX01 (sample SAMEA3182061, study PRJEB8094) | gut metagenome | biome: human; feature: gut; material: Stool; isolation source: human stools | place: Canada | collected 2013-01-14 | reverse complement strand
GATTGGATGAATACGTATAAAGAGAATCAGGCAAAACGGGGGAAGAAAGACGGGAATCAAATCTCAGTTACCATTCGCATCTTGAAAGATTATGCAGGAGAACGAATGACAATGGATCGGGTAGACAAGGCATTCTGCCAGGACTACCTCGATTATCTGATGACGGAATATCGTCCCAAAGGAAAACGTGTGTCGAACTTTACACTCCACACCTACTACCGCATCTTGAACGGAGCTTTGAATGCAGCCGTTCGTGCGGAGATTATAAAGGTTAATCCGTTTACCAAAATCAATAATTCGGATAAAATCCGCTTGCCGGAGAGCAAACGGTCATATATGACTATCGAGGAAGTGCGGGCATTGATTGCCACTCCGATGAATAATGAGGCTGTAAAGTCCGCTTATTTGTTCTCCTGCTTCTGCGGATTACGTGTGAGCGATATTGTCGGATTGAAGTGGAAAGACGTCTTCATTGATAGAGGACAATATCGGTTGGCAGTATCCATGCAGAAGACCAAAGAACCGATTTATCTACCGCTTTCTCCCGAAGCCTTGAAGTGGATGCCGGAACGAGGCGACAAGACGGCAGACGATCATGTGTTCGATTTACCCAGTCCGTCGATGATGAACCTGCTTATCAAACCTTGGGCAAAAGCTGCGGGAATCGACAAGCGGTTTACCTTTCATACTGCCCGCCACACATTCGCAACGATGATGCTGACCCTTGGAGCAGATCTCTACACCACCTCGAAATTGCTCGGCCATGCCGATGTGAAGATGACGCAGGTATACGCCAAAATCATCAATCAGAAGAAGGACGATGCGGTCAATTTGGTAAACGGATTGTTCGATTAGCTCAATGTAAATAGCCTCTTTTTAGGAGTAAAAAGGGGCTATTTTAATATCAATTATAATAGAGTTTCAAACGAAATTAAGTTTACTTTAATCCGGGTGCCTATAGGAAAAAAACGAAGTAAACTAATCTATAGAGGTCTCACTTGTTGTTAATGTAGGAAAACAATAAACATATTGAGTAGATATTGATAATCCTTAATCGAGTAGTAGGAAATATAAATAACATAAACAAAGAAAACTCTTATCCGCACCGTCTCGCAGGAACTTGACCCGCCCGTGAAATAGGCCGGATTCGGATCCTTCGTCGTCAAGGACATTCCGCCACGACGGTTCTACTCCACTCGTCTGGAAGAGTACGCCACCTCGAAAGGGACGAAGAAAATCACATTCGTGCCGCCTCGGACGAAATAACTCCACCAGCGCATGAACGCTCGGTATAGCGGTCGGGGACAAAATATGGCTTAATCCTCAACCCTGTAGGTTCGATAGCATATAATCGGGTACTCCTTGAAAACGCCGTACCGGCACTACTTTCGTCTGCGATATTCCGCCGGCGTCATTCCCGTCTGTCGTTTGAACAGGCGGGTAAAGTATTGGGGATACTCGAATCCCAGCTCGTATGCGATCTGGCTTATCGGGCGTTCGTCCAATGCCAGTTTGTCTTTCGCCGTCTCAATCATTCGATTCTGGATATGTTTTCGGGTATTCATACCCGTTTCGCGTTGAAGCACGGCGGTCAGATAGTCGGACGATAGATTCAGTCGGTCGGCAAAATATTTCACGGTCGGCAACCCATTTTTCGAGAGGGAGTCGGAATGGAAATAATCGCGGAGCAGTTTCTCGAACCGGCTTACGATATCCATGTTTTCCCGATGCCTCATCTTGAACTGCCGGTCGTAGAATCTGCGGCAATAGCTCAGCAGCAAGCCGATGGAGGCACATGCTATTTCAGGTGTATGTTCGTCGATGCGTTGCCGAAGCTCCCGTTCGATGTGACGAAAAATACCCAACACATGTCCGATTTCCTCTTCCGACAGGTGCAACGCCTCGTGGAGTTCATACGAAAAGAATACGTAATTTCCGATGTCGCGCCCCAGTGCCGTACCCCGGATGAAATCGGGATGCACCATGACGGCCCAATTGTCCTCTGCCGGCCGGAACGGCTCTCCGTACTCCTGAAAAACGACCGTCTGTCCCGGGCTGGTAAAGACCAGCGTACCGTCCGAATAGTCGTACATGTTACGACCGTATTTCACACTGCACGATGAGTTTCCCCGGCAGAGTGCTATGATATAATAGTCCTGCTTCCAGCCTTGCGGATGGCTGTATTCGGCGATTTGCGAGAAATCGACAACAGAAATCAACGGATGATAGGTCTTGACTCCGATGATGCGGTTGAACTCCTGCGGTGTTTTGCAATGTATGATTCCGTTTTTGTCCTTCATTCGGCAAAAGTAATGTAAAATGCGAATTATCGCATCATTATCACGGATTCATATCACATAAACACGGATTTGTTTATCCTGTATGTTTGGCATAACCGCTACATTTGTCGAAAAATAAATGAAAATTCGCATGAAACGAATCGAACATCAAAAAACGGCGTCGCCGACGACCGTATTGCTTTTTTCGGGAGCTATCGTGCTGCAAATTGTCGGCATGTCCCTCTTTCCGCTGACGACCGGCTATACGAAGTTCTGGCCCACACTGGCCTCCATTCTGACCTTATTGCTCGGCTCGTTGCTTTTTTGCCGGATGCTTTACAAAGGTGTCGCGCTCAGTTTTCTGATACCGTTAGGTTCAGCAGTCATGCCGCTTGTCATGAGCATGCTGGGAATATTCGTGTACGGGGAAAGTATATCGGCATTGAAAATCACGCTGCTTATAGTGGCTTGCGCCCTGATAGGCATAGCAGGTAAAATGAAATAAGCAGACATCATGGACAGCCTACCTGCAACCACAATCGTACTCTTTTTGATTGCGACGATGTTCTCTCTGGGAGCAACGGCAATCTGGCCGCGGACACAAGGGTTTACCAAACCGATACCGACGGCTCTGTCTATACTGATGCAGGTAATATGCCTCGTATTGATGAACCGCATTATCGATTCGGGAGTCGAGTTGAGCTTTCTCGTACCGCTCAATGGGGCATTTTCACCGCTCGTGATGATTTTCGTCGGCGTTTTTCTCTACAAGGAAAAGGCGTCAGTCCGGAAAATCGCCGTCTTGCTGACGGCATGCGTGCTGATCGGTTTTGCAAACTTTTTATAAACAGGAAATTATGAATAGCGAACAACATACTACGGCTAAAGTCTGGCTGATTACGGGAGCATCTCGCGGCATGGGACATGCCATTATGGAGGCGGCGCTCGCCGCAGGGCATTGCGTGGCGGCGGTCTCGCGCAGTGGAGAAATAACGACGCATATCGAAGACGGGGCAGCGCGGCTGCTGCCGTATGCGTTGGATGTGACGAATACCGAACAGGCGGTGTTCGACCGGATGGCCGAAGCGGTCGTGAAGCACTTCGGACGCATCGACGTATTGGTAAACAACGCCGGTCACGGACAATTCACCTACTTCGAGGAGTCGGACGAGCGGCAGATACGTGACGTGTTCGAGACCAATCTGTTCGGACTGATGCGCGTTACCCGTGCCGTTTTACCGGTCATGCGTAGACAACATGCCGGACACATCTTCAATGTTTCGTCCGCTGCGGGGTACTCGGGTGTCGGACCATCCATCTATCACACAAACAAATTCGCCGTTACGGGGTTCTCCGAGGCACTTGCGTTCGAGACGGAACAATTCGGCATCCGGGTTACGATCGTCGCTCCCGGACTGTTCCGCACGGATTTCATGAATTTCAATTCCGCCTATCATCTTCCCGCACGACCCATTGCGGACTACGACGCATTCCGGGAGCGGATGAGCGGTTTCGTGAAATACATGAACGGTCGAGAGCCGGGCAACCCCGAGGCGTTGGGACGACTGGTCGTGAGAGCGGCCGACAGTGAAAAACCGCCCTTGCATCTGCCCGTAGGTGCGGATGCCATCGAGACGCTCGAAACGCACCACGAGGCACAGCGAAAGGATGTCGAGGCATGGCGTGAGGCTTCCTGCGCCACCGCGTTCCCTCCCGAAGAGTCGGAAGTCGATACGCAGGCGTTTTTTCAATGAGCCGAAGCATGAAAGGTGGAAAATCCGAAGGCATGAAAAGCAGGATACCCGATTTGCAGAGCACAAACCAGAGTTGTCTGAAATTCGGTTGTCGAATCGGTTAATTATGAATAAGAAATCCCTTATCCGCACCATCTCCCAGGAACTCGACCTGTCCGTGCCGCAGGACAAAATCGCCAGAATTCTCGACAAAGGGCGGTTCCTGCAATCCAAGGACGGGACACGATTCATTACCGCTTCCAATCTTTCATCGGCACTTTCTGCCGCCAGAAATAACAAGACATCGGTCGCCTATGGAATAAAAAGAGTTATCAAGGAATTGAAACTATAAAGCAAGTTAATTGACATGAAAGAACAAAGTAAAAAGTCTTCTCTTTTTTTGAAGAGAAGCAACACCTAACCCACTTCGCTACCGAACAGGATGTAGCGGAAGAACTATTCGAGTTACTTTCCGAAGCGAGAGAACTCTATCTTCAGGATGTGATTGTGGGTGGCAAGCGATATAGCCGCTATGTGGATGACTTCATAAATAGTCACCGATACATCAACTGCAACAGTGCAGTTTGCCGGAATTGCCACAAGATGAACATTCACATCGTCAAGGGACTGCTGAACGAATGCGCCCACCTTGTCCAGCCTCTTTTTGCTGCATCCGACTTCTCCTTTGAGAAATGTATGGAGTTGCGAAAGCTGTATGACCAGTCGGAACCGTTGCCGCCACCTACCAAACGTCATACCGATGGCTTTATAAAAGCCCCGCCGCTTTCTTTAGGCTGCAACTTCACTCAAGAACAGATGACAGGTATTGTGTCTTGTGCCAATACTTATCATCTGTTTTGCGTCTCAGAGGTTCGCATCGAGGATATGGAAGCTCTCTTTTCCTGCAAGGAGGGCTTTCACATTCGGGTAAACAATCTCCGTCTTGTGGTTATCTTGTTCGATGCGCTTCTCGAAAACTCATTCATCCAATCCCGCTGGCAGTCTGTTCTGGACAAAGGGCGATTCCTGCAATCCAAGGACGGCACGCGGTTCATTTCCGCTTCCAGTCTTTCATCGGCACTCTCCGCTGTCAGAAACAACAAGACATCGGTCATCTGCGGAATAAAAAGAATCATCAAGGAATTGGAATTATAAAGCGATAATCTCCCGCAAAATGGAAAGCACTATGTTTGGTCAAACCGTACATAGTGCTTTTCCATATTCACGGTACTTCTATCCCAATAAACTCTGTATTGTTTATAAAAACGCCGCTGAAGCACAATGAATGTACAGTGGTGTTCTTTTTCAATCCCCTTTTTTATGGATATGTGGGTTAAGAGACGACGTATTACCAGGTGTCTGTTTGTTGTCTCTTTGACGTCGTAATGGTTTTGCCGTAATTCATCGCTCATTTTTGAATAGCATTGGACAATCTTGCCGCCTATGCTTGCAGTTTGTGTGGCAACTCTCCCGACGACAAATGTCGGTCGGGGTATTAGGCTCTTATACGATAATAAAACATATTTGATTTATATACAAATATTTATTCTGTTATTTTATGATATGGGTAACAAAATAAAAACATCATTATTTACTATTATCGATTTTCGTTTACGAACTATGGAGAATTTATTATTAAGGTGAAGTAGCGAATCAGACCATTTCGAGCGATAATCCATATGTTAAGATTAGGTATTCGGAGTATATACAGATGATAAAACAATAGCAGTCGGGCAAGTGTTTCATAAAGAATATTTGCCCGACTGCTATTGTTACTTCTACTCTTTGTCTTCCGCTTCAAATTCTTTTTGGTGCAATCCCATCCTATGTCGCTTACTATAATCTTGTCTGTTCATTCCGGTAATCCGCAGGAGACACACCTGTCAATCGCCTGAAATATCGGCACATATAGGAGGCATCCTCGAAATGCAGTTCCTCGGCAATCCGCTTTATTGGCAGGTCGGTGTGGGCAAGGTAACTTTTAATCTCGAAAACGGTTAATTGGTCGATTTCTTCTTTTGGAGAAAAGCCTAATACTTTGCGGCATACCTTGTACAGATAGGTGGTCGTGATGCACAGCGCATTGGCATAGAATGCTACATCCCGGTGTTGTTTGCAATGCTGTGCCAGCAACTTGTAGAAATCCACAACGAGTTTCCGACTCCGGGTGTCGGGCTGCGGTTTCGAGGGCAATTCGGTAATCGTCGCCTCCGCAGCAGATAGGAATACGTGGAAACCGCTTGCCAACAAAGCGTCACGCTGTGCAGTATCCTTGCGGCAATCAAACCACTCCATTTGCCGCCACCAGCCGTCGAGAAGCCGCCATTCCTCAGCCGAGGCATGATATACGGGACTTTCATAGTAGTGAAGATACCAAAAGTCCGAGGCCGCCATTTTGCAAATCGTATCCTCGATATGTTTGTAGTCGAGCGTGATGAAACGGGCGGAGAAAAGTGACGACCGTTTACTCAATACCGTTACGTCATCGTAAAACAGGATAAGCAGATCTCCCTTCCGCAAGGCACACCGACGGGAATTGACGCTGATGATAGCGTATCCCGATTGAACAAGCAGTATGATGCAGCCGGCAATGTCTATCCGGTTACCCACACACCTCCCCAAATCCGTTGTTCCCACAGCCGAATTACGTTCTGGAATAAAGGATGAATATTTTATATCAATCATGTTTTATACTTCAATAATATGCAAAAATAGGGATAAAATTCATCACACACCAAATGTATGTATCGAAAAGTACCATAAATCAAAAGATTATTCTTTCCGGATAAGTGGAATGCGCAGTATTTTTGCAGCCAAAAAATGGAAACGACACTGTCAAAAAACGAACTGCAACTATCATGCGGGCGGCTCCGTCCGCTTTTCCTGCATTATGCTTTGCCGGGCATCGGGGCGATGCTGTTTCTTGCTCTGCAATCCATCGCCGACGGATTGATCGTCGGACGTCTGATCGGGACAACGGCTTTGGCTGCCGTCAATATCGTGATTCCCGTCTATACGCTGGTAACGGCCGTGGCATTGATGATCGGTGTAGGCACGCAAGCTCAAATAGGTATTCTGACAGGGCAAGGTGATTACACTGGGGCAAAAACAGCACTAATCAGCGGGCTAATAGGTCTGATATTTTTCACTGTAACAGCGACCGTCGGAGTCAATATTTTCGCCGACGAAATCGCCGTATTTCTCGGCGCGGACAACGAATTGCTACCGCTTTCTACAAAATACATATACGGCCTTATGCCGTGGCTCGCCGGCATCGGCTTTCAACTCTTTTTCGATTATACGCTCAAAGCGCTGGGGCATCCCCGCTTCGCTATGATGGTGATGATAGGCACCATCTTGCTGAATATCGTATCGAGCGTGGTCTTTGTGGCGTATTTCGGCATGGGAACTTTCGGCACCGGTCTCGGTACGGGCATCAGTTTCTCGCTCGGTGCCGTCGTGTCGGGCTGTATGATTGCGAGGCAACTGCGAAAAAACACCGGATTGTCCGCAGCGCACGGACGATTCTCCCTCAAAACGTTCGGTCACCTGTTCTACAATGGCTCTTCCGAAGGGCTCACGGAGATAGCGGCGGGCTTTATCGTTTTTTTGTTCAATATCACCTTGATGAAATACGTCGGAGCAGCGGGTGTTGCGGCCTTTACATTGGTGGACTATCTGATGTTCATCGGCACCAGTGTCATCTTGGGCATATCGAACGGCACGATACCCGTCATCAGCTACAACTGGGGCGCACGCCGCATATCGCGCGTGAAAGGCATCGTCCGACTGGCTCTGATGAGCAACCTCGCGTGCGGAGCGGTCATGATACTTTTGCTGTGGGTATGCGGACGTGCTGCCGTCGGGCTGTTCATCGGCTCGTCGGAGGCGCACGTCATCGACTTAGCGGTTCGCGGTGCGAAGTTCATGTCGCTGGCATTCCTGTTCAACGGGTTCAACATCTTGGCATCCAGTTTCTTCACAGCCATAGACAAACCGGGATTGTCGCTGGTCGTGGCATCGCTGCGCGGCCCGGTGCTGCTGGTCTCAGGGATTCTCTCCCTGCCGCGATGGTTCGGTGTGGACGGGATATGGCTGGCCATGCCTTTGGCCGATGCTCTGACCGCTGTGATCGTTTTGCTTTTAACCATGCACATGGACAATATATTCGGCCGAATTTCCAAAGCTGTCTGAAAAAACAGATTCTTTCGATTGGGTTTTTACGGAAAAACACATACTTTTGCAAATCATCTGATGATATGATTATTTACAAAACGTATGATGATAGAGAAAAGGTCGTTAGCCGACAGGGTCGCCGAAGCGATAAAGCGAAAAATCACGGAGGGTGCCTATACACCGGGCGACAAACTTCCGACCGAACCCGAGTTGATGAAAGCCTTCGGCGTGGGGCGGTCGAGCGTGCGCGAGGCGGTGAAATTGCTGGCGACCATGGGTGTGGTCCGCGTGCGGCAGGGGGCGGGAACGTTCGTCGCCGAGCCGTCGGACAACGACATCGGCAGCAGAATAGATGCCGCCGACCGGACGGAGCTCGACGAGGTGCGGAAGATTTTGGACATCGCCATCGTGGAGAAAGCCGTGGCCCGAAGAACGGAAAAGGATATGCAGCGCATGCGTCTTGCCCTCGAAGCGCGAAAAACACATGCGAAAAACGGATTGCTGAAAGCGTGTATCGAAGCCGATCTGAATTTCCACGTCGCCATCGCCGATGCCACCCACAACCGGATATTGGCGGACATCTATCGCTCCGCATCCCGGCATCTGCTGTCCGAATTCAACCGTATCTACGACGGCACGGAGTGCTTCGCTGCCTCGCAGCCATCCCACGAGAAGCTGCTGAAACATATTGTCGCCGGCGACCTGAAGAGCGCACGGCGCACGGCCATAGAAATAGTGGAGGAGCCATAAAAACAGTGAGAATCATGAAAACGAATAAAGACAAGGTGGTCGTACTCTTCGAAGTGACGCCCACAGCCGAAGGGAAACGACGTTATCTCGAACTGGCCGCCCGACTGAAACCCCTGCTTTCGGATGCGGAGGGCTTCATTAGGGCCGAGCGGTTCGGCAGCCTGAACGAAGAGGGCAAGTTGTTGTCGATGAACGTATGGGAGAGTGAAGAGGCCGTCGAAAAGTGGCGCAATGACCTGCACCACCGCATGAGCCAGTCGGAAGGGCGCGAAAGGCTTTTTGAGAGTTATCTGATCACCGTTGCCTCGGTACTAAGGGAATACGGCGATTCCGACAGAGAGGAGGCCCCGACAGATTCCGACGAATATTTCCGCAGGGGCGGCCAGAAGAGCGAAAGCCCCGGTATCGACTAACGACAAGAACGATGGAAACCGAAGAAAAGATAAGAGCGGTAAGAGACCGCGACGCAAGCTATCGCGGTAAGTTTTTCGTTGCCGTCCGAACGACGAAAATCGTCTGCACGCCCGACTGCCCCGCCAAACCGCTGGAACGCAACATGGTGTTCCACGACACATTGGAGGAGGCCCTGCGTGCCGGGTACAGACCCTGCAAAATATGTATGAAAGAATATTATAACGATAAGAATATGGAAACCATAAAGATTATACGTTACAAATCGCCCGTGGGCGAAATGATGGTCGGCTCTTACGGCGACAAGCTGTGCATCTGCGACTGGGCCGTGGAGAAACGCCGCTCGACGATCGACCGCCGCATACAGCGGCATCTGAGTGCGAAGTACGAAGAGGGCACTTCCGATGTCATCGAACGGGCAATCAAGGAACTCGACGAATACTTCGCAGGAGAGCGCACCGCATTCGACATCCCGGTCGTATTCACCGGTTCGGAGTTCCAGTGCACCGTATGGGAGGAGCTGATGAAAATTCCTTACGGCGCGACCGTCTCCTATGGTGAACTCGCCCGCCGCATCCGCAATCCGAAAGCTGTGCGCGCCGTGGCGTCGGCCAATGCCACCAACCCCATCTCCATCTTCGTGCCTTGCCACCGGGTCATCGGCAGCAATCATAAGTTGACCGGTTACGGCGGCGGGCTCGATGCCAAACGGGGGTTGTTGGAGTTGGAACGTTCCAGAATGTAGAAATATCGCATGTCCAGTGATATGCTTAAATTCTATTCGGTATTTGCCGCACGGATATTGCCCATCTCGTCGAACATACCCCGGTGTTCGTTGCCCCACGCATCCATCATACGGATAATGGGTACGAGCGACTCGCCAAACTCAGTCAGAAAATACTCCGTTTTCATCGGCACGGTGTCATGCACCACACGGCGCACGACACCGACCGATTCCAGTTCGCCCAATTGCTGCACCAACACACGTCGGGTCGCACCCTTTATCACTCGTTGAAACTCCACGGGACGGTGAATGCCCTTGGTCATGCAGTTAATCAGATAAGGCTTCCACTTCGCGCCCATGACATATTGCGTAATCGTAACGCCGCAGTCCAAATCAATCGGGGGTATCTTATACTCATACATACGCATTCGATAGTTTATAGGACGCAAAAATAGCCAAATCCTGCGATATGGGAAAAGAATCATACTGTGATAAATTTATCACATATTGCTTATAGATAGCTGCTTATATAATTTTGCCGTCGAATGAAAACAAAGAACGTATGAAACGATTATTAACCGCAGGATTGCTTGCAATCCTCTCAACGACATTCAGTATGGCTCAAATCACGAACAAAGAGATTCTGTCGGACGAAGTATGTGACAGACTGTGCGCTGCGGCGCGCGAGAAAAGCAAGGAATTAGGCATCGACATCAGCTTTGCCGTTGCCGACCGTCATGGACTGCCCCGTGTCTATCGTCGCTATGGCGATGCACTGGTATTGAGCATCACGCTCGTACCGGGCAAGGCATATACGGCAGCCGTGACGCAGTGTAAAACAAAGGACGTGGCGGCAGCGGCCGCCGAAGGCGCCCCGCTGATGGGTATCCAGACGAACGACCCGCGCATTACCCTCGTGGCCGGCGGCTATCCGTTGTTCGTAAACGGGAAGATCGTCGGTGCAATCGGAGTGGGCGGCGGCACGGAAGCGCAGGACTGCGAGATTGCCGAATATGTGGTCAAGGTATTCGGGGAACTGACGAAATAAGCATACACAACGGTGCTTCAGAACGTATGTCGGATAGACAGCACCCCTGCCCGAACTTTTGCGGCAGGGGTGATGCTGTTAAAAAGCGAGCGGAAACACCCGACAACTTCGTTTTTTCAGCAATTTCTTTGCCGGATGAAAAAATATACATACTTTTGCGTAACTAATTACGTATTCAAGAACGATAAAAATAATCAAGTATGGAGTTTTTCGACAAAACAGGTAAAATGGCTATCGGGAGCAGGCTGCGGCTGCTCACGGAGAGCATCACGGCGGACGCCGCCGACATCTACCGCCTGTATGGCAACGATTTCAAACCCAAATGGTTTCCGGTTTTCTTCGTGCTGGAAAACGGCGAGGCGAAGACCGTGACGTCGATCGCCCATGAAATCGGGCATTCCCACCCGTCGGTGAGCAACATCGTGAAGGAGATGAAAGCCCGCGGGCTGATTGCCGGCGACACGGAACGCTCCGACGGCAGATGCAACCTCGTGCGCCTTTCCGAAAAGGGAATCGAAATGGCCGCCTCCATCAAAGAAACATGCGCCGACGTGGAAGAGGCCGTCGAGGGTATCTGCCGGGAGGCAGCCCACGACCTTTGGAGGGCAATCGACGAATGGGAATACCTTTTGGGGGAGAAGTCCCTGCTGGAGCGAGTGAAGGAGGTGAAACGGCGGCGAGAGCAATCCGCGGTGGAAATCGTGCCGTACTCGCCGGAATATCAGAAAGCGTTTCAATCGCTCAACGAATATTGGATAACGCGCCATTGGGAGCTCGAACCGCACGACACGGAGCTGCTCGGCGACCCGCAGGCGCATATCATCGACCGAGGCGGCTTTATCCTCGTCGCTCTCCGCAACGGCAATCCCGTGGGGGTATGCGCGATGTGCGAAATGGAAAGCGGCGGCTACGATTACGAACTGGCGAAACTCGCCGTCGCACCCGAAAGCCGAGGATTCGGCATAGGACGGATGCTCTGCGAGGCGGCTATCGATAAGGCACGCAAAACGGGCGCGCGGAAACTCTTTCTGGAAAGCAACACCGTCCTGCGTCCGGCCATATCGCTCTACCGGAAACTCGGTTTCCGCGAATTGAAGGAATACCACCCGGCGTATATGCGCGGCGACATCCAGATGGAACTTGTATTGAACTGAAACAGTCCTATCTATAAACATGAAAATCAGACAATACGTTATAGACGCATTTGCAGAGAAAGTATTCGAGGGCAATCCGGCCGCAATCTGCATACTCGAAGAATGGCTGCCCGATGAGTTGATGCAAAAAATAGCATCGGAGAACAATCTTTCCGAAACGGCTTATCTTATCAAAAATACAGATGGCTCCTATGGATTGAGGTGGTTTACCCCCAATATGGAAATCGGACTATGCGGACACGCAACGATGGCCGCTGCCTATGTAGTAACCGCTTGCCTCGAACCCGGCAAAACCGACGTCGCATTCTCGACGAAAAGCGGCACTCTGACAGCAATCGATAAAGATGGCATCATTTACATCGAACTGCCCGCTTTCAGTCTCACTCCCGTTCCTGCTCCGGCATCGATAATAAAAGCTATCGGGGTGGAGCCGTTGGAAACATTCATGGGGCGGGATATGCTTTGTGTGTTGCCCACCGCCGAGGATGTAAAGGCGGTCTCACCGGATTTGGACGAGATCGCGCGCTACGAAGGGCTGTTGTTTCATATAACCGCCAAAGGCGAGGAGTGCGATTGCGTCAGCCGGACATTCGCCCCCAAGTGCAACGTTCCGGAGGATGCCGTGTGCGGGTCGGGGCACTGCCATATCATTCCGTATTGGAGCGGCAAGCTGCAACGAAATGAATTGGTGGCTCGTCAGGCATCCCCACGTGGCGGCACGTTGTATTGCCGCCATGACAATGACAAAGTGATACTCGGAGGCCGGTGCGTGCTCTTTTCAGAGGCAGCAATCCGTCCGACCGATTGAAAACCAACTAATAATTAACAAATCAAATGGAAACGAAAATCGTAGTAAAGAAAGCCGATGCGCTCAAACGTGTGTTCAAGGGCGTGTCGCTCGATTCGCTCGCTGTCGGCGAGAAATCGATGGTAACGAAGATGAACTATGTAAAGGGTAATTTCGCCACCACCCACCGGCATCCGCACGAACAATGCGGGTACGTCATCTCGGGCGAATACCGGCTGAAAGTGGAGGCTCCGGCCGACATCGACGTGATACTTACCGCAGGAGATTCATACGCCATTCCCGGCAATGTACCCCATTCGTTCGAGGTGCTCGAAGGCGGCGAAGTGGTGGACGTGTTCACCCCGCAAAGGGAAGATTATCTGTAAACGAAAATATCGGAGACGATAATCCATGAACAAAAAAGCCCTTATCCGCACCGTCTCGCAGGAACTCGCCCCGTCCGTGCCGCAGGACAAAATCGCCTTGATTCTCGACAAAGGGCGGTTCCTGCAATCCAAAAACGGTACACGGTTCATTGCCACTTCCAATCTTTCATCGGCACTTTCCGCTGTCAGAAACAACATGACATCGGTTGCCTATAGAATAAAAAGAGTTATCAAGGAATTGAAACTATAAAGCAAGTAAATTGACATGAAAGAACAAAGTAAAAAGTCTTCTCTTTTTTTGAAGAGAAGCAACACCTAACCCACTTCGCTACCGAACAGGAAGTAGCAGAAGAATTGTTTGCGTTACTCTCCGAAGCGAGAGAACTTTATCTTCAAGATGTGATTGTGGGTGGCAAGCGGTATAGCCGCTATGTGGATGACTTCATAAACAGCCACCGTTACATAAGCTGCAACAGTACGGTTTGCCGGAACTGCCACGAAATGAACATCCATATCGTCAGGGGGATGCTGATTGAATGCGTCCACCTTATCCAACCTCTTTTTGCCGTATCCGACTTCTCCTTTGAGAAGTGTATGGAGTTGCGAAGGCTGTATGACCGATCGGAACCGTTGCCGGTATCTGCAAAGCATCATACCGATGGTTTTATAAAAGCCCCGCCGCTTTCTTTCGGCTGCAACTTCACCCAAGAACAGATGACAGGTATTGTGTCTTGTGCCAATACTTATCATCTGTTTTGCGTTTCAGAGGTTTGCACCGAGGATATGGAAGCTCTCTTTTCCTGCAAAGAAGGCTTTCATATTCGGGTAAACAATATCCGCCATGTGGCTATTCTGTTCGATGCGCTTCTTGAAAATTCGTTCATCCAACCGTACTGGCAGTCCGTTCTCGATAAAGGAAGGTTCTTGTTGTCCAAAGACGGCAAGCGGTTCATTTCCGCTTCCAGTATTTCATCGGCACTTTCCGCTGTCAGGAACAACATGGGGGCAGCCGCTTATTCCATAAAGAAAGCTATCGGTCAATTGGAAAGATAAAACCGCCATTTTGCAATAAGCGAAAACAACAGCATCCGGTTTTGTCGGATGTTGTTGCTTTTGTGTGAAAGGAAACAGCTAATAACACGCTACTTTGTATGGACGGGAGGATATTCTATATACTCTCGTTCCAGCGAATGCTGTCGTATCTCTTCCCGCAATCGGCCATTGTCGTGTATGATACAACAGGCAATCGTAACGGAAATCAGCCAAATAAAGAACAGGCATATCCACAAGAACTGCCGGACGCTACGGGAATGATATATCCACCGAAGGCAGTATAATGGTATATCTTTGAACAAGTATGCGAATACGCTCTTGAACCGCTTGGGACGAGGAGGAAACGTTGTCTTTGTCACCCCTGCCGCCTGAACTCCCTGCATACCAATAAGAGCGTCCAGCTTGGCTTCGAGCTTGCGGCTGCGGGCTTCCTGCCGTCTGGCGGCTTCTTCGATATATTTGTACGTGTCGCATACGATTATGCACTTTTGCAACACGTCGGCATAGTCCGCCGAAAGTTTGGCATAACACTCCTGTGGCGTAAGTATGCCCCGTGCCTTGGCTTCCTGTTCCTCCTGCTCGAACTTGCGCTGCCGTTCTTCCAGCAACTCTTTGACGGCGTTTCTCGCTGCCGTGGCAACCGTTTCCGGGCTGACGGGCTGCGTGTTCGTGCAGCCGCTTATGGTCTTGTTCAGCGCATCGGTCGCCGCTATGTTCTTCATCAACAGATCTTGCAACTCATCGAGCGGAGCTACCGGCTCGTCTTTCAAGGGGGTAGGTCTTTTGCTTGTCATGGTCATCTCCTCCGTCTATGTGGGTTCTTTGTCTTCTCCTTGTCCTCATCTCTCCAGCCCCGCTCGTCGCTGCCGCCGCCACCTCCGCCGCTTGTCGGGGCGATGTGAGGCTGTATAACGAGTTCGGCTATCGCCGCCCCGATACCTCCACCTGCCGAGACATTGCCGCCTGCGGTGTCCGTACCGGCTGAGCCGCTTAGGGTTTTGGCGGCCTCTGTTCCCCTCTGTTCGGCTGGTTCGCCCGGTGTATAATCGGAGTGTTGCCCGCCAAAAGAGAAATCCCGCTGTTGCGGCCGGTCATCTGATGCGGATATGTCCGTAGCATTACCGGCGACATCGGGCATGATACCCATTCTCTGGCAAAGCTTGGCGTAAGTCATGGATCGGTCGATCCGATAACCGGCAAAAGAGATATTGTCGCAGGTGAAGACCATGCCTTTGGCTTTACCCTCCGCATTGCGGACGATGTTCATCTCTATACCCTGTACGGCGAGGGCAACTTTCAACGCCTTCATGCTGCGACAGCTTTTCATAGCATCAGCAACGGCATCGTATATGCGGTACTTCGCGGCATCTTTTCCCTTGAGCCGATCGCGGTTCACTTTCTTCTTGCCCTTGCCGAAAGCGAGGCCGTACTCCCTTGTGAGAGCTTGGGTGATGCGTGCCGACTTGCGGAAACCTTGGTCGCCCGTAATGGCGTTGCCGTCGTTGTCCACACGGTTATAGACGATATGTACATGAGCGTGCGGCTTGTCGTGGTGACGGAACACGACGTACTGCGTGTTCACGATGCCCATACGCCGCAGGTATTCTTTGGCTATGTCAGCCATCAACCTGTCCGACAGCTTGGGCGTATCCTCCGGTGCGAAGTTCAAGGAGATATGCCCGACGAAGTTTCTTAGCGACGGGCGGCTCTTGGCTTGCAGGCTGAAGCTCGCCACGATGGACTTGTTCGATGTCAAGTCCACACCGTCGGAAGCGATGATATTCGTCTCCTTGTTCTTGATGTCGTTGGCGTAATCCACCAACCCCGCAAAACCTTGTCCGCTACGTATCTTTGCCATCATGGGCTATAACTGTTCATTGAGTTTGACAATCAGGTTGCTTACTTCCACCATCAGCCGCCGGTTCTCGTCGGCGATGTGCTGCGGTCCGTGGATATGACCGAGGTGCGCCAGTTGGTTCAGGTTGTTGGCCATACCTGCCAGTGCGCGGAGGGATTGCGCTACACCTTGCGGTATGGGTTCCTTGACATAACCGTTTACCGCCAGCTCGTACACAATCTCGGAAAGCGACCGCCCCGTCCGCCTGCTGCGGCGTACCAGTTTGGTGTAGTTCATCCGGTCGAAATAGACTTTCACAGGGCAGTCGCGCTTCTCGCCGTCGGGCAATTTCGGGCGTCCGCCTTGCTTCCGTTTTGGGTTATTGCCGTCAAAGTGTGTTCGGGTCATCATGCCATCTCCTTCCTGCTGCCGTGTCCGGCAGCTCTCCGGCACGTCCGGCGGTTTTGTGGGACACAAAACCTATACTTGCTCCCCGAACACACGTCTTTACCGGCACCCACCCGACAAAACAGATGCGTTATGACGAGAACGGATGCCACTATGCAGACGGTACGGTTGCCGGTCATGATTTGCCTCCTTTCGCACGGTTTACGATATACGCATGCGCCTGTCGGTCGAGTTCCGTCTGGGAGGCGATGCGGACATTCTTCATCCATGCCTCCAGTTCGGCCTTGTCGAAAAAACACAGTTTGCCGTTTGGCTTGTAGTAAGGTATGACACGGCGCATCATCAGCTTGTGTAGATAACTTACCTTGATACCGAGGAACGCTGCTGCCTCGGCGGTCGGAATCAGTTGTTTCTTTTCTTCCATGTTGCTGTCATTTTTAGGTGAATACTTCGTCGTTCCGATGTGGAAGACACTGCAAAGTAAGACATGGGAAGCGACACGGGGAAGGCTTTCAACCCGGTGTAAAACAGAGGGAAAATGAGGTAGCAAACAGAACGGAAAGATGCTGTAATACAATCGAAGGCAGCCGAAAGCAACAATGGGAAGCAAAGGACGGGAAAATAGCGAAATCAGTGGTTGACCGGTGGGCGTTCATGTCGATTATAGAGGGTAAAAGCGCGGATAACCGCAATGATACCCTCTAATAATATGAAATGGAATGTCAAAATATGGGGCGGCGATAAATGATTAGTCAGTATTTATTCCTATCTTTGCAGGGTAAAAGTGCGGATAGCCGCAAAAATACCCTTTATAAATATGAGAATAGAACGTAAAAGAAACCTGCAACGATTGATAAACAGTCGTAAGAACGGTCAGATAAAGATTATAACGGGCATCAGACGGTGCGGCAAATCGTACCTGTTGGGAGTGCTCTACCGTGATTATCTCCTACAGGAAGGCGTTACACCGGAGCAGATCATCACGCTTGAACTGGATAACGACGTCAATGCACGCTATCGCAATCCTATGGAACTGGGAGCATATCTTCGGCAGATGGTCGGTGACACGTCCAAGGATTATTATATCCTGCTGGACGAGATACAAATGGTGGAATCAATCGACAATCCCTATCTACCGCAGGAATCGGCATCTAAGATTACCTTTGTCGATGTATTGTTGGGACTCAAAAGCCAGCCGAATGTCGATGTCTATGTCACGGGCAGCAATTCCAAGATGCTCTCTTCCGACGTGGCCACTGCTTTCCGGGACAGGGGCGAAGAGATACATATCACACCGCTTACCTACGATGAATTTTACGCGGCCTATCCCAAGGAGAAACGTTTCGCATGGCGCGAGTTCGTGGCATACGGAGGAATGCCGCTGGTCATGCAGAAAAGCACCCACGAGGAAAAATCCAGGTATCTGCAAGACCTTTTCCGGCTTACCTATATTAAGGATGTCATAGAGCGTAACCGCTTGCGTGCCGATGCGGAAACGCTTGACGAATTGCTCAACGTCGTTGCCTCTGCCGTGGGTTCCCTTACCAACCCGACACGGCTTGCCAACACGTTCCAGTCGGTCAAAGGATTGAAGATAAAGAACGAAACCATTTCCACCTACTTAGACTGCTTCATTGACGCATATATATTGAGCAAGTCGTATCGCTACGACATAAAAGGCCGTTCATATATCGACACGCCGCTCAAATACTATTTCACGGACATCGGTTTGCGCAATGCCCGTCTCAACTTCCGCCAGCAGGAAGAAAACCACATCATGGAAAATATCCTTTATAACGAACTCATGGCACGGGGATTCAACATCGATGTGGGCGTGGTCGAGTACAACCATACCGTTGCAGGGAAGAAAATACGCACGCAACTCGAAATAGATTTCGTGGTCAATCTGGCAGACAAACGCTACTACATCCAGTCGGCTCTTACCGTGGCCGATGAAGAGAAACGGCAGCAGGAGGTCAATTCCCTCAATCGGATTGATGACTCTTATACCAAAATCGTCGTTGTGCGCGACAATATCCTGCCGTGGACTGACGAGCGGGGAGTGCAATACATCAACATTGAAGATTTCCTACTGGAAAAAATAAACGAATTGTAGCCCCCCAAAAAAGAAAATTAGAATGGTGTTTTTTCAGTGAGGGCTACCCCTGTACGCTTTTCAGCCAGCGACGGTAGGCGTCCGTGCCGCAAATCTCATCGTCGGTTTCAGCTGCTCTTTTGAGTGTGTCTATAATGATGTCCTCTTTCTCCATTCTGGACCCCCGGCGGTCTTTTGCGCCCAACAACTGCCGTAGGTTGGGCAGTTGCCAGTAGTTGCCGAATGTCTTCCACTGGTAGGATATGTTGCAGATTGCCGCGATGCTGTCTGCAATGAAAGCCATCTGCGTGGCGTTGCAACCTTTACAAGGGCGGTATTTCGCATCCAGAAATCCTTCCCGACGCAAGGCATCCAGCAAGGCGAGGGTTTTCCCGCCTTTCAATGCGTCAGGGAAATCCGGTGGCAAAGCGGTCGGTTGCACTGCCGGGTCCGTATATAGGATTGCTACCCGATGTGTTCCGACCGCAGGTGTGGTGTTCCGGTTGCGTTTTGAAAACCATTTCTCGATTTGCTCCCGGTATTCCATATAGACGGTTATCGGCACGACAAACACGACAAACGTAACCGTGACAAAGAGGATGACGGTAATCGCGTTCGTCTCCATTCGGGAGATGACGATACACCCGGCCAGTACCGATACGAGCAGCCATACCGTACCCGGTAACAGGACATTCATTCTGAAATCTTCGGGTAATTTTTTCATGGGTCAGGTATTTGCGAACTCGGCATCGATCAGCCCGATGGCGTCGTCCTTTTTCTTGTTGATGATCTTCGCATATATCTGTGTGGTCTTCACGTCCGTATGGCCGAGCAGCTTGCAAACGGTATAAAGGTCTGCACCGAGTGTCAGCATCATCGTGGCGAACGTGTGGCGGCTCACGTGATAGGTTACGTGTTTGGTAATGCCCGCCTCCTTTACCCACGGTTTTATCTGCACGTTGCAGGTGTCCTCGCACGGCAGGGTGGAGAATACCGAATCCTCCTCGGTTGCACCGTCCCGTTCCGGCATCCACTTCCTTGCCTGCATGGAAAGGGGCAGATACAAGGGTTGTCGGGTCTTCTGCATGACGATACTGATGTGCCATTGCTCGCCCGTGCAGTCCACGTTCTTCCATTTCAACGCCAACACATCGCTGATACGCAGCCCGCAATAGCAGGAGAACAGGAACGCACTCTTGATGTCTTCCCGTCTGCACGGAGTGCCGATGAGTGTCTTTACCTCGTCGATGGTTAGGTACTCCCGCTTGCTCTCCGGCATCTTGATTTTCTCGTCCGAATTCAGCCTGTTTATGGGATTCTCGCCGATAATGTCTTCGCGTACCGCTGCATTCAGCGCACCACGAAAACAGCCGAAATAGGAAACGCATGTAAATTGCGACAGTCTCTTTCCGTTTGCACCGACATGGGTATTACGCAGGAAGTCTATGAAGGCAAGGCAGAAATCACGGTTTATATCCCGCATGACGGCCTTTTCGTTAAACGCACGGAGGACGTTTATCGTGTTGCCGATGAGTTTGCCGCTGCCCCGCACGCCTTTCCTCTCCTGGCTCTCCTTGTAGGTCTGCATCCAGTCGAGCAACAACATTTTGGAACGCTGGGAGGTGTTTTTCAGCCCTGCCACGCTGTTGGTCAGTTCAATGATGCGCTGTGACTTGATGGTATTCACGGCCGCCATCGTCGCCTTGTTCTGCGTCTTGGCCGCCGCACTCGTTTCGGGGATAAGGTAGAGTTTCAAAAATTCGTACTGACGCTTGCCGTCCCTGTAAATGTCGAGATAGACGGACTGGCTGCCGTCGCTGAGCGTCTTGTACCGGATGCGCACGGGCTCCTTGACTTTGGGTTGTTTGGATATCTTTATCGTTCTTGTCATAAATGGATTCTTATATAAAAGGGTTGTCCTCAATCGAATATTCTGTCGGCGAGATTTACCGCCTCGTCTTTCCGCCGGTTGATGATTTCGGCGTAAATCTGCGTGTTCTTTATCTGGGAATGTCCTAACAGTTTGGAAACGGTATAAAGGTCTGCCCCCAGCGTGAGTAGCATCGTGGCGAACGTGTGGCGGCTGGTGTGATAGGTTATCGCCTTCGTTATTCCCGCTTTTGCCGCCCATATTTTCAGGTTGGCGTTGATATGGGTGTCTCTCGGCAACCCTCCGAAAACAAGACTGTCGGCATCCGTATCTTTCCGTTCCGGCAGCCATCGGCGGGCTTGTACGCCAAGTGGAATATGCACGGGCTTCTCGCTTTTGTTCATCAAGACCGATAACATCCATTTGTCCCCGTCCTTCGTGATGTCGCTCCATTTCAATTTTCGGATATCGCCCAGCCGCAGACCGCAGTTGCAGGCGAAAAGATAAGAACGTTTGATGTCCTCCCGTTTGCAGGGTGTCGCTATCAGTGCCTTTACCTCGTCGATAGTCAGGTATTCTCTTTTCCCTTTGCTCGTTTTTGCCCGCTCGTGACGCGACAGTCTATCCATTGGATTGAACGGGATAAGTCCCTCGCGGACGGCGGCATTGAGTACCGTCACCAAAGTGCATTGGCGGTTGAATACGGTTTTGGATTTGAGTTGCCGACCGTCCGCAGTTCTATAACCTGTTTTCAGGTATTCCATGAACGACAGGCAGAAGTCTTTGTCCACCGCCTTGAGTTTCACATCGCTGTTACCCATGTCGGCAAAGATGCTGCAAAGCCGGTCTATCGCGTAAAGGTCTTTTACACCCCGGCTCCGCTGTATATCCTTGAACCGTGCGAGCCATCCCGACAGGGTAAGGTCGGTTTGGGGCATATCCTCACGTGCGAGCCGTTTATTTACGTGCGGCAATCTTTTCAACTCGCGCAGCCGGGCTTTGAGGGCTGCTTCGGCCTTGCGCATGGCGATTGCATTCTGACGCACGGCCTTGTCGTCCGACTCCGGCACGAGGTAAAGCTTCAGGTACTCGTAGCTGCGACGGCCGTCGTGGTAACAATCCAGATAAATGGATTGATACCCGTTCTTCATCGTCTTGAACCTGATCTTGACAGGCGATTTTTGCGTATTTTTGTTTCCGTTGTCTGCCATGCTGAAACTTCGAGTTGTTATCACACCGCAAATATAGTCTGTTTTCTCGAAACAAGAAACAAAAACAAGTAACAAAAATGTGTATAAAATGAGATTTTTTGAGAATTGAAGAGAATAAGCCTAAATATGCAACTATCTAAAAATAAGAAATATATTTGCACTTGTTTAGTTCTTCTTTTCATTTTGATTCATACATCGGAAATTAGGCTCCCCCGAAAAGAATTTCGTGGACATAGGGCAAGCCTGAACAAAAACAGCTTCGGCAAACATCTAACTCCCCAAATGGCGTCTGCCGACGAGAACTGCTCAATAAAAATGTCACTATTAGGGATAGTGAGATCCTAAACAACCGCAATTGTCAAGACTATTATATTTTCTTGATTTCGTTATACAGTGCCAAGCCTTTTGCCGTCAGCAAGTATTTTTGCCTCGGATGATTGGGCTTGTCGGGATATAGCACCTTGAGGAAACCGGCCTCGAAAGCAGGGTTTATATAGTTCTCCAAAAATGTCGGGCGATGTTTTAGTCCGACTTTTTCCATCAATCCTTTTAATGATAATTGGTCATTTGACAAGGCTAACAGCAAAACGCGAACTTGTTCGGGTACTTGTACGGTAGGTTGTTCGGTACTTGTACGGTCTTCGTGCAGTGTTTGCTCAGCAACAAGTTCTTCCGGTGCATCAACAACCATATACCGATTCCGCAACTCATTGTTTTCGCCTAATAACAGATTACGGAAGAAACGCTCCAAATATTCTGAATTACGCATGATGCCTTTCTGTACGTTCTGATAGTTGGCTCGTACCAGCGCATTGCGGAAGTACCACGAATGGTTGGCGAACAAGTCGTTTGTTACGTCAAAGCCCATAGAACGAAGGTAGAGAATCGTGAATACGGCAGTCGTTCGGGTGTTTCCTTCACCAAAAGGATGGATTTGCCACAGCCCCGATACGAATTTGGCAATGTGGCTCGCTAATCCATTCCTGTCCACTTTGGAGTAGTCGAACTGGCGTTCTTGCTCCAAATCGTATTCGATCGCATTGCGAAGGTCGGGTGCGGAAACATACAACACCGTATCACCACGCAGCACCCACTCTTTTTTGGTAATGTTGTAATCGCGAATCTGACCGGCAAACTTGAATACACCGTCGAAAATCCGACGATGGATCGAGGTTAGCCCGACAAGCGTAAAAGCAAAGGTTTTCTCGGTAAGCAGCCGGCGAATATTGGTCGAAGCCGTATCCGCCTCGTGCATTTCGTCATCTTCTGGTGTACGGGCTTCTTTTGACTGGTAATAGCTCTTTATAAGCTGTTCAGCCTCATCAATCGTAATTTCGCCCTCAATATCTTTGCGTGCAGTTTCGATAAGATAATCGGAGGGTTTCAGACCATCAACTGCCTGCAAGCCGATTGCAGTCTGCCATGCATAGCCCTTTTCCCGTTGCTGCGGTTCGCCTTGGCGTATATATTCGTCGAAGTTAATCATATTATTTATTCACAATTTTTTTAGCCACTCCGATTTTTCGATCAGCAAAAAGAACTACATCTTTTATAACCTCTTTCTGTATCGCAGAAATAAACGTTGCCATACAGTCGTAATCGGGAAGCCCACTTTGAGAGGGGAGCATAATATATTCATCTTGCACTTTACTCCAATATGCCTTATACTCATAACTGTATTTTTCCCGAATAGATTTTTCGATTGCCGTCGTCAGAAAAAACAGAATTTCTTTCGTAGGTATAAAATCTTTGGGCTTAATTAAATAAGAATCCCATAAAACTCCGGTTCTTTGCGGTTGTGGATACACTTTACCAGTGGCAATTGCTCCATTTTGAACGATGTCAATGCTCATTTCTGTTGATTCAAAATCGTCTTCTTTCGCCCAGAACATAATCCCGTTATCTCCGAATTTCGCATTTGTAACAGGTATGGTGTGTACTTCGTCTTGGGATGCGGACAAATCTGTTTTCTTGTTGAAAGCCTTGTTCTTAATGCCTAACTCTGCTTTCTCTAACAAATCGCCGATTTTGTATTTATTCCAGACTACGTTGTCGAAAGACGCCAATGTCGCCGCCTCTTTTTCGTTCAAAACATAATCTTTAAGTCCTGCTACAGTTAAGTAGGCTTCCAGCTCCTTTATACGCTCCGCTTCCAGCTCCGCTATAAAGGAGCTTATAAAACCAAAATCTATATTGCCGTTTTCCAAAACGGGAATACGAATAACAATATTCAGAAACGTTTGATCAACATCTCTAACCAGAACCGATAATAGTTTAGGCTTTTGTTTATTTAAAAGAGTAGTGAAAAATAAGACTGAACTGTCAGTAATCTCGAATTTGGGAATTATTTTTCTAATGAACTGCCCGGCATACCAAGGCTTACGCCGATAGAAAAAATCCATCTGCAATAATCCTAAACTCCAAGTTCCCGCTTCGTTAATATTCTCCTTATTTACAAACCCAGTTTCTTGTAAAATACCCTGATTCAACGAAGTTCGTGTAATATAATCATAATCCGAACCAAATATTAATTGATCTGCATTGAAACTCAATGTATTCTGGATTTCAAACAGATCCCCTAATCTATACTCGCCCCACTTAACCTCAGACAGTTTTTTGTTAAGCGGGGCATCTATTTTCCCAGGCCGTCCTCCCCAACTTTTTGGCGTTTCAAAAGATTGGACACTTCCCATGCAAGATAATCAGCAACCGTTTTTTTGAAATCCTGCAAGGTGGGTTTGGTGTCGATCGGAGCGGATTGATTCCAGTCAGCCCCATTATTGGGGTCGATAGTCCCTTCGTAATAATCAGTTTCTGCGAGATACTTTAACTTCTTCTTACCGAAACGCACCAAGTTCACAACCTCCTCGTAACGTTCTTTGGCATGGTCGGTATCCCGTAGATTACAACTGGCCTTTTTGCGATTGGTACGAGTATAACCATCGTTCGAAAAGTCGATAAACTTCACGATATCATCCTTCGTATGCGCTTCGCCGACACGGAATACATAGACGTTTGTCTGTACGCTTGATTTGCCGATGAACAAATCAATAGGCATCTTGATGCTTGCAAGAAGCGTATTTTTCTCTAATATTCTTTTGTTGTATTCTTTGGCTTTTCCCGAACCGGCAGAATTCTGAATGATGATAGCTGCATAACCTTTACTCATCATTCCAAGTGCCTTTTCAACGAAATTCATTCCGTTGCCATTAGCAGAATACGGAGGGTTCAAGACAAAAGCATCAGCGGGGAATTTTGCATTGACTTCCCCAAAACCATAATTGCCATCGAAGTCTTTCAATGAATCCTTATTTAAGATATTCGAACTGCCGTCTCCCATCAGAATCATATTGAGAACGGCCAGCATATAGATGCTCGGGAGCAATTCCAACCCAAGTAGCTGATTGGCCTTAATTGCCGCTTCTTTCGCTGCAAGTTTTTCAGGTGAGTGTATGTTATTCTTTGCATCGATTAGCATTTCGTTCATCGCAGCAACCAGCAATCCCGCAGAACCTGTCGCAAAATCCCAGACATAGGAATCTTTAGTAACGCGAGCCAACTTTACCAATAATGTAGCTACGTATGACGGCGTCAGGACAACATCGTTCAATTTGTCCTGCGTAAAACCGAGCCAACTATACATTTCATTAAAGAGTTTGCCGGTAAAGTCGGTGTTAAGACCGATTTTATAATAAATACCTAAAGTATCTACTATCTTGACAAAAACCCTTTTGAGTTGGCTTTCCCCTTTCTCCGGTCGATTGATATTGTCCGTAGTCAAGGTGTTCTCCAAAGTCCGAATGATGAGTTGTTTTTTCTCATCTGGCAAATGTTTTTCATTCAGAAAAGCACGAATCTTTCTCACGATTATATCACCATCCGTATTGCCTTGTTCTGACGAAGACTTCAAATCCGACTTTTCAAGCGGAGTTACTTTATTGGGAATGCCGAGGGTTGCAATAATGGATGCCGCAACCAAATAGACCCTGTCATTCTCGCCAAGTCCTTTCTCGTTTTGGTAAATCTCATTGTTGAGTTTGGTTAGGCTCGTGGTAATTTCTTTCTCTCGTTGTTCCTTGATTCTATCTATTTCCTCTTGAGTCAGACTAAGTGCATTGACTTTTTCAATGAATTTCTCGAAATTAGCAGGCGCTAAAAATGAAAAATCTAAATATTCACCGACTTTTTGACCGATACCGAAGTTGCTTTTAGAAACATAGTAAACTCCTATTTGGTGTTGCAACTTACCGTAATCATCTTTATATCCCGTCATACCGATAGCAATAATATCGGTATAACTGGTATGGTGAAGTATGGCGTTTGCATAGTGAACCGCACCGTTCACTGCATACGAGTTGATATGTTTGAAGTTAGGTTCGTTTTTAGCTGTCTTATTATCCACTTGACCCTGGGCATCAATTTTTTCCAATTTGTCTTTGTATCCTTTATATTCGATAAGTATCGGATGCCAATTCAACCGCTTATCCTGCAAAAGCAATTTGGCATCGGGACGGTTACCTCCTACACCACCGTTTTTAGAAAAGTAATCTTCAAGAGCTTTATCAATTTCTTCGTTCAAAGATTCTTGCTCAAGTTTATAATCCAATTTGTATGATTTGAGCCAGCCATTAGCCAAATCCGCAATATTGGGTTCTACGGATTGTATATTCTTTTTTGCCATATCTTATTTCTCTTTACTATCAATCAAATCTTTCGGATCAACTTGTAGGATGTTCGCAATCTCGAATAACACATCCAAACTCGGCTGACGTCTGTTGCAGACATAAGAATTGACAATGCAAAAACTCTTTCCGAGTTTGTCTGCTAACCATGTCTGTTTGATGCCTTTTTCTTCAAGCACCTCTTTTATGCGGTTCTTCGGTTTATCCATTTCGCTTTTATTTTATTTCTTGCAAAAGAAATCGATCGCCAAATCGATCATTATTGCTGTTGCTGTCACTCCTCGTTTGGCGTCATCGTCTCTAAGTGATGATTTCACGACCGTAGATATAAAACTGGTTGCCAAATGCAACATCTTGTTTGTCGGTTTATCTCCCGGTTTATTATTGAGTATAGTATCAATCCCCTGTAAGACGCTAATTGCTCCATTTGCCTGTGCATATAGCTTGTTGCTCGGCTCTATTGTTTCGGCGACACTGATTGCGTACTTAGCAACGGCAAGCAAATCAGCGACCTTGAGTTGTCGGGTATTGGACTCATACAAAACTTCATCTTGACGAAACGTATGATTGGGACGATATAACATACGTTGAGCATATGTATTGTTAGAACGATAGAAGTGCCTTGATTGAAGTTCTGCCAGCAACACGTTAAGGCAACCTTCAATATTAGACCTCAAGATTACATCATCATAGATGAGCGATATTGAACAAGGTCGTATGTCTGGAGTGATTCCTTTAGACCATAAAACCTGTTGGGTTTCATTGAATATTCTGTCTCCGAGGTCTTGAATGCCGGCATTTACGTTTCCAGCAGCTCTATATGCAGATATCATTTCGTTTCTGTTTCCACGCTCATAGGCATGATATAGATTTGCATACGCAGTTTCCAATTGCAAGATTTCATCTGCTTGTTGTTGGGCTAATACTTCTATTGCATTCATGATATATCTTCTCTTTTTGCAAAGATATAAAATATTATGCTATAAAAATAATCAGAAACAGTTTTTATAGACTAAACTACAAAAAATGCTTTTATGTAGCGTATCCAAAAAGAACTCGATAAAATATTGCAGCGAGAAGAGAAAATATCCAATGAACCTTTCTTCCCTTTTGGCTGTATATTTTGCGAGTGGTCTGATTGTGGAAATGCATTGAAAATTCAGTTTAGTTTGTGCATTAGCCTTATATATGCTAAATCAAAGTAAACTATATTTAGGCAGGCATATTTGCCTTTCCATATGCCTATGGTTTTATAGAAGCTACCACCTTTGCGGAAAATACAAGTTTCAATGAAGATGTAAGGCAGAGACCACAGCCCGTCTTTTTTTCTTTTGGCTGCAACAATTCATCAATGAAACACCGAACGGCATTCTTCGGATAAGAGGTCGATAATCGGAAAACTGCCTTGAAAAGCACTTTGAATGCGACCAAGTGCAAGGGATGAAACCAAGTGAAATACGAAAAACCGAGAATCGCTTAAATTATTGATTTTGTTCCTGTTGCGTTTCCTTGATGAGATGTATACGATATTATTGTATTGATATACAGCATATAGTGTGTATATTTTACAATATTTTCCAGATTTCCATCCAAGGATAAAAGCGAAACACTTTCATCAATAATATGTCTGCCGGTCATCCGACAAGACAAAGATAGAAAATGTTTCCGAAAATATCGCACTCAACGGGGTATTGTTCCGCAAATTTCGGGGAAAGATTCCGAAAAATCAATATTGATTAGAGAGTTTGTTTTTCTTGCTTGGGGCAAACACGGGTTTCATAACCCGACAAAAAAACGCTCCGGAGCAAATACTCCGAAGCGTCGATTTACAAAACAATAGCTTACAGCCGGCGCGAACCGTCGGAGATCACCACCTCGTAAACCTTGGGTTCGTGGCCGTATTTGGCGTTGAACTTCTCCTTGGCCGTGGCGATGAAGTTGTCGTAAAGTTCGTCCTTAACCAGGTTGATCGTGCAGCCGCCGAAACCGCCGCCCATGATGCGCGAACCCGTCACGCCGCACTCCTCGGCGACCTCCGCCAGGAAGTCCAGCTCCTCGCACGACACCTCGTAGTCCTTCGACATGCCCCAGTGGGTCTCGTACATGCGCTTGCCGACGGTCTCGTAGTCGCCCTTTTCGAGCGCCTCGCACACATCCAGAACGCGCTTTTCCTCGCCGATCACATAGCGGGCACGCTTGTAATCCTCCTCCGAAATCTGATCTTTGATAGCTTCAAGCTGCTCCATCGTGGCGCCGCGCAGGAACTCCTGGCCCAGCACTTTCGCAACGCGCTCGCACGAAGCGCGGCGATCGTTGTACGGAGAGCCTACCAATTCGTGCTTCACGCGCGAATCCAGCAGCACCAACTTATAGCCCTTCGGGTCGAACGGGAAGTAGGCATACTCCAGCGAACGGCAGTCCAGACGGATCAGATTGCCCTTCTTTCCGAAAACCGAGGCGAACTGGTCCATGATGCCGCAGTTTACGCCGCAGTAGTTGTGTTCGGTCGACTGGCCGATCTTCGCCAGTTCGAACTTGTCGATACCGCAGTTATAGAGGTCGTTCAGCGCAAAGGCATAGGTCGACTCCAGCGCTGCCGACGACGACATGCCGGC
>CDYX01025572.1_pt1 | contig 29324 bp, 21 predicted proteins | sample 554871 | NCBI WGS metagenome assembly CDYX01 (sample SAMEA3182061, study PRJEB8094) | gut metagenome | biome: human; feature: gut; material: Stool; isolation source: human stools | place: Canada | collected 2013-01-14 | reverse complement strand
TGATATTCCGCCTGCGGGAAACGCCGCGCCACGATCATCTTTCGCTCAAGGTGTTCGCATACGCTTATGCCGTAAGGCATGATATGTGGGCGGGAGGCCGGGCAACCCCGTCGGGGGTCGACGCGATAAGGCGGTTCCGGCAATTCGGGCAACTGTTGGAGATCATAGCCGCCCGGCGGGAAGCGGGGGAGCGGGTGGAATCGTTCGACCTGATGGATTTCGACGGGTACGATAAAATACTCCGCCAAAATAGATAGAATAAAAAATTTGTTTTTGTCTAAAAGATTGTGTATCTTTGTATTGACACATAGAAATGCAGCAAGGCGCAAAAGATGAGCTGCTTATCGGTGACCTGAAAACCGGAAGAACGCCGTAACATATTGATACATAACGGAAAGAAACCCAAGGTTCGGTTTCCGTTTTACGCTCCGAAAATCAGCAACTTACAAAAATGAGATTGCTGATTTTTTCATTTACAGACGGCAGAATTGCAATGCATTTAAGGGTATTCAGAACAAAACCGCAATCATCAATACGGCAAAGCGATCTGAGGGATGCTGCATGCGATTCTGCATGGGGCGCCTGATTGCCGGGCGCCGGGAGGCGCCAACGGCTTATCTGTCGATTTCCAGAATGACGCCTGTATTCCGGAAGATTTTCAGTTTCAGACGTTTGTCGGCGGACAATATGCGCCGCAAGGTGCAGATCGACTGGTTGAGGTAGATGTCGGCGTTGATCAGGTTGTCGCCCCATATTTTCGTGGTCAGGAAATCCCGTTCACAGATGTGGTTTTTCCGTTGCAGGAGCAATTTGAGCAGTTGGATATGCCGGCCTCCGACTTTGTAGGCTTTATCCTGCACGACGATCGTCATTTTCCGGCTATCGACATAACAAGCGTCCGTGACGCGCACGACGTTGTTGTATCCGGTGCGGGCCAGGATCGCTTTGAGGCGCATTTCTATTTCCGACAGGTCGGTGTCTTTGCGGATGTAATCGTAGGCCCCCGATTGAAGCCCCTTGATTGCGTTCCGGCTGTCGGACAGCGATGTCAGGAAAATAACCGGTACATCTTCATCGATCTCCTGCATGCGTTTGCAGACCTCGAAGCCCGTCGTGTCGGGAAGCATGATATCCAGCAGGACGATGTCCGGAGCCACTTTCCCGAATGCTCCGATCGCCTCGGCCCCGGTTCGGGCATATACCATTTCATACCCCTGCTCATCGAACCATCGGATGTTGAGTTCGGCGATATCTTCGTCGTCTTCAACATATAAAATGATACAGTCATTCGTTGTCATAAGGAATTTCTATCGTAAATTCGCTGCCTTGTTTATAAATGCTCGTGAAAGAGACCGTTCCGCCATGCGCCCGGGCGACCATCTTTACATAGCTCAATCCCAGACCGAATCCGGAGACGTTGACCGATTTTTTGTGCGGAACCCGGAAATAGCGGTCGTAAACCAATATCTGAAACTCCAGCGGGATTCCTATTCCCCAGTCCTTGACCGAGACGCATACGTGATTCTTTTCCAGGTAGCAGCGGATGGCGATCCGCTTTTCGGCGGGAGAGTACTTGATGGCATTGTCCGCCAGATTCAGCAGCGCATTGCCGTAATGGACAGGGTCGGCCTTAAACGTCGGGACGTCCGGAGCGATTTCCAGGGTTATAGCGGCATCCGGGTAGGATTCACGGATATTTTCCAGAATTTCCCGGATGTCGATCTCCTGTTTCTGAATTTCCAGTTTGTTCGAAGTCGTTGAAAGGAGTTTCTCGATCAGCAGATTGATCTGGCCGATTTTCCTCGATGCCGTTTGCAGGTTTCTGTCATCGTCCGTTCGTGCGGATAGTTCCAAAACCCGTTTCAGGTATCCGACCGGATTTCTTATTTCGTGAATCATGTGCCGGACAAAATTCTCGCGGAAATCCGACAGTTTTTGCTGTTGAATGACAATCTGGATGATGCCGAACAGAATCACCGCCACCAGCAACGTGATGGCAAACGACGACAGGAGAATATAGCGGATCTGTGCGAACATTCCCGAATAGGAGCCGTCGAATTTCACGACAATGCCGTCTGTTCCGGTTATGCCCAGTTGCAGGGTATCACAGACAACCGTATAAATGCCGTCAGCCAACTCGCTGTTCGTGCTTTTCTCGACCCGCCCCGTCTGGGTATTCACCTTTTCGATTATATAGGGAATATAAATACCGTTTACTTGAAACACGCTATCCAACTGCAAATTGAACTGGTCCAAATCTAACCCGCAAATATGATATAATATATGTGTAGAGAATTTTACGATTTCAATTCCATCTTTACATTTTCCCTCAAACTCATTATATAGTTTTGTTTTGGGATTGTATATCTGTATTTTCGCCAAACTATCCCCATAACTTACGCCTCCTATATATGGTTTTATTTTCTGTCCATAATGTATTCGGATAGAATCTGCCCAAAATGTAGAATTCTTAATGAGAACAGCATGAATAGTATTTTCTATTAATGGGACCGCTTTCTGTACAAGTTTTTTCTGTTCCTGTTTGTACGAGGTAGACACCCATAAGGCCTGCAGCGCCAAAATGGCAAATACACCAATAAGGGCTATCAGAATCGCTATTTTGACTCGTTTGTTCATGTCGCACAAAGAAAATGCCTTCAAAAGTAGCAAAAAAAAGACTGAAAAAAATATTTATAACCTATAAATAACATAACTCTCGTACAGAGCAGATAATTTTGAAACCAGTAAATTAAAAGTATCTGATATTATGAAAAAGATTAAAATTCTGTTTTGTGCATTATTTGTAGGGTTATCCGTATCAAGCTATTTGATCGCAAACAAAAAAAGTTCTGCAACGGAATTATTTCTCTTAAATGTAGAAGCATTAAGCATGAATGAAGATAGTGTTGCTGGTGATTGTGTGAATCTTTCCGGAGTATGCGTTACTCCTGAAGCTTTCCATGTCGGAATGCGGTTTGTCCATTAAACATTTATGAAATCATTCTCGTTTATAGCGCTTTTGCTTTTTGTCGCCTGCAAGGGCAATTCCGGACGGGAAAATCCGCTGGCTGACTTGGATAAATCCTCGGAAGCCGTTATGGAGGAGTTCTTGTGTCTGGATTCGATAGACGCATTTGGCGTGAACGATTTTGCCGTGACGGACAGTGTCTTATGGTTTCTTTTTCAGCGGCCCGGCAGTGAAGATGTCCTTGCTCAATATAGATTAGGCGATAATTCCTGCAAGAGTGTTATAAAGCGGGGCCGGGGTCCCGGAGAGATGATCACCACAACGTCTTTGGATGCAAACGGACATATCGTAATCGCAGACTGTAACACGAATGCGATGGCCTCGGTCGTCCGGAACGATGCTACGTTCCGGCAACTTCCTTCCGGAGGTTTGGTCTCGTGCATTACCGACGGGAATCGGGTCATCTCCACGGGACTTTATCCCGAGGGGCGTTACCGGCTTATAAACCTGGAATCCGGACAGGTCGGCTATTTCGGGGAATATCCCCAGGGGGAACGCAAAATCGGCGACGAGTTGCTGCCGACAGCCTATATCAACAGCAAGCTCGCCATGAAACCGGACTGCTCCCGCTTTGTCTGCGTGAACAGCAACTGCGGCATTATCGAGATCAACGCGATAGCAGGAGATTCGATCAGAAGCATAGCCCGGATCGCATACCATTACCCGGACATTGTCGGCACGAGATCGGGGAAAATGGCGGTCGCGGCGATCCGGAAATCGAATGTCAACGGCTTTTTCGACGTGACGTGCAGCGATGAATACATATATACGATATATTCGGGAAAAACATATAACGAGGCGGGGTTAGGGCTGGAAAGCTGTGACCATCTGGTCACTTTCGATTGGTCGGGCAACTTAATCGAAGCTTTCCATGTTTCGCAAGCCCTTGGTGCGATCCAGTACGACAACAGCCAAGGTCTGTTGTACGGGCTGGCGCACACCCCGACTCGTTCTTTAATTTACAGGTTGAATTTGGACCGGTGAAGACGGTTCGGGATAGAGAAGCCATGATTTTATGGCCTTATCAAATTATTAACCTAATTTTTACAATTATGAAGAAAAAACTTCTTCTCGCGGGAGCCGCCATGCTGCTGGCTGCCGCCGCTGTAACCGGATTTTCGGCTTACAACAAAACGAATGTGCCTGATCTTCTGAGTGCCAATGTAGAGGCTTTGGCACAAAATGAAGGGACAAACGTAAGTACGTGTTATTTTAAATCATTTTATGGAGATGTGGGGGGTTATGCGGAATGTGACGACCGTACTTCAACTTCGACGATATATCCATGTCCGGACAGGACATCCTATTTTTCTGCTTCTTCTTCTTCAATGTGTACGAACTAAAAATGATTATAATATGGGATCAAATATTTATTTGGTCCCATATATAAAAACAATGGTATGAAATATTGGTACGTTTCAATTTTTATATTAGCAACATGTGGATTTTTTGCTTGTTCTTCGAATGAGTATTATTATTTACAGAGCGATTTTACACTTGTAAATGATGCTATTCAAGAAGAGACCGTTTCTGGTTGGGTTGTACCTGGATCGGATAGTTACGATGCTATAAAAATTCAAGTTTGCGACTCTCTTTCTTTTTTTTATTCCTGGATGAATCCTAAGGGTTTTTTCTCTATTATTAATATTAATAGTGGTCAAGAACTTGGTACATATTGTCCGAAAGGGAACGGTCCGCAAGAAACTACCGGAATGGATCCTATTTTTGAAATGCAGAATGGACAAGATGGTTTGAGAGCCGAAATTATAGATATTCATAGGGATCGAATATTTGTTTGGAATATAACGAAGTCATTAAAGACGGAAAAAACAATCTATGATACGATTCGTCCCTTTAACCGGTTATCCCGATATGCCAGTCCTTATAATTGGTGTTTTCGGCTCAATGATTCGCAATACTTTACCTGTACATCGTCGATCCCTTTTGAGGATATAAACCAGGTTGTAACTCCTAAGTATGCCATAACTTCGTCTTCGGACAATAAATTAATAAGGAACTACCAAATATATACTGACTCCATTATTACAGTTCCGAGTAATAGAAAATGGATATTGCCAAACTTTGTATCCATGGAATGTTGCCTGAAACCTGATAAAAGCAAGGTGGCAATGGGAATGTCCTACTATCCGCAAGTGAATATTTTAGATTTGGAATCTGGTAGATTAAAGTGTTATCGGCTGAAGAGTGCGCCCTCGATTTCTATTTTGAACCGAATTTGGTATTATGCGTCCGTCTGTTGCGATAATCAGTATATCTATGGTTTGTATAATGTTCAAGATTTGTTACAGCCTAGAAATGAAAATTCGGTGAGTGTAATTCATGTTTTTGATTGGGATGGTCATATAATCCGTAAACTTGCTTTGGATCAGTTGTTCGATCAAATATGTCTTGATAATAACATGATATATGCTTTTGATCGCCGAGGTAAAATCATTCGTTATGATATTAATCTTTGATTAATTTGTTATGATTTGAATTATGAGGAGATGTGTCTATATCTTTATCTTCACTCTTTTATTGGGCAGTTGTTCTAATGTTCAATTAAAAAGGCAGATGCAGTATGTTCTTGGGGCTGAAATTAATCTTCCGCACAATTTGGAATATGTATGCGGCAAGGATTCAATATCGGTTGATTTAAATGAACTAAAGCTAATAAAACTAATTCAATATTATGATCCAAAGGAGTGTGCCCTCTGTAAAGCAACGTCCTTGAATGATTGGTTGAATATCCAGGGACTCACCCAGGAAAATATTGATTTTGGATTGTATATTGTTTTTGCACCGTCGCCGGAGCAATATTCTGAAATAAAAAGAATATTTAGGATTCAAGAAAAAAAGTATAATATTTATCTGGATAAAGATAATCTCTATTTTGAGCAGAATAAACAAGTCTTAAAAAATAGAATGTTTCATACTTTGTTATTGGACAAGGATAATCGTGTCGTTTTGGTCGGGAACCCTTTGGCTAGCGACGCGATGTGGACCCTGTTTAAATCGACTTTAGATAACATGCTGGCTCACGACGGAGTCTATGTCCCCGAAAAATGATTGCATAATGAAAGTTCTCTACGCATTTGCAACTTTGCTTTTTATCGTTTCCTGTGGGACCGCTCCAAAACCATCCGATGCGCTGGCATCGGCCAATATGGCAGCGTTGGAGCAGACCGTAGATATGGAGAACAACACGGTCGAGACGGACGAGGTGTTGAAATTCGCGCGAACGGTCCTCGACCTCGGAGAAATCCCACTCGGTGAAAGCCGGGAGCTGACGCTGGAGGCCGTGAACCGGTCGGAAAAGCCGCTCGTACTGCTCGACGCCTACACGTCGTGCCACTGCACCAAAGTCACATGGGACAAAAAGCCCGTTCCGCCGGGCGGGCAGACCCTATTCAAAATCCATTTTACCGCCGAACAGCCGGGAACTTTCTTCAAGAAGATCGCCGTACGGCACAGCGCCAATCCCAGCCCTGTAACCTTTGCCATCCAGGGTGTTGTTACAAATAACCTGAAACCCGAGAGTCCTAACCCTTAACCCATTCCGGACGATGCGCCGCCTTTTGCCTTGTTTCTGTTCAATCCTTCTTGTTGCCGCCTGCAATACTGAGCAACGGGAGCTGAAGCAGGCACTCCGGGCTGCCGGGAGCAACCGGCCGGAGTTGGAGGCTGTGCTGGACCATTACCGCTCTGATGCGGATTCCCTGAAACTACGGGCGGCGAAATACCTGATCCGGTATATGCCGCTGCACAGATCTTATGGGGATGAAATTGAAAGACTATATGACCGTATCGATTCGATGATTCCCTGCTATGGAGATCCTGATTCGTTAACAGCAGCTATTGCTGACGAATATTTACGGGTCAAATCGCAAATCAGCACTCATTTCGATATACAAACTGTTTCCTCTGATTATTTGATCCGTAATATTGAGCAGGCATTTGATTTATGGAGGAATAAACCTTGGGCCGGATTGCTTGATTTCGAGGAGTTTTGTGAATATCTTCTGCCGTATAAATGTTATGACATGCAGCCTTTGACTGATTGGCGTTCGGATTGGGCAGATCGTTATGACGGAAAGTTGGGGACACATGAGTGTGTGCTGTGGCAGGATAACCCCCGTATAGCAGCGTCTGATGTCAACACGGCATTGCAAGCCAGTAAGCCTTATTTTTATGCCCGACCAAATCCGTGCCCGATTTTTCGAGCTTCTACGGTAACAAACCTGCCTACGGGACTTTGTCCTGAAACTTGTATTGCCGCAGTTCAGGTTATGCGTAGTAAAGGTATTCCTGTTTGTATTGACTTTACACCCAATTGGGCTGCACGGTCTAAAAATCATTATTGGATGACTGTTGTTAACCATCGGCATCAGCACGAGGTGTTTTCTGCTTACGGATCGAACCCCGGTATTCCGCATTGTATTGATCGGGCCATTAGCAAAGTTTTCCGGGTAACCTATTCTCCGAATCCAGAGGTAGTTCGTATTCTAAAAAAGGATCGATGGATGCCAGACGCATTGCCGTGTCTTTTTACACGTGATGTGACCGAAACCTATCTGAAGACTGACGATGTGTCTTGCCGGCTGTATGACGACCTTGATCCGGACGGGACGGTATATCTTGCCGTATTTGACGATCAGAATTGGATTCCTGTATGCTGGGGAGCGCGTAAAGGTAATACGGTATGCTTTGAACGGGTAGGCCGGGATGTGTTATATATGCCGATTGCGTATGATGAACGGCGATCTATGTATCCTGTCGGAGAGCCATTTTTCCTGCAAAATAATGGTGAGATGAAGTATATGCATCCCGATACACTTCATCGACGGGTAATTCGGATGAATCGTAAATATCCCATATATGAATATTTTACTGATATTAAGCCGAATCTTTCCGGGGGAGTTATAGAAGCTGCCACTGATCCTGAATTTCGGAATGTCAGGACGATTCTGGAATTGCCAAAGGACACACTCGTTTTTGCTGGAACAGAAATGATAAGGTGTACTGATGCTTTCCGCTATTGGCGGATTCGTTCTACGAATGGAGGATTACTGGATATGGCAGAATTGCATTTTTATGATGGAGACCAAAAGCTCGATGCAGAACTGTTTACAACGGTAGTAGATGAAAAATCCTGTTCTGTTGTCGACCAGATCGATGATGACGATGCCTTGACTTATGCTTCGTTACAAGACCCCAATAATTCTATCTGGTTCGATTTCCATCGCCCGGTTAATGTGTCGAAAATTATCTGGATCCGCCGAGGCGATGGCAATGACATTTATCCGGGATACGATTATACACTATATTATTGGAACAACCGGAATTGGATGGTTATCGAACGCCAATGTGCAGGCCTTCACACCTGGATAGACTTTCAAAATATTCCGGAAAATGCCTTGCTATATTTGGCTTGTGATACAACGGGGAAACAAAGCCGACCTTTTCTTTATCAGAATGGAATAATTGTATGGTATTAATTGGATGCTTATGAAAACAGGTCTTTTGCGAAGAGCAGCTGTCTTGACGATTGGGATAGGGACTAGTTTGTCAGTTGCGGCTCAACAACCGCCTTCTTCGGCAGTACGCCTTTCCTCCCCGGAGACGATCCACGTCCGGCTGACGCTCGACGACGCCATCTATGCGGCCCAGAACCAGTCCATCGCGGCGATGGTGGCCAAATATACGTTCCTTTCGGCCTACTGGTCGTTCCGGTCGTTCCAGGCCAGCCGGCTGCCGTCGCTCAACCTGACGGGCGAGGTGTTGAGTTTCGACCGTTCGCTGCGCCTGCTGCAGGACTACGACACGGGGGAAATGCGCTATCTGGACAACTACAACCTGCAAAATACGCTGGGCTTGTCGATCAAGCAGGACATCGCGCTGACGGGCGGAACCCTGCGGCTCTATTCGTCGCTCAACCGACTGGACCAGTTCGCCCCGAAGGATTCGAAATCCTACTATTCGCAGCCCGTTACGCTCTCGTACACCCAACCGCTGTTCGCCTACAACAAACTGCGCTGGAACAAGAAAATCGCCCCGAAGGAGTACGAACTCGCCAAGCGCACCTACATCGAGTCGATGGAGGAGGTCACGACGCAGGCCGTCAGCTATTACTTCAAACTGCTGTTGAGCAAGACCAGACACTCCATCGCCGTCAAGAACTACGCCAACACCACGGCGCTGCACGCCATTGCGGAGCAGCGGCTCCGGCTGGGCAGCATCACGCAGGACGAACTGCTGCAACTCCAGCTGCGCATGCTCAACGACAGCCTGTCGATCAACGACACGGGCCTCGCCGTCCGCGAGCAGCAGATGAAACTCAATTCCTACCTCCGTTACAACGAAAACGTCGACATCGATCCCGTGCTCGACGACCGGATTCCGGCCATCGACGTCGATTATGTCCTCGTCCTGGACAAGGCGCTGGAAAATTCGTCGTTCAACATCGACAACCAGATCCGCACGCTCAACGCCGATGCCGGCATCGCCCAGGCCAAAGCCGAGCGGGGCGCGTCGGCTACGATAAACGCCCGTTTCGGATTGTCGCAGACCGGGGAGACGTTCCGGTCGGCCTATTCGAACCTGCTGGACCAGGAGGTCGTAGGCCTGCAATTCTCGATCCCGATTTTCGACTGGGGCATGGGCCGGGGTCGCGTCCGCATGGCCAAAGCCAAGGCGGAGATGGTCCGCAACCAGATCGAGCAGGACGAGATCGACTTCCGGCATGCGGTCTATACGCTGATCGAGCAGTTCCACAACCAGCGCAACCAGTGCGCCGTGGCAGCCCGGGCCCGGGAGGTCGCCGAACGCCGCTATGCGATCGCGATGGAGAATTTCCGGCGCGGAACGGTTTCGGTCACGGAGATGAACACGGCGCAAACCGAGAAGGACCAGGCGAACCAGACCTACGTTTCGGCGCTGGCCGATTTCTGGAACTACTACTATTCGCTGCGGCGCAAGACACTCTACGACTTCCTGTCGCACACCGACATCAACGCAGAATTCGACAAACTCATCAAAGAATAACCTCACCATGAAACAATACACGCTGTGGATGCTCTGCGCCGCGCTTCTCGGGGGCTGCGGCAAAGCGAAAAAGGACAAAACGGACGCTTCGGCCGACCGGATGCAGCACCGCATCGAATACAACCAGGTGACGGTCGACACCCTCCGGCGTCGCGATTTCCAGCGCGAACTGATCAGCAACGGCCGCCTGATCGCTTCCAGGCGCAGCACGCTGTCGTTCCCGGTCGCGGGAATCATCGCCGCCATCGGCGCGAAAAACGGTGCCCGGGTGGGGCAGGGCGGCCTGATCGCCCGTCTCGACACGGCGGAATACGCTCTGCAGGTGCACAGGGCGCAGCTGGCCCTCGACAAGGCGCGGTTGAGCTTCTTCGACGTGCTGGTGGGGCAGGGCTACCCGCTCGGCGACACGGTCGCCCCTCCGGCCGAAGTCGTACAGCTGGCGCGTATCCGTTCGGGTTACGCCGACGCCGTAGCGTCGCTGTGCAGTGCGCTCCGGAGTCTGGAGCAGTGCTCGCTGCGCGCGCCTTTCGCGGGAAAGGTCGCCGACGTGGAACAGCAGGTCTACGAGAAATCGAAAGGGGAGTTCTGCACCCTGCTCGACGACAGCCGTTTCAACGTCCGGTTCACGGCCCTCGAATCCGAATACGGCCTTCTGCGCCCGGGTATGGAGGTCGCCGTGAGTCCGTTCGCCGACCTGCGGAAAGAGGTGAAGGGCCGTATCACGGCCGTCAACCCCTCGATCGACGAGCACGGGCAGGTGCAGGTCGACGCCGAAGTCGTCAACGACGGCACACTGGCCGACGGCATGAACGTGCGTGTGGCCGTGCGGCAGCGTGTCCCCGGCCGGCTGGTCGTACCGAAGAACGCCGTGGTCATCCGCGACAACCTGGAGGTACTGTTCCGCTACAAAGACGGCAGGGCGCAGTGGACCTACGTCCACACCTCGCTGGCCAACAGCCGGGAATACGTCGTCGAGGCGAATACCGACCGGGGCGCCGAACTCAACCCGGGCGACCTGGTGATCGTCTCGGGGAACCTGAACCTGGCCGACGGCTCGGAAGTCACGCTCGGCGAAAACCGCTAAACGCGAACGGCCCATGCTACGCAAATTACTCGACCGGCCCATTGCCGTGACGATGATCGCCGTGGTCCTGATCATCCTGGGCATCGTCAGCAGCCGTCTGCTGCCGGTTTCGCTCGTTCCGGACGTCGACGCGCCGTATATCACCATCCAGATTCCGGCGCAGGGACTCTCGGCGCGGCAGCTGGACGAAACGGTCGTCACGCCGCTGCGCCAGCAGCTGATCCAGCTGTCGCAGCTCACGGACCTCCGCAGCGAAGCCCGGGAGGGCAGCGGCATCATCCGCCTGACCTTCGAGCAGGGTTCGGACATCGACTACCTGTTCATCGAGGTCAACGAAAAGATCGACCGCTCGGTCTCCTCCCTGCCGCGCGACCTGGAACGTCCGAAGGTGATCAAGGCCAGCGCCACGGACATCCCGGCCTTCTACATCAACCTGACCGTGCGCGGCGAACGGCCCGCCGGTCCCCGGGACGAACTGCACCCGGTGTCGGACGACTTTTCGGCCTTGAGCCGCTTCGCCTCGCAGGTGATCACCAAGCGCATCGAGCAGCTGCCCGAAGTGGCGATGGCGGACCTGAGCGGCACGGTGGCCCCCGAACTGCTGGTCATCCCCGACGAAGCGAAACTGCGGCAGGCGGGGATTACGATGAACACCGTCGAGAGCGCCCTCAAAAAGGCCGACGTGACGCTGGGCAGCCTGACCATCCGGGACGGGGAATACCAGTACAGCGTCAAATTCCGCTCGGTGGTGAGCGGCCGGAACGACATCGAGAACATCTTCCTGAAAATCAACGGACGGCTGTTCCGTCTGAAGGAGTTCGCCCGGGTCGTCGAACACCCCCGCAAACGGCAGGGGATGGTCCTCTCGGACGGCCGCGACGCCGTGTCGCTGGCCGTCGTGAAACAGGCCGACGCCCGGATGTCGAAACTCAAGGAGGAACTTGACAAACAGCTGCGCCAGTTCCGCCGGGACTATCCGGACGTGGAGTTCACGGTCACACGCGACCAGACCGAACTGCTCGACTATTCGATCAGCAACCTGGTGAACAACATCATCACGGGAGCCTTGCTGGCCTGCGTCATCATTTTCTTCTTCATGCGCGACCTGAAGTCGCCGATGCTCGTGATCCTGACCATTCCGGTAACGCTGATCATCTCGGTGCTGGTCTTCTTCCTGATGCACATTTCGATCAACATCATCTCGCTGTCGGGACTGGTGCTGGGCATCGGCATGATGGTCGACAATTCGATCATCGTCGTGGACAACATCACGGCGCGCTGGTCGCGCGGCGAGCCGCTGACCGAGGCCGTCGTCCGGGGCACGCAGGAGGTGATCGCCCCGATGCTTTCGTCGGTGCTCACGACCTGTGCGGTTTTCGTGCCGCTGATCTTCATCAACGGCATGGCCGGGGCGCTGTTCTACGATCAGGCGATGGCCGTCACGATCACACTCTTCGTGGCCTACGGCGTCGCCATTACGCTGCTGCCGGTCTACTACCGCTGGTGGTACGGCCGCCAGGAGGCCTTCCGTCCCACGCCGTGGCTCGAACGTTTTTCGTTCGGCCGCATCACCGACCGCTACGACGCCGTTCTGAAATGGTTTTTCCGCCGCCGGTGGCTGATGTGGGGCATCTACGCCGTTTCGGCGCTGGGGCTGGCCGTGCTGTTCCTCGACATCGACAAGCAGCGCCTTCCGGCCATGACTTACAGCGACATGCTGGTGCGCATCGACTGGAACGACCGCATCTCCGCCGGGGAGAACGGCCGCCGCACGCAGGCGCTCGTCGCGTCGCTCGGGGAGCGGATTTCGCAGTCCACGGTCATGGCGGGCGTCCAGCAGTTCATCCTCTCGCATACCGAGGAGAACGGGGTGGCGGAAGCCACCGTCTACCTGAAATGCCGCAACGCCTCCGACGTTAAACCCGTGCAGCAGTCCGTACGCGACTACCTGGCGGCCCATGCGCCCGATGCCCGCTGCTCGTTCGGGGTTTCGGGCAATGTCTTCGACATGATCTTCGCCGACCGGGAAGCCGCGCTGACGGCCCGGCTGCGCTCGACGTCGGGACGCAGCGCCGACCCGGACGAACTGCAACGGCTGATCGACCGCATCCGGGAGGCGCTTCCCGACCTGGAGATACCGCCCGTTTCGATGCAGGAGGACATCCTCTACGTCGCACAGCCCGAACAGATGGCGCTCTACGGCGTTTCGTTCGGCGACCTGATCGCCACGCTGCGCAATGCGCTGAACGAAAACACGCTCTTCACGGTCACCACCGGCGACGAGTCGCTTCCGGTCGTGATCGGCAACAACCTGCGCAGTCTCGACGACCTGCTCGGCAGCACCTTCATCCGCACCTCGAAGGCCGAAATTCCGGTGAGCGTCCTGATGCGCCAGACCATGAGCCGCGACCTGAAAAACGTCGTCGCCGGCGCCGAGGGCAACTACTATCCGCTCGACCTGGCGCCCCGCTCCGGGGAGGTTCCGGAGGTCATCTCGGCGATCCGCAGCTGCGTGTCCGCCGACGACCGCTTCGAGGTGAGTTTCAGCGGCAGCTATTTCTCGAACCGCGGCATGGTCGGGCAGCTCGTCGGCGTACTGGCCGTGGCCCTGCTGCTGCTCTTCTTCATCCTGGCCGCGCAGTTCGAGTCGCTGCTCCAGCCGTGGATCATCCTCTCGGAGATCGTCATAGACCTGTTCGGGGCACTGGTCGTGCTCCGGCTGTTCGGACAGACGCTCAACCTGATGTCGATGATCGGACTTATCGTGGTGTGCGGCATCGTGATCAACGACTCGATTCTCAAGATCGACACGATCAACTCGCTGCGGCGGCAGGGCATGGCCCTCCGGCACGCCATCATGGAGGCGGGACGACGACGCCTGAAAGCCATCGTGATGACCTCGCTCACGACGATTCTCGCCGTAGCACCCTTCCTGATGCGGGGCGACATGGGTTCCGACCTGCAATTCCCGATGTCGCTGACCATCATCAGCGGCATGATCGTCGGTACGCTGGTCAGCGTCTTCTTCATTCCGCTGGCCTACTACGAAATTTACAGACCCCGCCGATGAACGATCCGCGGAACATACCCACCCCGCGGCGCGGTATTCCCGCCTTTTCGGTGCTGCTGATCATGGCGGCGCTGACGGTTATCGGCGTGGCGATGCTTCCGATGCTCAACATCCAGTACACGCCGACGGTCCCCGAGCGGAAGATCGACGTCTCCTTCTCCTGGCCCGACGCATCGGCACGCCTGGTCGAGCAGGGCGCCACGTCGCGCATCGAAGGCACGCTTTCGACCGTCGCGGGCTGCGAAAGCGTCTCGTCGCGTTCGTCGAAGGGGCGGGGCAGCGTCACGGTGTGGTTCCGCAAGGGCACGGACATGGCGGCGGCGCGCTTCGAGGTGGCCTCGGCGATCCGCAACCTCTACGCAAAACTGCCCGAGGAGGTCAGCTATCCCAACATCTCGCTCGCCACATCGGGCAGCCGGGAATCCGAGACGCTGGTCTACACCATCAAGGCCGACCTTCCGTCCGAACGCATCGAGGAGTATGTCTCGAACTACGTTTCGGCGCCGCTTTCGCGGATCAAAGGGGTCGGCAAGGTCTCCCTTTCGGGCGTCACGCCTTTCGAATGGGTGATCACGTTCGACCCCAAGGCCATGGAGCCGGTCGGAATCGCGGCTTCGGACCTCGCCGCCGCCTTCCGGGATTACTTCCGCAGCGAAGTGATCGGACTCACGACGCTCCCGCAGGCCGACGGCTCCGGGCGCAGCATCGTGCTGAAACTGCGCAACCGGGCGTCGCCCGACTTCGGGGAGATCCCCGTGGCGCACCGGAACGGCCGGATCTATTACCTGCGCGATTTCGCATCGGTGCGCTGGAGCGAGGCTCTGCCGACAAGCTATTTCCGGATCAACGGGCTGAACACCATCAACCTCTCGGTCTCCTGCGAAGGCCATACGAACATGCTGCGCGTCGCCGCGGCGGTCCGCGCGGAGATGGAGCGCCTGCAAGCGGGTTTTCCGCCCGAAATCTCCGCGACGCTCAACTACGACGCCTCCCGCTACGTCTCCGGGGAGCTGGAGAAAATATACGTCCGGACGCTGTTGTGCGTGGCGATCCTGTTGCTGTTCGTCTTCCTGGTCAGCCGCGACCTGCGCTACCTGTTCATCATCCTGGTGACGCTCGTGGTGAACATCCTGGTCGCCGTGGTCTTCTACAACCTGCTCCGGCTGGACATTCACATCTACACGCTGGCGGGCATCACGGTCTCGCTCGGCATCATCATCGACACGTCGATCATCATGGTCGACCATTACAGCTATTACCGCGACCGCCGGGTTTTCGTCTCGATCCTCGGGGCGCTGCTCACCACGATCGGGGCGCTGGGCATCGTCTGGCTGCTTCCCGAGAAACAGCAGGCCAACCTGACCGACTTTTCGCTGGTAATCGTCATCAACCTCGCCGTCTCGCTGCTCGTAGCGCTGCTGTTCGTCCCGGCGCTGCTCGACAAATTTCCGCTGGGGAGCAGCATGACGGCCTCCTCCGTCCGGCGCAGACGGTTCGCCGTACGGTTTTCACGGCTCTACGGACGCTTCATCGCCTGGGGACGCCGCCACCGCTGGATTTTCATCGTGGCCCTGGTCTGGGGCTTCGGCATCCCGACGTTCCTACTGCCCGACAAGATCGAACCGAAAGGCGGGAAACCGCTCCCGCGACGCTCCGAATGGTACAACGGCATCATGCAGAGCCGATTCATATCCGAACACCGCGCGACCATCGACAAGGTTTTCGGGTCGTCGCTCCACCTGTTCAACACCGCGACGGGGCGTTACAGCAACTTCCGCGAACCCGAGCAGAAGGTGCTCTACGTCAACGCCGGCATGGCCGAAGGGTGCACCGTCCAGCAACTCAACGAGGTCGTGCGGCACATGGAGAACTACATCAGCCGTTTCGATGAAGTGGAGATGTTCCGCACGCGCATCTATTCCTACGACAACGCCCGGATCGAGATCACGTTCCGCCCCGAATTCGTCTACACGGCCTTCCCCACGATGCTCAAGCAGGAACTTACGGCTGCGGCGATCAATTTCGGCGGTGCGACGTGGCGCGTCTGGGGCATCGACGACAACTCGTTCAACAACAACGTCGTAAGCAGCTACCGCCCGAACCAGATCCGGCTCCGGGGCTACAATTACGACCAGTTGTCGGCCTATGCCGACGCCCTGATCGACTCGCTGTCGCGGAACCGCCGCGTCGCGGAACCCGAGATCATGGACGGCAACGCCTGGACGCTGCCCCATAACGAATTCAGCATCCGCTACGACGACGAACGGATCGCCGCGGCGGGTCTCGACGTGACGGACTACTACCGCCTGCTCAGCACGATGCTCTACAAATCGCGTCTGACGCCGGTCTACGACGGCCGCGAGTTGCAGCAGGTCGTGCTCGAATCGGGCGACCGCGGTCGTTTCGACCGCTGGCACATCGCCAACGCGCAGGTGCGGATCGACTCGCTGCACACGAAGCTCTCGGCCGTGGGGTCGATTGAAAAACAGCGCACGGGCGTCTCCATCCGCCGTTACAAACAGTCCTACGAAATTCTCGTCGGGTTCGACTTCATCGGCTCCTACGAACTCGGGAAGCGGCTGATCGAGCGCACGGTGAAACAGCTCAACGAAGAGATCCTGCCGATCGGATTCCGGGCCGACTCCCCCTCGCACAACTTCGGCCGGAAGGAAAAACAGCAGCAGGTATGGCTGATCCTGCTGGTCATCGCCATCATCTACACGATGTGCGCCGTCATCTTCGAATCGCTGCGCAAACCCGTCGTCATCGTCCTGATGATTCCGATTTCGTTCATCGGGGTCTTCCTGACGTTCGGATGGTCCGACTTCATCTTCGACCAGGGCGGCTTCGCGGCCTTCGTCCTGCTGTGCGGCATCGTCGTCAACGCCGGCATCTACCTGATCAACGAGGAGGACAACTGGGCCGCAAATACCCGGAAACGGGGAATCCCGCTCTACCTGAAAGCCTACAACCACAAAATCGTGCCCATTCTCCTGACCATCGCCTCGACCGTTCTGGGGCTGGTTCCCTTCCTCTACGACGGTCCCGAGGAGGTCTTCTGGTTCGCGTTCGCCGTGGCCGCCATCAGCGGCACGCTGTTTTCAATCCTGGCGCTGGTCGTCTATCTGCCTATTTTCCTGCCGATGCGCCGCAAAACCCGCAAAACAGTATGACAAAGTATGTAAAACCGTCGACCCGCTATCTCTCGCTGCTCGTTTTCGGGGCCGTTTGCTGGTACATGCTCTCCGCGGCGCTCGACGTGCCGACCCGGGAACTGCAGGCCAACACGCTCTCGACCCTGTACGCGACAGCCGCCCTGCTGGTGCTGGCCGTCGTTTTCTGCCCGCTGTTCCGCCCTTCGCTGCAAATAAACCGCACGGACCTGCTCGCCACGATTCTCTTCGCCGGTGTCACCCTCGCCCGGTTCTGCCACGCGGGACCGGCCGGAGCCGTGCGCTACGACGAAGTGTTGCAGGCCGCGATGCTCTACGCCGCCCTGCGGATCATCTACACGGCCGAACGGCGGACGATGACGGTGCTGCTGATGCTGCTGTGCGGCTTCGGCATCTGCGAGGCCTGGACCGGCATACGCCAGATCTACGGCTTCGCCTGTTCGAACCACAGCCTGTTCCGGGTCACCGGGACGTTCTTCAATCCGGGACCTTATGCCGGATTCGTCGCCGTCGCCGGCATCTGCGGCGTCGCCTGCATCGTCCGCCGGCAAAACCTCGCGGCGCGCGTATTCCGTTCGTGGAGCGTCTTGCGGCGGCAGCGCCCGGCCGTGCTGATACTGGGCGTCGCACCTTACCTGCTGGGGTGGGGCGCGGCGATCCTCGCCGCGGTGGTGCTGCCGTCGACGATGAGCCGCGCGGGACTGATCGCCGCCATCGCCGGGTGTGTGGCGCTGCTTCTCCGCGAATTCGGTTTCGGCCGCCGCCTGCGCCGGGCCTGCCGGGTGAACCCGCTGCGGACGGTTCTCTTTTCCGCCATCGCACTGCTCCTGCTGGGCGGAGCCGCCACGGGTGCCTATTTTCTGAAACGCCCTTCGGCGGACGGGCGTTTGCTGATGTGGAAGATCGACGCCCGCATCATGCTGCGCCACCCGCTCTGCGGAGTCGGACCCGGAAATTTCGCCGGAGCGTTCGGCAAGGAGCAGGCCGCCTACTTCGCCGCAAAGGAACGCCCGGAGAAGGAGACGCAGGTCGCGGGATGTCCCGAATCGGGTTTCAACGAATACCTCCAGTTCGGGGCCGAGACCGGAATCGGCGGATTCGTCCTGCTGCTCCTGATGACGGGCACGGCGCTCCTGAGCCTGATCCGCCGGGGAAACCCGCTCGGGTACGGCCTGCTGGCGGCCGCGGTTTTCGCGTGTTTCTCCTATCCGTGGAGCGTGCTGCCCCTGCGCCTGCTCTTCGTGCTGCTGCTCGCGGCTACGCAGGCCCGGCCGGCGGTCCGTATCCGCAAAGGGCGTCTCATCACGCTCGTGGCCCTGCTGCTGACGGGATGCTTCGCGGCCTGGCCCGGATTGTACAGACGTTCCGAGCTGCGGGTAAACGCCAGCCGGCAATGGAACGACGTGCGTATCTGGGTCTCCGCCGAACGGTACGACTACGCCGCGGAGGACGGCGGACGCTACTTGAACGCCATGCGCTGGGATTTCCGGTTTCTCTACGACTACGGCTATTCGCTCCACAAAACCGGCGATTACCGGCGGAGCAACGAAATCCTCGCTCTCGGAATGCAGATCAGCAGCGACCCGATGTTCTGGAACATAACGGGCCGAAACTGCGAAGCGCTGGGGGACTTCGAAGCGGCGGAACGAGCCTACCTGCATGCCCACGACATGGTTCCGGACCGCATCTACCCGCTGTACCTGCTTGCGAAGCTGTACTTCTCGACCGGGCAAACGGCAAAGGCCCGGGCAGCCGCAGACCGGGTCATCGCCCATCGGCCCAAGATCGAATCGGTTCAGACCCGTGAGATGCAGGCCGAACTGCATGAACTGACAAACACCCCGAACAATCCCGACCGATCATGCGACGAATCCTGAAATACCTGACGTGGACCCTCGGCGGAGGCTGTCTGCTGTTCGCCGGCTGGCTGTTGCTGCGGATTTTCGTCTGCGACCAGTTCGTCGTACCCTCCGATTCGATGAACCCGACGCTGATCGCCGGAGACCGCATTCTGGTCAACAAGCTGATTGCCGGAGCGCGCATCTACAAAAAGCTCGAATTCGGGAAAGACATTCCGCTGCGCTCATTCCGGACGCCCGGCATCCGGAAGGTCGGCGTAAACGACGTGGTCGTTTTCAACGCCCCGCGCGGCTACGACCGGAACCGCATCGAATTCCGGATCAACTACGTCTATTCCAAGCGGTGCATCGGAACTCCCGGTGACAGCGTTTCGGTCCGGGACGGCTATTTCCGGAACAACCGTCATCCGGGGCCCATCGGCGACACCGGACAGCAGCGCCGCCTGCACGAAACCCCCGATTCGCTGATTCCGCGCAAGGTGCTCCGCGCGATGCCTTTCGACGACAGGCTGTTCGGATGGACGATCCGGAATTTCGGACCGCTCTGCGTTCCGCAGGCGGGAACCCGCATCGCACTCGACCTGCGCAACTACAAACTATACAGGCAGGCGATCGAATACGAAACGGGCGGAAAGCTGACTTACAGCGGCGGACAGGCGCTGCTCGACAAACAGCCCCTCCCGGAATATACGTTCCGCTGCGACTATTACTTTTTCTGCGGCGACAACGTCTCCGATTCGAAAGACAGCCGTTACCTGGGCTTCGTCCCCGAGGAGTTCATCATCGGGGTGGTCCGGCGCATCAGCTTTTCCGAAGACCCCTACACTCATCACCGGCGTCCGGACCGGTGGTGGAAACGGGTCGAATAAACCGATTATCCGAAAAACGATTTCACCATGACGAACCTTCTGCGAAGTTATTTTTGTGCGGTGTCGGTCATCGCCGTTGCGCTTGCAGCCTGCGACGACGGCCTGCCGACCGTGAAGCGGGCCTTGGAAATGGCCGGCGACAACCGTCCGGAGCTTGAAAAGGTGCTGGAGCACTACCGGCAGGACCCGGCCGACAGCCTGAAATACCGCGCCGCCGAGTATCTGATCCGCTACATGCCGTACCACACTTCAATCGGCGGAGCGTACGACGCTTATTTCGACACCGTAGATTCGCTGCTTTCGCTTCCGGACCGGACCGACGTGATGCAGAAGATCGAACGGGTTTCGGACTCGCTGCGGTCCGCGGTTTTCACACAGCGCGACATCCGGGCCGTGACGGCCGAGTACCTGATCCGGAATATCGAAGCGGCATTCACCGACTGGCGGCAGACCGGCTGGGCCTACCATCTGGATTTCGATCTGTTCTGCGAATTTCTGCTCCCTTACAAATGCATCGACACACAGCCCCTGGACAATTGGCGCGAGGCACTGAAAAACGTTTGCAGGTCGGAATCGTACGACCAGATACAGCAGAATTACGATTATGAATACAATCCGCTCGCGTCCGTTTCCCGGGTGAACGGCACGATGAAGAAGAGCGTTTCTCCGCAAATCTGGCTCCACGATCTGAAATTCATGCCGATAACCCGTCCCACGACCTTCCTGAAAATGAGCGGCGGCACCTGTTGGGACTACGCGACCTCGGCCATTCAGCTGATGCGCAGCAAGGGGCTGCCGGTAGCTATCGACTTCACGCCCCAATGGCCGGACCGCACTTACGGGCACAGCTGGTGCGTGGTACACACGACGCGCGGAATCAATTTGATGTTCAATCCGTTTGCCAGCAATCCCAACTATCCGCACTACGTCTACGCGCGGTTTTCGAAAATCTTCCGCCAGACATATAAAGTAAACGGAGAGTTGTACCGCTTGCTTTCGCAGGGCGTGGAGATGCCCGCCCAAGTCATCCACCTCTGTACGGAGGACGTAACGCACGAATACGAACGGACCTCGGACCTGAAAATCCGCCTGTTCCCGGAATACAAGCGCGAAAAAATGGCCTATATCGCCACTTTCGACAACAAATCGTGGGTCCCGGTCTACTGGGGCAAAGTCCGCCGGGGATATGCCCTATTCAAAAACATGGGACACGACGTGACGTATATGGCCATGATCTGCCGCGACAGTAATCTGGAACCGGCCAGTCTGCCTTTCACGGTCAGCGCCGGGGGCGAAATCCGTTATATGGAGGCCGACACGACCCGGAAGCAGCGGGTCGTACTGGACCGGAAAAACCCGATGTACCAGCACGTGTTCTATAAAACGGAATACCTCGGCAACGGACTGATCGAGGCCTCTGACCATCCGGATTTCCGCCAAGCCGACACCGTCGCGATGATCTCCCGCTGGAAGATGACCTCGGGAACGGTGCTCCCGCCGAGACGCCCCTACCGGTATTGGCGGTTAAGGGCCGCCGGGGGCGACGAATACGACATGGCCGAAATTTACTTTTTCCGGGAAGGTGACAAGCGGCCCATAAAAGGGCGCCTGATCAGCTCCGGCCGATCACTCGACCGGGAACACCTGCCGGAGCATATCGCCGACGACAACCCGGAGACCTATTGCCGGGTGAAAGGAACCGATTACTGGGTCGGCTTCGACTTCGGCGAGCCGGTCGGAATAGATCGTATTTCCTACATACGCCGCGGGGACGGCAATGCGATATGCGTCGGCGACACGTACGACATTTATTACTGGGACAACCGGAAATGGGTTCTTGCAGACACGCAGGAGGCGACCGATGTCACCCTCGAAACGGACCGGCTGCCGGCGGACGGTCTCTATTTCATCCGCGGCAACCGGGGCTATTCCCAGCGGATTTTCACCTGGGAGAACAACCGGGTACGGTGGCACTGATTAAAATTAACGAGATGTTGAGATTATTCCGATGGACAAGTGCCGTTTTCTCCGTTGCGGCGATTGCCGCGTGCAGCCACTACGGGGCGGCGGTCGAGAAAGCGTTGCGCCATGCCGGCGACAACCGTCCGGAGCTTGAAAAGGTGCTGGAGCACTACCGGCAGGACCCGGCCGACAGCCTGAAATACCGCGCCGCCGAGTATCTGATCCGCTACATGCCGTACCACACGTCGTATCCCGCCAAGCCCTATTACGCCTATTGCGATGCGCTGGACTCGCTGTTTTCAAGCGCGACCGAGGGCGACGAACTGCTCGAAAAAACGAACGCAATAGCTGCCGGATTCGGGCGGCAGCTCAAATTGTCCTACGATATCCGGGTGATCGGGGCCGATTACCTGATCTGGAATATCGACTACTCGTTCGGGCTGTGGCGGACGCTGAATTACCTGCGGCATCTCCGCTTCGAGGAGTTCTGCGAATACGTGCTGCCCTACAAATGCGCGGAGAAACAGCCCCTCGACACCTGGAAACGGGACTGGCGCGATTACGGGCGCGGGGAACTGGACCACATCGGCCAGATCAGGGACTACAAGTACAATGCGCGGCGTGCCGCGGAGGCTGTGAATTTCCAGTTCCAGGACAGCGTCAAGATGCGCAGGGTGAAGGACGCGAAGCTGATCGAAGTGCTGCGGCTGAATACCCTGGCCAAACAGCCCTACGGCGATTGCCGCGACCGTTCCCGTTTCGGGCTGCTGAACTGCCGGAGCAAGGGAATCCCCGTAGCGTTCGACTTCACCCCGAACTGGCCCGACCGCTCGGGCGGTCATTACTGGAACATCGTCCTGGCCACCAAACGGCGGAACGTCGACTACGAACCTTTCAGATCCTATCCCGGAAGTTACCATTACACCGACAACGGGCTGGCGAAGGTGTTCCGCGAGACCTACGCCCCGCACCCGCTGCTTCTGGAGGCGTTGGAACGCGAAGGCAGTCTCCCCGCGTCGCTGTCCTACCTGTTCATGCAGGACGTCACCGGCGAATACGGACGGACGGTCGACATATCCGTCCCGCTGTTCCGGGAACGCCTCCGGACGAAATACGCCTACCTCACCGTCTTCGACAACAGCAAATGGGTTCCCGTCGACATCGGCAGGATACGGCGCAACCGGGCGTCGTTCGCAAGCGTCGGGCGGGACATTCTCTACCTGGTCGTCGGATTCCGCGACGGGGAGACCGTCCCGATGTCGGAGCCGTTCATCGTCGATTCGCGCGGCGACGTTTCGTACCCCCGTGCGGACACCACGCGGCTCGGAAGCATCCGGCTCGACCGGAAATTCCCGGCGTTCACCCATATTTATTCGATCCGGAAGTATTTGCAGCGAGGACGGATACAGGCGGCCGACAATCCGGATTTCAGAGGAGCGAAAACCGTTGCGGAGTTTCCCGAGTGGAACCTCCTCGCGGGCGAAACGGCTCCGTCCGACACCCTGCCTTACCGGTATTGGCGGCTCATGTCCTCTTCGGAGAAGTCGACCGATTTCGCAGAACTCTATTTTTACGAAAAAGGAACGGGGCAACGGATAACCGGAACGCTTCTTTCATCCGGCGCGGCGGTCCGCAATCCGAACTACGACACCCCCGGACACATCAGCGACAACGACCCGATCACTTACTTTGCGGTGCAGGATTCGACGCGGTGGGTCGGTTTCGACTTCGGGAAACCGGTCTCCCTGGAAACGATCGCCTACATCCGGCGCGGCGACGGGAATACGATATGCCCGGGCGACGAATACGAACTCCACTACTGGCAGGACGGCGGCTGGAAACTGCACGACCGCAAGAAGGCCGAACGGATCTACGTCGATTTCGACAGCGTTCCGCTCGGCGGACTGTATTACGTCAAGGGGATTTCCCGGGGCGAGCAAAACCGCACGTTCCTCTATGAAAACGGGGAAGTCGTCTGGTACTGATCCCGTCCGGACAGGCTATTTCTTCCTGCGCAAAAAGCGGTCGGTCAGGAACCGGCGCACCGGCTCGTCGTACAGCTTCAGACAGAGGTAAGCCAGTATCACGGAACCTGCGACGAGCGCCAGGGCGCCGGGCAGGGACTCCGTGAAGGTGAGGTTTTCGTTCTTGACCCAGGCGTAGTAGAGGTAGATGAAAGGGTAGTGCACCATGTACAGCGGGTACGAAATGTCCCCCAGGAATTTGCAGACCCGGGTCGTCACCCGGTCCGTCGTCTTTCCCGAAGCCCCGAGAAAGACGAGCAGCGGAAAGAGAACCACGGCGCACAGGGTGTCGTACAGCCCGTTCATCCACAAATGTTCGCTTCCCCCGATGCGCGGCACGGACAGCAGCGCCACGACCGCCAGCCCGCATATCCAGAACGCACCCCGAATATGAACGGGTCGGAACACACGTGAAAGCAGCAGCCCGGCCGAGAAGGCGAACAGCAGACGCAGGGAACCGCCGAGCATATTGTCCCCGTCCATGGCGAACCCGACGCAGATGTCGCCGAGGGGTCCCCAGACGGCGAACGCCGCCAGCCCGCAGCCGGCGAGCAGCACCAGCACGGAAAGCGCCCGGGTCGGGAGCTTATGGATGAAGAGGGCGTAGAGGATATTGCCGATATACTCGAAAAACAACGACCAGCTCGGGCCGTTGAGCGGATACATTTCGCCGAGTCCCCGTATTTCGGAGCCGGGCGTCGCCGGAATCAGCAGCGCGTTCAGCAGCGTGGCCGCCAGCAGCATGGATACGGACACCGTCGATACGTCCCAGACGGAACAGCCCTGGAAATAGAACATGACGGCGCCGATCACGGCCCCCATGACGACCATCGGATGCAGCCGGATCAACCGCCGCTTGAGAAAATCCGCTACCGACATCTTTTTCTTCCAGCGGTCGTCGTAAGCGTAACCGATGACGAAACCCGAAAGTATGAAGAAGAAATCGACGGCCAGATAGCCGTGATTGATCCGCTGGTCGAGATGGCTGGTCGCATAGGCTTCGAACAGATGGAACCAGACGACCGTGATCGCCGCCACGCCGCGCAATCCGTCGAGTATGTCGTAGTGCGGTTTGGTGTCCGCAAATGCAGCTGATGAGATTTTTGACATCGGCTTTCGTTCGTTTAGGAGGAGCAAAGATCGTAAAAAAGCCGGATAGATGCAAAACCGGATCGCGTCCGGTCCGGCAGAGCCTCCCGACCAAAAAGTGTCGTTACGGCCCCAAAGATAATAAAATATCGCCGCTTTCAAAACGAAAACGGGGAACCCGTTTTTCCAGGCTCCCCGTTTTCGGGTTTTCCGCGGCTTGCGGGCGTCAGGGATTCACCTGCACCACCTGCTTCCAGTCCAGTTTCCCGGGATAGCCCCAGTCGGGTTTCGCGGGGTCGCAGAAATCGCCCGCGGCTTTCATCCGGGCATAGAGCAGCCCGGTCAGCTCCTCGCGCTTTTCGCGGTAGGCGGGATCGTCGTAGAGGTTCTTCATCTCCATCGGGTCGGCCTTAAGGTCGAACAACTGCGGATGCCGCTGTCCGTCGACGTTGTAGAGGATGAGTTTGAAACCGTCCTTCTTGATGGCCCGCTGGAGGTTGATGTAGGTCAGCAGAATGTCCTCGCGTTTTCCGGCTTCGGGGTTGCGCAGTGTCTCCTCCAGCGAAACACCCTTCACGGTGGCCGGGACCTCGATGCCCGCCAGGCCGCAAAGCGTGGGGTAGAGGTCGTACAGATAACAGTAGGCGTCGCGCACGGTGTTCTGCGGGATGCCGGGTCCGCAGATCACCATCGGAATCCTCACGGCCGCCTCGTACAGGTTCTGCTTGCCCAGCAAGCCGTGCTCGCCGACGCAAAGCCCGTTGTCCGACGTGAAGACGATGATCGTATTAGCAGCCTTGCCGCTCTTTTCGAGGGCGTCGAGAATGCGCCCGATCTGGAAATCCACCTCGCTGACCATGCCGTAGTAATTGGCCCGTTCGGCGAGCACCTGCTCCGGGACGCGGGGCGTGGGGAGCAGTTTTTCGTCGCGTTCGTTGAGGTCGCCGTTGTCGAAGGGGTGCTGCGGAACGAAGTTCGCGGGCATCGACAGCTCCGCGGAGGCGTATTTGCGCCCGTAGCCGGGCAGCACGTTGCGCGGGTCGTGCGGCGAGGTGAACGCCACGTACATCAGAAACGGGTCGCCGGACGACGTTTCGGCCTCCAGGAATCCGATGGCGGCGTCGGCATAGAGTTTCGACGAAAATGTTTCGGGCGACGCATCCGCCCATGCGCCGTTCCTGTCGTTGTAATCGCCCGCAGGGTCGTACTGGTGGAGGTAAGGCCGCCGGTGACCCAGTTCGTTGTTCCGGCCGTAGGGATGCATTCCCCCGAAAAAGATGTTCGCCCCCGTGGAGAACGAACGGTTGAACGAGGCGTTGTCGCTGTGCCACTTCCCGGTTGCGAAGGTCGTGTAACCGTTCTCGCGAAACACCTCCGGGAAGGTCTTCTCCGCTTGGGGAATGAAGCCGCCGTTGCGGTGCACGTCCATCAGGCCGCGCCCGGTGAGAAGCATCGCGCGGCTGGGCTGCGAAACGGCGCCGTTCAGGCCGCCCATCACGTGGGTCTGGGTGAATGCCACGCCGCGCCGCACGAGCCGGTCCATGTTCGGGGTGTGAATTTCGGTATTTCCCAACGCCCGGATCGTGTTGAACGTCTGATCGTCGGTCAGCAGGAAAAGCACGTTGGGACGCCCGGTCTTTTCGCCGTCGTCTTCGGGTGTCTCCTTGCCGGAAGCATGCGCCCCGAACAACGGCGCGCCCAGGATTGCCGGAAGGCAGAACAGCAGGGTTTTGTTATTCATCGCGTATTCTCTTTAGTTTAATCGGTACAAATTACGCGATTCCGGCCCGAAATCCGGGGCCACGGCTATTCAAAAAACACCAGAATCTGGTCATGCCGTAACGGCGCAAGCCGAAAATGTCTTACCTTTGCCCGAAAGAACGGAACGAGCGAACGACATGGCGAAAATTCTGATTATCGACGATGAAGAGCAGCTGCGGCGGCTGATGGCACGGATCATCGGGCTGGAAGGTTACGAGGTGGCCGAGGCTCCGGACTGCGCTTCGGGGCTGAAAATGCTCCGCCGGTACGACCCCGACGTGGTGTTGTGCGACGTCAAGCTGCCCGACGGCAACGGCGTCGAAATGGTGGCCCGCATCAAGGAGGCCGCACCCGCCGCCGAAGTGATCCTGCTGACGGCCTACGGCAATATCCCCGACGGCGTGCAGGCCATCAAGAACGGCGCCTTCGACTACATCACCAAAGGCGACGACAACAACAAGATCCTGCCCCTGTTGAGCCGGGCGGCCGAAAAGGCCGAAATGCAGCGGCGGCTGACCCGCATCGAGAACAAACTCTCCGAGGAGCACTCCTTCGACCGGATCGTCGGCGACTCGGAGGTCCTGCGCCGGGCCGTGGACCTGGCCCGCAAGGTCGCCGTCACCGACACCTCGGTGCTGCTCACCGGCGAGACGGGAACCGGCAAGGAGGTCTTCGCACAGGCCATCCACCACGCCAGCCGCCGCGCGAAGGGGGCTTTCGTGGCGATCAACTGCTCGGCCTTCTCGCGCGAACTGCTCGAAAGCGAACTGTTCGGCCACCGGGCCGGCAGTTTCACGGGCGCCGCCAAGGACAAGAAAGGACTTTTCGAGGAGGCCGACAAAGGCACGCTGTTCCTCGACGAGATCGGGGAGATGCCCGTCGAGTTGCAGGCCAAACTGCTCCGGGTGCTCGAAAGCGGCGAATTCATCAAGATCGGCGAAACACGTCCCACACGGGTCGACGTGCGCCTGATCGCCGCCACGAACCGCGACCTCGAAAAGGAGATCGCCGCCGGGAATTTCCGCGAGGACCTCTATTTCCGCCTCTCGGTGTTCCGCATCCACCTTCCCTCGCTGCGCGAACGTCCCGGCGACATCGCCGGATACATCCGCGTCTTCGCGGCGCAGTTCGCCGACAAAATGGGGCGCCGCATCGACTCGATCGACGCCGGCTACATCGCCGCTCTCGAACGCCACACGTGGCACGGCAACGTCCGCGAACTGCGCAACGCCGTGGAACGCAGCATGATCATGGCCGACGGCAACCGGCTCACGGCCGACTGCCTCGCGCCCGAATTCCACGCTGCGGACAACGAAGCGGATTCCGGTTCGCTGGCGCTCGGCGACCTCGAACGCCGCCACATTCTCCGGGTGCTGGAACACACCCGGGGCAACAAGGCCGAGGCCGCCCGCCTGCTGGGCATCGGCATCGCCACGCTGTACCGAAAACTCGACGGCTACGGGGTGAAATAGCCCCCGCACCGTCTCATTCCGAGAGGGCCGCCTTATCATTCTGATAGGGCGGCCCTCTTTTTCGGCACGCATACCAAACCGATAAACAGCTATTTTTCAACACATTGAATCCGGAACAAAAATTCCGGCACCTCCTTCGTATGCTTACGGACAACAAAACCCGACGGCAAAATGGCAATCGTTATCCTCATACTGATTTTCTGCGGCGCAATGCTGCTGCTGGACCTGATGCTGTGCGGGTTCGTGAAAAAAATGTCTAATTCAAAAAAACGAAGAGATGAATGAAATCATGCTGTTCCTGCTGCTCTGCGCCCTGGGTGCGCTGTGCTACGGATTCTATTTCAAATGTGTGGATTGGTTCGAAAAGATCTGATGTCTTATGTTTACGAGTCTCCTTATCTTGAGCATCCTCGGATTCGTCTATCTGATGTACGTGCTCGTAAAACCCGAAAAATTCTGAATCGATGAATACCGAAATTTCAGGCGTAATTCTGCAATGGACCCTTCTGGTGGCGCTCTGCTACCCGCTGGGGCGTTACATGGCCAAAGTCTACCGCGGCGAGCGCACGTGGCTCGATTTCATGGCTCCCGTCGAGCGCCGTATCTATAAGTTCTGCGGCATCGACCCCGCACAGGAGATGAACTGGAAACAGTTCCTCAAGGCCCTGCTGACGGTCAACCTCTTCTGGTTCTTCTGGGGCATGCTGCTGCTGGTCTTCCAGGGCTGGCTGCCGCTCAATCCCGACGGCAACCCGGGACAGTCGCCCGACCTGGCGTTCAACACCTGCATCTCGTTCATGGTCAACTGCAACCTCCAGCATTACAGCGGCGAAACGGGTCTGTCCTACTTCACGCAGCTGTTCGTCATCATGCTGTTCCAGTTCGTCAC
>CDYX01027663.1_pt1 | contig 29370 bp, 30 predicted proteins | sample 554871 | NCBI WGS metagenome assembly CDYX01 (sample SAMEA3182061, study PRJEB8094) | gut metagenome | biome: human; feature: gut; material: Stool; isolation source: human stools | place: Canada | collected 2013-01-14 | reverse complement strand
GTTGTTTCAGTTTCCAAGGGAAGTTCTTTCACTTCCTCACCATCAACAGGCACAGGAAAATTGAATACGATCTTCTTTATCCAGCTTCCGTCTTTCCTTTTCTCCGGGAACATCTCAATTCGCTCGATAAAGGCTTTCATAAACTCTTTCTGTTCCGCTTCTGTTGCGGAATGGTAGACTTCATCAAATGCCAGTAAGAGCCGATAAATGTTATCGCCGGATATTTTCTCCTGCTGGATACTGCGTATCTGACTTTGCAATTCGCCAATCTGAACTTCGATTTCCTCTATCGTATCATACTGCTCATCATAGCGGCGTTGCAAGTCCAAAATCTTTCTGTCATAGTGGGCATCGTTGATGTCCAAGGTATCCATCTGACGCTCCAAGCGGCTTTTCGTTCCAAAGGCTTGCTTTAGCTGCCCTTGCAGGACGGCGATCTGCTTTTCCATATCCTCTGTATCAACCGCTGTTCCGATTTTCGCTTGAATTGCTTCTACAAATCGGGGATTGTTGACCATAGCGGAAATAATCTTCGCCACAAATTTGTTGATCTCTGTCTGTTCGATATTCAGCCGGAAACTGCACTCATGCCCTGTCGGCGTAACTGTATTTTTGCAGTAGTAATAATACCGTGTTTTCTTGTCCTTGCTATGAGCCTTGGCAATATTGCCGTACATACTCTTTCCGCAGCATGGGCATTTCAAGATACCGGACAGGATGTGTGCGTGGTCTGGATTGTTGACCTTTTCCCGCTTAAAGGAATTGATCTTGCGCTTTTCCTGTGCCAGATACCAATCCTCTTCAGAAATGATAGCTTCGTGCTGTCCTTCATAAACCGGAAACTCCGACTGCTCAACCACGTGAATCTCGTTTCTTGTACCCTGTTTCTTTTCAGTTCTTCGTCTGCCGTAAGCAATCTTTCCCATATAAACAGGATTGTACAATACATTTTTCACAAAATCTCTTGAAAATCCCGGAATGGTATTATTCTGTCTTAGTTTCTTTACATAACCATTGCGGTTCAGATATTTTGCAACTCCTGCAACACCCTCGTTTGTATGAATATAACGATCATAGATTACTCGGATAACTTCCACTTCATCCTCTGCAATGACAAGGTTTCCGTTTTCCAGTTTGTATCCATAGGGAGCGAAACCGCCGTTCCATTTGCCTTCACGAGCCTTTTGCTCCCGTCCTGCCATTGTCTGTGTGCGGATATTTTCTCGCTCAATCTCTGCCACCGCAGACAGCACAGAGATCATCAGCTTTCCGGCATCCTTGGAGCTGTCAATGCCATCCTCCACGCAAATCAGGTTGACACCAAAATCCTGCATGAGCTGCAAAGAGTTCAGAACATCGGCTGCATTTCTGCCAAATCTGGAGAGCTTAAAGACAAGCACATAGGAAACGCCGTCTTTGCAGTCCTGGATGTCGTTCAGCATCCGTTGAAACTCCTGCCTCCCTTGGATGTTCTTGCCGGAAAATCCTTCGTCAGAATACTCCCCGGCAACGACCATATCCTCGTATGCCGCATACTTCCGCAACTTGTCCCGCTGGGCATCCAAGCTGTATCCGTCTACCTGCATGGAGGTGGACACTCTCGTATATAGATAACATTTAAGTTGCTTCTTTTTCAGAATCGCTACCTCCTTCGCTCATTTCTTTTACCATCAATCCCTCGTTGCGGATATAATACTCCAAAAGTCTAAGCACATAATCCGGTGCATGGCGGTTGTCCAATTCCCACTCGGTCATAGTCCGGTAAGGAATATGGACGAGCTTGCAAAAATCTTTCCGGTTCAGTCCTGTGCTTTCACGCAACTTAATAATTCTGTTTTTACAATCCATTCGTCTTTTCTCCAAAAAAGCAAAAATACACGTTGCGTACATATTATAGCATAGCCACAACAAGTACGCAACGTGTAAATTGTAAATTTTTACGCAGCCTTATCCGTCAAAGGCTGCGCTTGCTTATCATCCTTGGAACACTCCACCGTTTGTGGAGTATCCTGCTCTAATTTATCCAAAACCTGATGCCCGTACTTCTGGAGCATCTGGCTCATAACATCCACACAGCGGTCAAATGCCGCATTATATTTCGCTTCCTCATAATATTTCTTCAATAGGCAATTCCTCCATCAAAGTTCCATATCCTGTCCACGCTTCTGGGCAGGGTGTTTGTGTTCCTGCGTTTCCTTTCCTCTGATGAGGATAGAATTGATAAAAGCCCGAACCCTTTCGGATGCAATTTCCAGTGCATCCAGAAAAGGCTGGGCTTTCTGTTTCAGTTCCATATATTTTTCGCTTACTGCTTCATACCGCTGTTTCCAGATGGAAACCGTCTTTTCAGCGGAAGCCAGTTTCTCCTTCAAGCGCTTGTTGTCAGCATTGGCGATAATGCCGTTGACCGCATAGCGTTTGAGCGTGTCGCATTCATCCGGTGTCAGCGTGATATTATTTCCGAATGTGGCTTTCTTTCCCATCGTTTCAATCTCCTGCACCGTCAGAGCAACGGTCTTTGCTGTTTTGGTTTCCTTTTGCAGAGCTTCCAGTTTCTTTTTCTGTTTCTCCGTGGCAGCTTTGGCATTCTCCAACCCCCGCTTCGCCTGTGCCACCTGCCCGGTCACAGCTTCCAAGCGCTGCTGTTCTGCCTGCACCTTGAACTGGGTCACAGTCAGATGTTCCTCTGTACTGCCACGCTCTCCACGCTCCACATCGGTATATCCGGCATTTCGCATGAAATGAAAAAAGTCATCCTGCAACACACTGTAGGACGACTTCAAAATCTTTTTTCCTTTTGCGTTCAACATTGGATTACCATCCTTGTCAAGCACCGGCTTGGACTCCCATTTTTTACTGCGGCTGACCTGCGTGATCGTTTCCTTTACCGTTCCCCGGAGGGATTCATCCTTACATCGCTTCGACCACAGAATTTGCTTCTCTACCACCGGGATATAAACCACATGAAGGTGGTAGTGGTACACATCTTCGCCCAGAGCTTCGGACATTGCCTGGTTGCGCTCGTCGGCGTGCATCACAGCGGATAGGATATACTGCTCACCGCCTACGATCTCCACGGCGGCTTTATAGGCATCGGCATAAAACTGTTTTGCAAATTCATAGCCGCCGTGATTGTAGAAGTAAGCAGAGTTCACATCAAAGATCAACTCACCGTATTTGACGGCATCCGGTTTCAGACCTCTGGTGGAGATCACGCCATCCTGTTCCATCTGCTCGAACATTTTTACATAATCGTCAGTGGGAGACTTGAAGTGAACATTCAGCGCAGTACGTTCCGGCACGATGTCCTGATTGCTGTAGCTGTCCTTTTCACGCTCATTGTGTTCCTGTACCTTCGCCACATCAGCCGGTGTTTCCAAGTCCTGATTTCTGGCTACGGTACGGTCTATTCCATCATTTCTTGCCATTGGATTTTTCCTTTCTTTGAGATTTGCAGACAGCGGAAGGCTGGAGAACGGCACTTTTTCAAAGTGTAATAACCCACTATGACACTTTCATCCATACTGGCTGCAAAGTGCCGTGGGCTCTCCGAGGGCTCTCCCGAGGGGGAATGCGGTCACTGCGGTGACCTCTGCTGACCAAGGCGAAAATGTCTGCGCCTTTTCCCATGGTCAGCCCGTCTGCATGAAGCTGTTCTGTGTCAACTTCCTCTTGCAGTCGGTGTCCACAGACACTTTTTCAAAAGCCTGTGGACATAGAAACAGCCCGAACGAGAGGATGTGTGCTGTTTCTATAACAAGCGTTTTACGCTCTTTTGCTGCGTACATACATACCAGCAATGGGATTTACTCGACCTGCCGCCATTCCTCCGGAATGTCCTCCGGTACGTACGTACACGGCGAATCTCCGTAAAACCCATTTATATGAGGTCGTGCAATGGCTTCCACTCCCATGAATCCCCACACCCGCCGTCCGGCTGAGTTGGTGATGTTGTTGCAATGCTCCAGATTGAATTTCTTGGCATTGGCAATCATGGCGTCGCTGAAGCTGCGGGCTTTCAGCGGAGCAAGAGAATTTTCCTCGCACCACATCCGATAGATTTCATAGAAATCCTTGGAGCTGATGGACGCATCCGCTTTACGCCGGATGTATCCCTCGGAATCCATGAAATCAAAGATATTGTTGTTGTCACGTTTGACCGCTTCCCGGTTTTCCCGGATACGGTCACTCTCCGTAAACTTAAAGTTGTTGGCAACAAGCCGCTGCAAGCCTTCAAATGCCCACAGGAAGATACCCTCGGCTTCAGCTTTCATCTTCTCTGCAAGATCAGGATCGTCAGCTCTGTCCACCGGCTTTTCCTTGGTGGTCAGCACAAGCTGTCTGCGATAAAATCCGTCACTGCGGTCATACAGGGCTTGCAGATCACCGTTACTGAATGCCAGCAGCCGGGCGAACATCCAGCCCTGATAACTCTGCTTGCCTTTACGTTCCAAATCCATCTTGCCTTGTGCTGTCACGATGGATTTTACATAGTTGGTCTGGCGCAGAGCTTCCATCCGCATATCATCATCTACGCACAGCAGGATGTGCTCCAGATCGGCACGGGCAAAGCGGTTTTCAGAAATCTTGCCGATGCTGCCGTCCTTCATGTTTGTGCCAAAGATAGCCGAAAGCACCGCACCGATTTGGGATTTACCCTCGCCACCGTTGCCCTTAATCACCATCATGCGCTGTCCTTTGTTGGAGGGGATCAGGCAATAACCGATAAACTCCTGCAAGGTGGGAATGTCTTCCGCATGGAGCAGTCCATTCAAAAAGTTCAGCCAGATCACGGGCGCAGGAGCATCGGGATTGTAGACAACAGGCAGACGGCTTCGCACGATAGCCGGTCTGCCCTCGGTAAATGTGCCGTTCAGTAGCAGCGTACCGTTGAACACATGGATGCGATCCTGCTCCGGTGGGAAGTCAGGCACTTGCGCTTCCAGTTTCAGCACTTCCAGAATGTTGGTGATCTTCCGGGGGATGTTGTTCACGGCACAGAATTTCAGCTTGTCGTAAATCTCCCCACGCAGTGGGAGATCGTCCGTCACTCGACCATCGGGCGTAAAAAAAGCTCCGTTTGCGAAGATGATTCTGCGCTCATGCAGAAATTCTTCACAAAACAGAGCTTCGTTGATGTTCTGCCCATCAAACCAGACAGGCAAATTCATATCAGGCGTTTTCCGGTTCTTCGCCATGGTGCGCCACCTCCTTTTTCTTTCGTGTGATGTACTCTTGCAGAAAAGTAATTTTTCCCTCCTTCATCAGCTCGTCCACCAATGCCACCCGCTCTTCCAGATCACCCACGGTCAGCACATCTGCCATATATTCGATAGGACAGTGCATCTGGCAGGCTTCCACAAAACGATCATCCAGAGCCTCCTCCGGTGTTTTGGGTGCATACCGCACTTTCCAATCTTCCAGCAGATGCAGATAATCCGTCAGCACCCGGAAACACAGCATTTCATCCTCCCGGAACTGACGGATATAAGGACGCTTTGGCTTGACCATAGCTGCGACAGTGGGCGGTTTCGGGTCAAGTCCGAAGTCCGAAGCCAGCTTTTGCGCTGCTTCATAGCTGCTCATATTGAACAACCTTGCCACAAGGTCGATCACATCTCCCTTTGCTCCACAGCCGAAGCAGAAGAAATAGTCCTCATTCAGCTTCAAGCTCGGATGCCTGTCATTGTGGAACGGGCAGCAAGCCATACCGTTTCGGTTGACTTTCAGCCCGTAGTGTTCGGCGGCTTGCTTGACACTGATTGCCGCTTTGATGGTTCCATAGATTGTCATAAAAAACCCTCCGTTCATAATATTCTGGAAAGCACGAAGCACCCGCAGTGATTGGCAGGTGCTTCGCTCCTTCTATTATGGTTATGACGGATTTCTCAAAAAACAGGCTAATCGGAGGACAACTCCGTTTCAAAAAACAGGACAACTTATTGATAGATGTAGATTTCTTTACATTAGCATGATACAATTAAGAAAGTGAAAAAACAGGACAGGAGGTAAGCATGAACCAAGAATTGATGACATTGGACTTCTGGCAGGATACGGTCATATATGAGGGCAAAACATTCCCTGTCGGCACGCTTGCCTGTGATGCACTGAATGTTCCTGCGGATACTATTACAAAAATGAACGAGCAATGCGAGAAAATCAATCTGCTGCTCGGGATGCTGAATGCCGGACAGGATACTTCTGCACTCTTTCCAATGGCAAAGGAAGCTGCATTGACAATGTTAGAGATTCTCAGCAAAACGCCGCCGTTCTCCTATATGGATATACCAAAGCACCGGGAACGAATAGAAAGGGTCTTTACTGCGGACAATGCTCTGAAATATGTGGAGTTCGCCATAAAAGCCGTAACCAATTCTTTACCGTTCGAAGAAGTTCCGAAATATGCTGATGCGGTGATGCTCCAGCGCTATACCGCTGTATGCGGGCATCTGGCTTACTCCCTTGAGGAATACCAAAAGGCGATGCTTGATTTTGCAGAACAATCGGACGGAAACGAAGCAGACCGCACCGCAGAGGGCTTTGCGAAAATGTTCGGCACCTATTTCCCACCGGAGTTTTCTATCACAGAGGGCAATGCCTGGATGTCTACCCTGAACAATTCCGTTCAGTATATATCGGTCATCCGTCCCGGCGAAAAAGTTGCGAAGCTGGTCAAGCGGATGCACTATGTATCCTTTGTAGGGATGTTCCGGTCTGATCTTTTTGAGGGCTTATGTGTTGGTCATGCCCCGAAAAAATGCAAAATCTGCGGCAAGTGGTTCCTCACCACCAACGCAAGGCACACCAAATACTGCGGCGGCTATGCACCGGGGGACAAGCTGCACCGCACTTGCCGGCAGATCGGCAATCTAAAAGGCAGAGAACAGCGAGAGCTTGCAGACGATCATCCGATTATCCAGATATATGAAAAGAGGCTGAACACCATAAATCGCTATGTAAAGCGTGGTACTCTGGACGCTGACCTTGCGGAGGTCATGAAGAAACTGGCAAAAGATAAAGAACTCCGGGCAAAAAGTGATGTTGCTTATGCCAAAGGAGCTTATGAAAAAGAAATGGAACAGGCTGCTTTGCTTGCAGAAGCTAAGATACATATTTAGTGGGGGAACAATATGAAACAAATATATGTGCATGGATTAGGACAAACATCTGACAGTTGGACAAAAACAATAGATATTTTGCAAACTACTGATTACAGCTTGTGTCCGAATCTTCCTGATTTAGTTCATAGCAAAGAAGTGACCTATGATAATCTATATGCTGCATTTTCAGATTACTGCAATCAATATGATGAGCCTATTGATTTGTGCGGTTTATCGCTTGGGGGCGTATTAGCTCTGAACTATGCTATACAATATCCGAAAAAAGTTCGCTCCTTGGTGCTTATCGCCACACAATATAAAATGCCCAAGAAGCTTCTGAAATTTCAAAATCTTCTCTTTAGATTTATGCCTAAATCCATGTTTCAACAAATGGGATTTAGAAAAGCTGATTTCTTACTTCTATGCGAAACCATGATGGAGTTGGACTTTAACAACTCTCTGCACAAAATATCATGCCCTACACTATTGTTATATGGCGAGAAAGATACTGCGAATAAAAATGCTTCTATTGAATTGGCAGAATTGCTTAAGAACGTGGAATTAAAAACGATTATTGGTGCCGGACATGAAGTTAATATTGAATCACCGCAGGAATTGGCAGAAATACTTCATGCTTTTTATGAAAGAATGTCTTAAGGGATTCTTATAGAAATGAGAAGGGAGGTGCGCTATGCTGAGTGATTTTACATGGAATATGACCGGATACATACCGAAACACCAAGTCAATCCGCACGGTGATGGTATCATTCCCTATGTGGCAGAGCGCATCTTCCAACTGGAACCTGAGCCGCCAAAGGTAGGCAGTCTGAACGAATATATCCTGTCTGCCTTGCAGGAAAAGAATTTGATACATTTCTCATTCTTCCTACACCACTACGAGCCGCAGCTTAACAAGCGCATCAAAGACTTTCTCGGTGTGGATGGCGGCGATTTGTACGACACAGACCGATTTATAGATATAAAGCTCTCCTGCCGGGAACAAATGCTCCAAAAACTGATGGACTATGACCTTACCAAGGGCGCAGAGTATGCTACATACATCTATCCGTTCATCCGGGATGCTATGCTCCGTTTTCGCATGGGCGAAGAAAAATGGTCGGTATCCTCTCTGACTAATTACAAAATGGTGCGGTCAATGGCTTGGCTGTACCACAATACCAAGGATGCGGTCAACGAGTTTTCCAAGAAATACAACTGTGATCTTGCTCTTGCCGAAAACTATCTGAAAGTTGTGCGAGGTATCCGCAATCAGCAGCCTTTCTATGTCACAGACGAGGACGGCGAAGAAACAGGCGAGGATGTAGCCCTTGACGATAGCTGGAACTATACCGATATCCTCTGGAACGGCATACAGGCAGAAAAGGTGCAGCGGGCATTTGAGAAACTGAATTACCGGGAACAGACCTTGCTCGAAAAACGATTAGCAATTTGCATGACCTGTGGGCGTGTCAGCTCATGGAAAGACCGCCCCACCTTTGAAGAACTGGCGGTTATGTTTGAGGGCAGTACAGCCAGCGGTGCAGAACGAGCCTACCGAAAAGCAGTGGACAAGTTGACGGAATTTTTGGTTGCCGAGGGCGCAATCCATGCAGTCCGGCTAAAACAGAAATCCAAGACCAAGCGAAAAAAGAAAATCGCCGCCGCAATCTACGAATATCAGGCAGACTGCGACGGCGAATGGGGCGAAATATCATTAGATTTTGAGAACGGCAAGGCAGAGGTCATTTTGCTTGCCGATTGGGATACAGTGAAAACGAACAAATTTGCAAGCAGAGCAATCGCCTATCTTCTGAACTGTGAGAACGAAAAATTACCCAAGGAAATAATGGTGGCCTTTGAATAACGAGGGAGTGAGATACATGGAGCAATTACTGATTGTTGAAGATGATATCGGTTTGAATCAAGGCTTATGCAAAGCGCTGAAAGCAGATGACCGTCAGATTATATCCTGCCATGATCTAAAAGCGGCAAGAGAACAATTGCTTTGCGGGAGTGTATCCCTGGTTCTGCTGGATATCAATCTGCCGGATGGCAGTGGGCTTGAGCTGCTCCGGGAGATCAAGGAAAACACGCCCGGGATTCCTGTTATTCTGCTGACTGCCAATGACACCGATCTGGATATCGTAGACGGACTGGAGAGAGGCGCTGATGATTATATTACCAAGCCCTTTTCTCTTTCGGTTTTGCGGGCAAGGGTGAATACCCAACTGCGAAAGCAAGCGTCAAACCATAAAAATGCGCCGTTCCATATGGATCTATTTCACTTTGACTTTGAGGCTATGACCTTTTATGTGGCAGATTCAAAAGTGGAATTGAGCAAAACCGAACAAAAATTACTGCGTCTGCTTGTTGAAAACCGAGGCCGAACCATGACCCGTGGAGACCTTGTAGACCGGATCTGGACAGATGGCGCAGAATATGTGGATGAAAATGCTTTGTCTGTTACGATCAAGCGTCTGAGGGATAAGCTTGGTGCACAGAAATATATTAAAACCGTCTATGGAATCGGTTATAGCTGGGTGACAAAAGATGAATAAAACCGGTATTGTGATCATACTGCTGTGTTTTCTGGCGGCGGCAGCTGTTGTGTTATGGGAGCGGAGAAAGACCAGAAAAACGATGGAAGAAATCGAAAGGATGCTGGACGCTGCCATGACCGGCTCCTTTTCTGAAACCAATTTTGATGAAAGCCGGCTGTCTGCTTTGGAAACAAAGTTTGCACACTATCTTTCTGCCGCAGAAGCATCTTCTCGAAATGTAGCGCAGGAAAAAGACAAAATCAAAACCTTGATTGCGGACATCTCGCACCAGACAAAAACGCCGATTGCAAACCTGCTGTTATACAGCGAGCTTCTGAAGGAGGAAACTCTGCCTGCATCGGCGAAGGCAAATGTGGAGGCGCTGTACAAACAATCGGAAAAGCTGCGATTTTTGATCGATTCTCTCGTAAAGCTTTCCAGACTGGAAAATGGGATCATTTCACTCACCCCTCAGCAAGCAGCGCTGCAGCCGCTGCTTGAAAGCGTAGTAGAACAATATGCCGCCAAGGCTTCTGAAAAAGGATTGTCTTTGCGACTGCAAGATACCGATGCTTTTGCTGTATTCGACTTCAAATGGACAGCGGAAGCACTGGCGAATATCGTAGACAATGCCATCAAATATACAGAGCATGGCACAATCAGGATTTCTGCCGTAAGTTACGAAATGTTTGCAAGGATCGATATATCGGATACCGGTTCAGGCATACCGGAAACTGAGCAAGCGAAGATATTTGCTCGCTTTTACCGCTCAAAGGCGGTTCAGGAGCAGGAAGGGGTCGGCATCGGCTTATACCTTGCCCGACAGATCATATCCGGCGAGGGAGGTTATATCAAGATTGCTTCCGTTCCGGGAAAAGGAAGTACGTTTTCCATATTTCTGCCGAAATAACAACAATTCTATCAAAACTGTTAGATTTCATTTTCCGCCGGAAAGAATGTGGAAAGATTCCTATGCGATAATCTGTATGTATCAAAGGATCATTTCCTTTCATACATACAGATTTTTTCATGGAGGTACTCATTTATGGAAGTTTTACAGGCAAAAAACCTGAAAAAGATTTATGGCTCCGGCAATAACGCAGTTCATGCGTTGGATGGAGTTGATTTAAGTGTAAAGAAGGGCGAATTTGTTGCAATTGTCGGCACATCCGGCTCCGGCAAATCCACGCTGCTGCACATGCTGGGCGGGCTGGATCGCCCTACAAGCGGCACGGTCATGGTGGACGGACAGGATATTTTCTCCCTGAAGGAGGAAGCGCTGACCATCTTCCGCCGCAGGAAAATCGGCTTTGTGTTCCAAGCATATAATCTTGTTCCGGTGCTGAATGTGTATGAAAATATTGTTCTACCCATTGAGCTGGACGGTGGCAAGGTCAATAAGGATTTCGTACAGCAGATTGTACAGACACTTGGGCTGGATGATCGTCTGGATGCGCTGCCCAATCAGCTCTCAGGCGGTCAACAGCAGCGAGTAGCCATTGCCCGTGCGCTGGCGGCAGCACCCGCTATCATTCTGGCAGATGAACCCACCGGCAATCTGGATTCCAAAACCAGCCAGGATGTATTGAGCCTTTTGAAAGTCACCAGTCAAAAGTTCGCCCAGACAATCGTAATGATCACTCACAACGAAGAAATTGCGCAGATGGCAGACCGCATTATCCGTATCGAAGATGGTCGGATCGTCTCCCAGAACTAACGGGAGGTGGCTACGATGAATGTCAAAAACAGAAAATGTATTCGAAAGCTCAGCTTAAAATCTCTTTATGCGAACCGTCGCCGCAATCTGATCGCTATTTTTGCCATTGCGCTGACAACGCTGCTATTTACGTCCATGTTCACCATTGTCTTGTCACTGAACGCCAGCTATGAAACCTACCAGTTTCGGCAGGTAGGCGGCTATGCACACGGCACCTTTAAGGATGTTTCCCCCGAGCAGGCGGAACGCATCGCTGCCCACCCAAAGGTGAAGGCTGCGGGGATACGGAAGGTAATCGGTATCACTGCGGAGGGGGTCTTTGCCAAAATACCGGCAGAGATCAGCTACATGGATGCCAACTGCACTAAATGGAGCTATGCCACCCCTACTACCGGACGGATGCCCGAAAGCGGCAAAGAGGTAGCCATGGATACGGCAGCGTTGCAGCTGCTTGGCGTAACGCCGGAGCTGGGCGCCGAGGTCACGGTTTCCTATTCCATTACGGACAAGGATCAAACCGCCTTTACTGTAACAGATACCTTTACGCTGGTGGGCTATTGGGACTATGATGAACTAATGCCTGTTCATTACATCAACATTAGCCGTGATTACGCAGATGACATCGAAGTGCAGGCAGTGAAAACAGGTTTACAGCCTTTCCGCACCGATTTGAATGTCATGCTGGCCTCCGGCACAAACATTCAAGGGCAGATGGAGCAGGTGGATACCGATCTTGGCTACACATGGGACAGCTATACCGATCCCAACAGCGTCCGGATCGGCGTCAACTGGGGATATACCTCATCCCAGCTGGAGTCGAAGCTTGATCCGGAACTTGTGATCGCCATAGCAGCTTTTTTGCTGCTGGTGATTTTCACGGGGTATCTTATCATCTATAACATTTTTCAGATCTCTGTTGTAGGGGATATCCGGTTTTACGGACTTCTGAAAACCATTGGCACAACGCCCCGGCAGCTCAAACGTATCATTCGCCAGCAGGCACTTCTGCTTTGTCTGATCGGCATTCCGGCAGGGCTGCTGCTGGGCTACGGCATCGGCGCTGTTCTGGTGCCTGTTGTCTTGCGCTCCACCCAGTTGGATGCAGGCATCACCACCATCAGCACATCGCCTGTGATCTTCCTTGGTTCTATGCTGTTCGCCTTGTTGACGGTGCTTTTGTCCTGTTCCAAGCCCGGAAAAATGGCAGCTAAGGTCTCTCCGGTGGAGGCTACCAAATATACGGATGCAATGCAGACCAAGAAAAAACAGCGCAGCACCCGGGGAGCGAAGCTCCATCAGATGGCCTTTGCCAATTTGGGACGAAACAAGAAAAAGACGGTACTGGTGGTGGTGTCTCTGGCACTGTCGGTGACACTGTTCAATGCACTGTGTACCTTTGTGGGCGGCTTCAGCATGGAGAAGTATGTATCCGCCAAGACCTGCGCCGATTTTATCGTCAGCACGCCCGACTATTTCCGTTACAACTCAGCAGATGAATTCATCACGCCAGAACAGATCGGAGAGATCTCAGCAAACACAAAGGCCAGTCTTTCCGGCACGGGATATGCTGTGCGAAAACCCGCATATCTGTGGATGACGGAGGATGCTCTGCGGCAGGACTATGCAAGGTACGAAAGTGCTGAGCAGTTGGACAGCCATATGAGCCGCATGGAGCACCGGGGCGATATGGTGATGGGAGATACCAGAATCGAGGCTCTGGATAACAGCCTGTTTGACAAACTGCAAGTGTTCGACGGAGATATTTCTCCTATGCTGGAGCCAAACAATAACGCTATTGCCATTGCGGTTTCCTTAGATGACTACGGTAATCTGCCCAATCCTGAATACTACCCCAAGGTGGGAGACACGATCACCGCCACCTATGCGGACGATGTGAAATATATCGACAGCCGCACCGGGGAACTCCGCACCGAAGATACACCGGAGGAGTACTTTCAGGAAAAACTGTATGGAGCCAGAGATGTAGAGTACACGGTCTGCGCCTTGGTAGAGCTTCCGTATTCCATGAGTTATCGTTATGGTGGTATTGGATATGAGACAGTTTTGTCTGTGGATACCGCACAGAGGGACAGCGGCGGTGCGGCCATTCCGATGCTCTACCTGTTCGACACAGCAGACGACGCAGACGAGGCCGAAGCAGAGCAATATCTATCGAAGCTCACTGCCGGTGAGTTTTCACCCTTGATGTATGAAAGCAAGGCCACGGCTCGCTCTGAGTTTGCTCAGTTCCGGCAGATGTTCCTTCTGGTAGGTGGTATCCTCTGTGCTATCATCGGGCTGGTGGGACTCTTAAATTTCTTCAACGCCATGATGACCAGTATTCTTTCCCGCCGCCGTGAATTTGCTGTGCTTCAGGCTGTAGGAATGACGAACCGGCAGCTCAAAACCATGCTGATCTACGAGGGATTGTTTTACGCAATGTCCTCCGTATCGGCGGCCTTTATTCTGTCGCTGGCGGTGGGACCTCTTGCAGGAAAAATGCTGGGCAGTATGTTCTGGTTCTTTGAGTATCGATTCACCATTCTGCCTGTCCTGCTGACAATTCCGGTATTTCTTCTGCTGGGGTGGCTGATTCCTTGCATGATGTATGACAATGCAGCGAAATGCAGTGTTGTAGAGCAATTAAGGGATGCTCAATAACTGTTAAGCAAAAAACGGCCCTCTGCCAAGGAAAAGGCAGAGGGCTGAGTTTTAATCTAAGGGTTTACATTCAGTTACAGTTTTTAGATAAATTTCGGGATCACCGTTCAAGATCAAGTCTGCATATCCAACCGGATCATTGTAGATTAGATAATCCAGTTCTGACCGTTGATACATATTGTCAGCAACCTCATTCTCCACGGCGATGGTATCAATGGCAATCATGCTGCCATCTAAAAATTTCAGTTCCACACAAGCGGTATCCATGTTAAACTCACAAGAAATCAATCTATCCATAAGAAACCTCCATTTTGCGGGATGTTAGATCATCCCAAAATATTTGAATGCTTCTCGGATTGCTTTCTCTTTTTCCTGCGGACACTGGGGCTGTCTGGAATCCTCGGACTTCGGCAGATTATAGTTCTTACCAACCCCAATCCCACATTTTCGTTTAATCTGTGAGATATAGAGGTTGGACACCTTTAACCCGGTATGCTCCAACACATACTCCTTGATCTGCGGATAGGTTGCCCCATCCTGAAATTCGGACATATCCATATCTTCCAAAGAGAACTCAACCCGAATCTTTTTCGAGTCGACCTCACCCTTGGAAAGCAAGACAACCGTCTCAACGGTATTACCGTTTTCCCACAAAAGTTTCCTTATCTCCCGTCCGTCACGATAAATCGGAAAATTAAACTCTATCGACTTCAAAATCCTGTCTGATGTGCCGTTAGGGTATATCTGAATTTCTTTAATCAGATAGGAAACAAGGCTTTTCTTTTCCTCGTCACTTATTATAGCATAAAGTTTGCTGAAGTTCTCCATAATTCTGTAAACATTCTCAAGCGTGATTGCTTCCATCTCAATAGAGCTTCTTCGCAATTTTGCATCTTCAATTCGTTCTTCCAACTCCACTATTGTGTCATACAGTCCATCAAGTCTTATTGTCATATCGTGGATTTTTCGTTCCCGATATTTTGCATCAGCAGGAAGATTGTCAATTTCCCGTTCCAAACGGGCTTTGTTCAAATCAACCTCTTTCAACTTACTTTCATAATTTGCAAGCTCCTTATCTATTTTGCTCGTATCGGTCTGGACACCAAATCGTTTTTTAATTTCCTTTGCAAAGCTCTTATCACTTACTAACTCTCTAATTGCTTCGATAACAAGCGGCTCTATATCTGTTTTTCTTAGCGATGCTTTGTACTCACAATAATGACCACGCTCCTGCTTATTTCTGCCACAAATATAATAGTACACTTCTTTATATGTGCCGTCCTTATTTGTCCAAGCGTGCTTATTGGTATACATCGGGCTTCCACAAAGAGGGCATTTCAACACACCAGTTAAAAGGTGCGACCTATCCTTACCTGTTTTGGACGGTTGCTTTATTCCCGTAGCTACACGCTTAGCGTGAACTTTTTGCCATAATTCCTCGCTGACAATACCTTCGTGCTGCCCGTCCTCTAATATATAATCTTCGGCGTGTACCTGCTTATATTCATTTTTCGTGCCTTTAACTTTTTCCCTTGTTCTTCTACCATAAGCAATTTTGCCACAATAAACAGGATTGTCTAATATCTGCCTCACCAGATGACCACTCCAATTTTCCAAAGTACCATTCTGTCGGGGTATTTTCTTTATTCCTTGCAAATTAAGATATTTAGCGATACCGCCGTACCCTATATCCGAGCCTGCAAATTTCTCAAATATAATGCGAATAGCCGCCGCTTCACTTTCTTCTATTAAAAGCTGATTGTCTTTCAAATAATATCCATACGGAGCAAATCCGCCATTCCAACCGCCTTGTCTTGCTTTTTCTCTGCGACCATTCATCGTCTGCTCGATAATATTCTCTCTTTCAATTTCAGCAACAGCAGAAAGGACAGATATTAACAGTTTGCCGCTTGTCTGTGATGAGTCAATCCCTTCTTCAATGCAAATCAGATTTACGCCGTAGGATTGCACATACTCTAATGAATTTAATATGTCTGCTGCATTTCTGCCAAATCGGGAAAGTTTATATACCAGAATATAATCTATTTCCAATCCATTCCCAATATCAGAAAGCATTTTCTTAAACGCAGGGCGACCCTCAATAGATTTTCCCGACTTTCCTGCATCCTCATAAATGCCGACAATCTCCATTTCTTCTCGGTCTGCAAATCGTTTTAATCCGTTTTTCTGACCCTCAAGGCTATATCCATCAACCTGCATTTCTGTACTAACTCTTGGATACAGAACGCACTTTTTTCCTTCTCTGTTCATATTGCACCTCCATAATAAATATAGGAAAATGTTTCTATGTAAGGTTGCGTATTTCTACGCAACACAATCTAAATCCTGCAAAACTGACTGCCCGTACTTTTCTACGATTTGCACCATCACATTCATAAATTTGTCAAATCGTTCTTTCTCGTCACATTTTTGTTCAAGTTGGCAATCTGCACCATTAGATACTTTTACATCTTCCATCTGTCTACCTCCGCTAAATTAAAACGGCTGTACCTCAATTATAGAAGTACAGCCATCAAATGACCAATGTGCGAATTTCTATGAAATCATCAATTTGTACCTTTTAGTATGTTCAGCGAAACGCTAATGGCAAGAGCCTTATCAACTCTTGCCATCTCACTTTCGGAAAGCATACCGATATATTCCTGTAAACGCTTCTTATCAATAGTACGTATCTGTTCAAGCAAAATAATAGAGTCCTTGTTAAGACCCTCAAAATCTCTGATAGCAGTATGGGTGGGCAGCTTTGCCTTTGTGTGTACTCGGCTCGTGATAGCGGCAACGATAACCGTGGGGCTATGCCTGTTTCCTATATCATTAGAAATGATAAGTACAGGGCGTGTACCTCCTTGCTCCGAGCCGATAACGGGGTTAAGTTCTGCGTAGTAAATATCCCCACGCTTAATCGTTTTCTCCATTTGTTTGACCTCCTATCTGAATTTAGGCAAGAGATTTCTGCCTATGTAGGCAGCCAAACACAAGGAAGTATTTAAGGTCGGGAGAGCATAAAACAAAACTCTGTTTCCATAGACCGCCTTGCGTTTGGCTTTATGATAGGAGCATTTCAATTTGTCCTCGACACCCCGAAATGCAATGCGTTATAACACGCAGGGAAGTCGCCAAACGGTCAGCAGCTAACTGACGCCACGGGGGTTCCACCCCAACTGTCGTTCTGACAGAGCCGCCCTCATTGCCTGCGACGGTTTAATCACGCTCGGACTATGACTGGACGGGAGTACCATTATGCTCTTTGTGGGTTATGGCGAAATCGGGAGCTGCCCGATATTTTGAGTCGATAGTTACTCGCTCACCACCTTTCAACGCTTTCTGCTAATCGGCAGGTCTTGGCGTATCGCTACACACGCTTATGCTCATCACAATCACAAAGAGGAAGTATTTGGCGAATGGGTATTCAGTTTTCAAGGTGCAATCCCGTTTTCGCCACACAAAGGAAAACAGGCAAAGGTTTTTATCCCTTCACCTGTTTCCACACTCAGAAGCTATAAGTAGCCCCTAAAAATCAAAAGTTTTTTAATGCAAGGCGAATTTTTTCAATCGCCCTGTCAATAGAACGCTTGATAGGCATTTTCGTACAGCCCTCCATAGCTCCAATCTGCTCATAGGTTAAGCCTAAATCGAAGTGGAGCATAAACCGCCGCTTTTGTATTTCGGGCAGTTCCATAATTGCTCGGTTGAGCCGTTCCATTCGGATATTATCGTTTACCGCATCGTCAACAGGCTTTGGCTTATGTACCGCCCGTCTGCAAAGCGTTTCCTCGGTCAGTTCCGATTGCTCCAAATGCCTTTCATCAGACCTGCGAAGATTACGCTCACGCTTGATAAAGTGGCAAAACTCCATATAAACAGCCTTTGAAACCTCTGTTTCTTGGAAGTTACCCTGCCCATCTGTAAATGCTACAAAGTAGCGTTTTCTGCCGTCCGTTTCCTCGAAACGGATTGTATAGGGATTTGTGTTGTCAAACACTTCTGTTTCCTCCAATCTGAATTGTTTGAAAAATTCAGATTGGCAGGCGGTGAACGGCATCCAACGCCAGAATTAGGCTTGTCCTGCGTTTTTACAAAAAGCGACACGAAAAAATCCGCAAAGGCTGTCAAGCCAATGCGGATATAAGCATAATCACTTCTATTTTGTAGAGATTTGACATCTACTTTCGAGGTATAAGAGTACCACGCCCAAGCAGGGATTTTTTTAACAGGTTATCCTCGCTTATTCGTGATACTATGTAAATAGTTGCCGCTTCTTATAAACAACGGCGTGATGGTATTAGACCAACACATAAAAAATCCCTCCAAACTCAAAACGGGTTTAGAGGGGCATTCATTTAAGCGTGACAATACAGCCCACCAAAAGCACCGTTTTTTTTATTCGGTGGGCTTGTCCTACCTGTGATTATATAAAAACAGAGCCGACAAACTGTGATTTCATTTCACAAGTTCATCGGCTCTGCGTCTTAGCGTCTGGCTCTACAACTGTTATTTTTTGTTTTGTCACATTGATTACACTTTCTTGTTTACACTTCGGACAGAACAAAGGAAAGTTTATCAACTCTGTATCTTTTCGTATTTTAGTTCGAGTTTTATTTTTGCAAATAGGGCAATACACCCATTCCATATACCTCAACCTCCATTCTATTCCAGCGTATCTATATATTCCTCTAAACACATTCCCTGAGAATATATTTCCAAAGCGGCTTCTTTTCCAACATATCTATAATGCCAAGGTTCGTTTATGACACCAGTTATATCTGTTTTATCTGAGGGGTAACGCTTTATAAAGCCATATTTATGAGCATTTTCCGCAAGCCAGCTATATACATCATCACTTGAACTTTTTGTAGTGTCAGCATTTATATCAACCGCAATTCCTAACTGATGTTCACTGGTTCCAGGAATTGCCACCCATTGCTCTGCAAGTTTTTTCGCTTCGGACTTCGATTTTCCTTCATTTTCATAAGGATACCGTCTATCCGCAGCTTGGGGTTGATTTGCCGCTTGACCATTGACACCGAGCGAAGCAAAAGCTCTAAACCTTTGGCAGAAAGATAATGGGGCTGCGTGGGAATAATCACGCTGTCAGCCGCCGCCAGAGCATTGATGGTTATCATTCCGAGAGAGGGCATACAGTCGATAAGCACATAGTCGTAATTCTTCATAACCTCATTTACATAGGTTTTCAGAACACGCTCTCGGCTCATCGCATTGATAAGCCTGACTTCAAAGCCTGACAGCTCAATGTTGGACGGGAGCAGGTCAACGCCCTCGCCGTGGTGCAGGATACCTCCAGAAGCATCAAAAGATTTATCGTCTATGATGCTTTGCATTACGGTAGAGAGGGTTATGGGAATATCATCAGGTCTGTTGTAGCCCAGAGCCATTGTGAGATTAGCCTGTGCATCGGCATCAATGAGCAGGACTTTCTTGCCCTGTTTTGCCAGACCCACACCCAGATTGACCGCCGTTGTTGTTTTTCCGACACCGCCTTTCTGATTAGTCAGAGCAATCACTTTGCAATTTGACATAGGTGCGTCCTCCTTTCGCATTTATTTAGCCGCTTTGTCAAGGCGGCTATGTAACCATATCAGAGAACGCAAAAAAGCCGCTTACTCTTAAAATCAATAAGAATAAGCGGCTCGGTGTAATGTGCCTTAGACATATTCAATTTTCATTCTCTTAACAGGGGCGTTGGCGACTTTGAATATCAGCTCGTCAACGCAGTCTGTATATCTGACTTGCTGTATGAGTTTATTTTTCAGCTCCACAAGGCTATGTATAACTATCTGCCTTTCGTGGCTATCCAGATATGCGTGATAGATTTTATCTCTCATAATTGCTACCGTCCTTTCTTGGCTTCATTATATCCAGAAGTGGGAGAAAGAACAAATCTGCAAATCAGGATAAAAAAATAGGCGTACCACTATTTCTAATGATACGCCCGCACGATTAGATAACTTCAAAATGTTTCAAGGCATCTTTTATCGCTTCTACCTTTTCTGGTGTTGGGTGTTTCCTCGGTTGTTTCAATTCCTCTACCGCATTAGGAGCATCATACATTGGCAAACCTAAATCTCGTTTTACTTCTGCGATATATGCGGTATGTACCTTGAAGCCGTGTTTTGCTTCTATATACTCCTTAATCATCTTGTAGGTTACTCGCTCTTTTGGCTTATAACTTTCTGCTCTCTTTTCAATATTATCAAGAGGAATTTTGCCCTCACCCTCGCCAAACTCTACTTTTACATTGATTACGCTGTCAGGTTTTTTGTGGGAAAGAAGTACAACCGTCTCCACATGTTCCGTGTGGGGGAACATATCCACGGGCTGGATTTTTAATGCTTTCCATCCGCGGCGGGTCAAGTGGGTCAAATCATGGGCAAGAGTTTCGGGGTTGCAGCTGACGTAAACCACGCGTTTGGGTTTCATGGCAGCCACTGCATCAATGCAGGCGGGTGTGCTGCCCTCCCGCGGGGGGTCCAGGAATACAACATCGGGGTGCGGCAAGCCAGAGTTGGGCTGTGCCGCAGCGCGCATCCAATCGGTTGCATCGGCACAGATGAACCGCGCGTTGTTGATCTTATTGGCTGCGGCGTTGGCGCAGGCATTGCGCACCGCGTCCGGGTTGCGCTCCACGCCAATGACCTGCTTTGCCCTGCCCGCCGTGCACAGGCCGATGGTGCCAATGCCGCAGTAGGCATCGATCACTGTTTCTTTGCCGGTCAGGGCAGCGAACTCAATGGCCTTGGCGTACAGCACTTCGGTTTGTTCCGGGTTGACCTGGTAAAAGCTGCGGGGCGAAATGGCGAATTGCAGCCCGCACAGCGTATCGGTAATTTTGCCGGGGCCATACAGGGTACGCACATCGCTGCCCAGCACCGCGCTGGTGCGGCGGGGATTGCAGTTCTGCACCACGCTGGTCACCCAGGGGGCCTTTTCCCGCAGGGCTTTCACAAAATTGCGGCTGCCGGGCAGGTTTTCCTGCGCGGTCACCAGCACCACCAGCACCTGACCGCTAGTTTTACCGCGGCGCACCAGCACATGGCGCAGCAGACCGGTGCCGCGATCCTCCTCAAAAGCAGGCCAGCGGCAGGCGCGGGCGGCTTCCAGCACAGCGGCAATGGTCTGGTTAATGACGGTATCCTGCAGCAAGCAGTCCGTATACGGCAGCACGCGATGGGTGCCCGCTGCATAAATGCCGCATGTCAGTCGTCCACGCGGCCCGGTGGCAAAGGTGGCGATGGCCTTGTTACGGTAATGCCAAGGTTCTGCCTGCCCCAGCACGGGGGATACCGGGGCAAACCGCCCCAGCAGGCGTTGTTCCAACTGCTGCTTGTGCTTGAGCTGGTCGGGGTAGGGCTGGTTCAGCAGCGGGCAGCCGCCGCATTTCAATTTATAATTGGTGCAGGTTACAGGCATGGTGTTTGACCTTCTTCCCTTTCAGGGTTTTCAACATTTCTTGGGGTGTGCTATAATATAGTTTATACAGGGGGATCGGCGGTTCCGGGTATGAGCACCCCGGTGCACCAACTTTCCCCGCAGCAAAAGCTTTTTTCTCAAAACGGAGGCATAACGATTATGAACGTACTTCTTATCAACGGCAGCCCGCACGCACATGGCTGTACAGACGCTGCTTTGCAGGAGATTGCCAAAGCTTTGAACGCTGACGGCATCGAAACCACCATCTACTACATTGGCGCTGTCCCGGTGGGCGGCTGTGTGGGCTGCGGCGGCTGCGCCAAAGCCGGACACTGCGTATTTGGCGGGCCAGTCGTTGATGTTCTGCCGCTGGTGGAAAAGGCCGACGGCATTGTGTTTGGTGCTCCGGTACATTATTCCACCGCCGCTGCCAGCATGCTGGGCTTCATGCACCGGCTGGGCTACAGCGCAGGCCGCCTGTTGGCACAAAAGCCCGCCGCTATTGTTACCAGCGCCCGCCGCGCCGGCACCACCAGCGCACTGGAAGCCCTGGAAAAGGTTCCCCAGTTCTGCCAGATGCCGCTGATCAGCTCCACCTACTGGCCGATGGTACACGGCAGCAACGCCGAACAGGCCGCCCTGGACGAAGAGGGCATGCAGATCATGCGCAACCTGGGCCACAACATGGCCTGGATCTTGAAGTGCATTGCCGCAGGCAAAGCCGCAGGGATTGAGCCGCCCAAGGCAGAAAATACCATCCGCACCAATTTCATCCGCTGATTTTGTAGTGGCAGTAGGGCGGGGTGCCCTCACCCCGCCACAGCCTCGTCCTGTTGCGTATTACAAAACTTGTGCCGAACCCCATTTATAGGGGCTTTGCCAGATATTTCACCCCGGAACACGGCATACTTCCCCTTTACAAGCCAACCTTTCCCACCCGCAGCAGCTCGCAAAAGGCTGCTGCTTTTTATTCTGCCGTTTCCGGCGTGTGACCGGTGGGGTACACGTTTTGCAGCAGCGCCACGATCTGGTCATAGCTGGCAGAGCGGGATGCTGCCGATACATGCAGCGTAACGCCGCAGTCATAGTTCACTTCGGCCAGGATCATCTGGTAAGCGCCGCAGTCATACCGGACGGACTCGGTTTCTGCATCGGGGATGGTCAAATCAAAGTCATACCGCACGGTCTGGGCTTCCTCGTTCAATTCCGCGGCGGATTCTTCCAAAAAGTCCGTGTAAACATCCGATACCTGCAGCAGTACTGCCGTATAGCTCAGCTTGTTGCCAGTGGTAATGCCAATGGTATCCTCCTGCGACATGCTGGGTTCGTTCCAGATATTGGCATCATAGGTTACACTGATACCGTTTTCGCCGTCATAGGTCTGGTAGTCCTCGCCTTCCTCTTTGGTAAAGCTGTCACCACCGTACAGGTACAGCATCACATCGTTAAAGCTGCACCCGCTCAGGGGCAGGGCCAGTATTGCGGCAGCTGCCACAGCAGCAATTACTTTTTTGTATTGTTTCACAGTTATCATCCTCATGTCATAAAAGGAAGCCGATCACAGCCGCCCCGGCGCCAAAGGCCAGGCCAGCCAGTACGTCGCTGGGGTAATGCACCCCTGTCAGCACGCGGGTCACAGCCACAACCGCCGCCAGCAGGCAGGCGGCCACGCCAAGCGGCACCCACACGGTAAACGCCGCCGCCACAATGGCTGCGGCGGAAAAGCAGTGGCGGCTGGGCATGCTTTGGCCTTTGGTATCCTTGGGGAACAGCGGCGTAAAGTCCAATGCCTCATACGGGCGCGGGCGGTTAATGGCCGCGCGCAGCAGCGTGCCCAAAACGTACACCGCCGCCGGGACCGCCAGCACGCGCCAGAACTGGCCGCTGCGCTGCCAGAGCGTAACGGCCAACACCGCGCCATACACCAGATATACTCCCAGCACGCTGATCTTTTGTGCATATCCCAGCGCCCGCAGCGCCGCCGGGCGGGCACGGAACCAATCAAAAATTGCCTGATAGCGTTGTGCCGTCATTCTTTGCCCCCTTGTGTGCTGCGTCCAAAATCTTTATAATAGAAGCATACCATCCGCACCCGCCCTTGTCAAACACAGGGCCATGCGTTTTTTCAGGAGGGAATCCCTTGTTTGGTTTTGCTAATTTTCTGCTGTTGGCGCTCTTTGCCGCAGCGGTTTTTGACCTGATTTTTGCCCTTGCCAGGGGCGGCGGGCTGCGCGGGGCGTTGCACGGCCTGTGGAACACGCCGCACCTGTTATTTGGGCAGCAGCTGGCCGAATGGCGACTGCAGCTTGGCCGTATTCTGTTTGCCGCCGGGCTGGCCGCGTATGAGATCAGCGTGGTGTTCTGCAACAGCATGGCGCGCCAGAACTGGGCGTGGGTGCAGGGCGTGATGAGCCCCGTGCTGGAATGGCTCGCGTTCCTGTGCTTTGGTGCCAAGATTTTGTTCGGCACCCGCTACACCTGGCGGGAGCTGCTGGCTGGCGGAGCGCTGTATTTCATTGCCCGCTGGGTCTATTTCAACAGCCAGAACATCTGGTGGATCGGCATTGTGGTGGCGGTGCTTGCCGCTAAGGATGTTCCCCTGCGCCGCCCGTTGCAGGTCTATTTTGCCAGCGGCTGTGCCGCCATGGCGGTGGTGCTGGCACTGCACTTTGCCGGGATCGTTGCCCCGGACCTGACCAGCGAGCGGATGGGCGCTTTGCGCGGCACTTACGGCTACGGCCACCCCAACACATTCGGCGGACTGGTGTTCGGCCTGGTATTGGCCTATGCCCTGCTGCGTGCCCAAAAGGTGCGCTGGGTGGACTGCCTGCTGGTATTTGCCGTCGGCGTGTTTTTGCTGGTGGGGCCCGCCAGCCGCAGCGCTGCGCTGTGCACGCTGGCGCTGGCCATTGGGCTGGTGTTCTGCCGCCTGCGCGCCGGGCACAGTGTACCCCGTTGGTGGCCCGGCACCTGCGCCGGTATGGTGGGGCTTACGGCGGCGGTCAGTTACCTTTTGCCGCTGCTGGTCATCAAGGTGGGACCGTGGAACAATGATATCGGCCCCGCATGGCTGGCAAAGCTGGACTCCCTGCTCACCTGCCGCATCTCGCTGACCTGGATGGCCTACCGCCTGCTGGATGTCAAAATTGCAGGGCAGGTGTTCGACTGGCCCACAGTGGATAACAGCTTTGCTTTTGCACTGTTTCAGTTTGGTCCGGTGGTCGCCGCGCTGCTGGGTATTCTGTTTGCCGCCGCCCTGTGGGGTCACGCCAAACAGGGCCGCCGGGTTGAGGTTTGCTGCCTGTTTGCCATGCTGGCTTACGCCTATATGGAAGTTCAGCCCTTCCACCTGACGACCAACCCCACCGCCCTTCTGCTGTGCGGTGCTGTTTTTGCCCAAACTTCCGCCCGGTGGCAGAAAATCGAATAGACACACCGCGGCATGGGCATACTTCCGTTACAGGAAGGAGTGTTTTCCAACATGTGCAATTCTGTTCTTTCAAAAATCTGCCTGCTGCTGGCTATCATTGGCGGGCTGAACTGGGGCTTTGTGGGCATTTGGAAGCTGGATATCGTTGCCTGGCTGCTGGGCGGCCAGACAAGCTGGGCGGCCCGCACCGTGTATATTCTGGTAGCGGCGGCAGCCATCTGCCTGATTCCCGCATTGTGCAGCCCCAGTAAAAAAGAGGAAGCCTGACACTGCAAAAGCCGGTGTACCGTTTGATTCATCTTACGGTACACCGGCTCTATTTTGTCTGTTTTGTTGCTTCATCTTGCACAGGCGGTCGAATTGCGGCAGCAGCGCAACGGTCACTGTGAAAAGCAAGAACCTCCACCGGGCCAAGTGGCGGTTCTTAGTTTACTAAGTTTCCTAAGCTCTTAGTCCAAAGGCCAACCGCTTACCGCAGTGCCTTTTTCTATTTTAGTGCGTCCGTTTGCCGGCGTCAAACCTGTTCCAGCTCAATGGGCACCGCCAGCTTTTTGCGGCGGTTCTTGCGGGATACCGCCAGCACCAGCCCCACGCACAAATACACCATGACCACGCTGGACCCGCCTGCCGAGAAGAACGGCAGCGTGACCCCGATGACCGGCAGCACCTGTAAATTCATGCCCAGGTTGATGATGCACTGCCAGAACAGTGCGGCAAAGATGCCCACGCACAGATAGCGGCCCAAAGCATCCGTGCTTTGCAGCGCTGCCAGCAGAATGCGCACCGAGATGCCCAGCAACAGCAGCAGAACCGTTACCGCCCCCACAAAGCCCATCGCGTTGGCCAGGTAGCTGAAGATAAAATCATTCCAGGAGTTTGGCACAAACACATGCTCGCCCCAAAGGCCGGTTCCGGTCAATCCGCCGGTTCCGATGGCCATAGCCCCCTTGTTCTGCTGGTAAGCGATATCGGCCAGAGCCGGGTTTTCGGGGTCCAGCACGGCAAAAATACGCTTGGCCTGGTAGCCTTTCAGCAGACCCGGGCGTAGTTTCAGCAGCAGGGCTGCACCACCGCCCGCAGCGGCCAGCCCGCCAGCCACCAGCCAGCCGGAAATACCGCCCGCAAACACCATGACCAGCCCAATGCCCAAAAATACCAGCGCCGTGCCGTCATCGCCCTGGATGTGAATGGCCAGCACCGGCAGCAGCACATGCACCGCCAGCGCCAGCAAATTGGCCGGCTTGTTCACCCGGCCGCGCACATGGTTCAGATGCAGGGCCAGGGTCAGTACAAAGCTGATTTTGGCCAGTTCCGCCGGTTGGAAAGTCATGCCGCCCACCCGGTACCAGCTGTAGTTGGAAGTACCGCCGGCATCGTACCCCACCGTTAAAAAGCCCAGGCGGACGTTGTGCAAAAGCAGGGTGGGCAGCACCATACCCCAGGCCAGCACCGCATGCAGCGGCCAGGCACGGGCCAGCGCACGGTAGTCCACCGTGGAAACGATCAGCGCCAACAGGATGCCCAACGCGCTGGCAATGAACTGTACCGATGCTTTGTTGATGGACCCCAGCTGGTTATGCCCAATGGAAACCAGTGTTACCACGCTGAGCACCGAACACGCCGCGCACAGCGCCAGAAATATTCCGTCGATCTGCCGCAAATAGCGGCGTGTCAGCTGCAGCAATGGCCTGCCACCTTTCACTTTTGCTTTTCTTGTTCCCAGTATAGCACATTGCCCTGTGCAATGGTATTGGTTCCTGCTCGTATTACCGATTATTATACCGCGTTCCTGTGCAATATGCCACGCTTTGCGGCGTTTTATGGCGCGCCACACAAAAATATTTTACAAAGCAGGCTGGATGTTGTATAATAAAGTAGTTTATGCTGACTTAGCCGCTTACTTGTAGGAGGGCCTGCTGTATGGAAGAATATATTACCCATTCACGGGATGAAACCGTGGCCCTGGGCCGCCGCCTTGCCGCAGAGCTTGCCCCCGGCAGCCTGATTGCCTTTACCGGCGGGCTGGGCGCTGGCAAAACCGCGTTCTGCCAGGGCATTGCAGAGGGCCTTGGCTGCACGGACCCTGTTTCCAGCCCAACCTTTGCCATTGTCAACTACTACCGCGGCCCGCGGCCCTTTGCCCATTTTGATTTGTACCGCATCCATACCGAAGTGGACCTTTCTGCCGCCGGTTTTTATGATTACCTGGATATGGGCGCTGTGGTTGCGGCGGAATGGAGCGAAAACTGCGCCGACCTGCTGGCGCTGGAAAACCCGATTTATATTAACATTGACCGGCTGGATGAAACCACCCGCAAGATTACCATCACCCGGCCTGGGGCTTGACGCCACGCCCTTTTGGAAAGGAAGAACTGACCCCGAATGAACATTCTTGCCATTGATACGGCGGGCAAAACTGCCGCCGTCGCTGTGATGCGCGACGATACTTTATTATATGAGATGGCTTCCAACACCGGGCTGACCCACAGCGAGACCCTGCTGCCCATGGTGGATACCGCCCTGAAAGCCTGCGGCCTGACCCCCGCCCAGCTGGATTTGTACGCCGTGACCAACGGTCCCGGCAGCTTTACCGGGCTGCGCATCGGTCTTGCCGCCGTCAAGGGGCTGGCTTTTGCGGCCAACACCCCCTGCGCCGGGGTTTCCACCATGGCTGCCCTGGCTTACGGCGTATGCGGGGAAGGCACTGTGATTGGCGCACAGGACGCCCGCCGCGGCCAGGTGTACTGGGCCGGGTTTGACCTTGCCACCCACGCCCGGCTGACCCCGGACGCCGCCGAACCGGTCACTGCGCTGGAAACTTTTGTAAAAGAGTGCAAAAAGCCTTTGATTTTTGTTGGCGATGGTGCCGCATTGTGCTACAATACATATAAAGACCAGCCCGGCATTCTGCCTTGCCCCCAGCCGCTGCGCGTTTTGCGCGGCGCAGGGGTTGCCCTGGCGGGCAAAGCCATGTGGGATGCGGGCACCTGCGTTTCCCCCGCAGAGCTGCTGCCGGATTATCACCGTTTAAGCCAGGCTGAGCGTGAGCGCGCCGAGCGCGAAGCCGCCCAACAATCCGCCACGAATTGAAAGGATCTTGATTATGGCTGTACAATTTGAAAAACCGATTGCCCTGGGTGCTGACCACGGCGGTTATGAGCTGAAAGAGGCCATCAAACAGCATTTGGAAGAGCGCGGCATTGCTTACCGCGACTTTGGCACCAACAGCACCGCCAGCTGTGACTATCCCGATTATGCCGCCGCCACCTGCGGCGCTGTGACCAATGGCAGCAGCGATTTCGCCATCCTGTGCTGCGGCACGGGTGTGGGCATGTCGATGTGTGCCAACAAGATCAAGGGCATCCGCGCCTGCTGCTGCTCGGAGCCGTTCAGCGCCGAGTACACCCGCCGCCACAACAACGCCAATACCCTGTGCCTGGGCGGCCGCGTTGTGGGCCCCGGCCTTGCCTGCCAGATCGTTGACGCCTTTTTGGACCACGAATTTGAGGGCGGCCGCCACCAGAAGCGCATTAACAAGATGATGGCGCTGGAAACCCTTTAAGGCTCCCCCACTGTTGTACCCCGCCTGGGACCAGGCTTTGCATTGTATCCGATGAATTTTCATATTGTAAGGAGAATCTGCCATGAGCGTTGTTAAAATTGTAGACCATCCCCTGATCCAGCACAAAATCAGCCTGATGCGTGACCGCAACACCGGCACCAAAGAGTTCCGTGATCTGGTCAGTGAAATTGCCACCCTGCTGTGCTATGAGGCCACCCGCGACCTGCCCACCGAGGAAGTTGAAGTGGAAACCCCGATTGCTCTGGCTCGCACCCATGTGCTGGCTGGCCGCAAGCTGGCCCTGGTTCCCATCCTGCGCGCCGGTCTGGGCATGGTGGACGGCATGCTGACCCTGATCCCCGCTGCAAAGGTCGGCCACATTGGCCTGTACCGCAATGAGGAGACCCTGGAGCCTGTGGAATATTATTGCAAGCTGCCCAAGGATATTGCCGAGCGCGATGTTTTTGTTCTGGATCCCATGCTGGCTACCGGCGGCAGCGCCATTGACGCCATTGGCCAGATCAAAAAGCGCGGTGCCAAGCACATCAAGTTCATTGGCCTGATTGCCGCCCCCGAAGGACTGAAAGCCCTGCACGAAGCACACCCCGATGTTGACATTTATGTTGCCGCACAGGATGAAAAGCTGAACGAGAACGGCTACATCATCCCCGGTCTAGGCGATGCAGGCGACCGCATCTTCGGCACCAAGTAATATTTCCCCATAAAAGTTCATGACCCCCGCAGCGCTGGCTGTGGGGGTCATTTTGTTTTGCGGTAAAACCTGTTATGACGTATAAAGCAGTGTTTCGGAACGGTCAAGACCGTTCCCTACAGATAACATTATAATTTGTAATAAATAATAAAAGTGGGTTGCAGGGCGCTGCGCCCGCAGGCGCGTTTCGGAGGCCAAC
>CDYX01021655.1_pt1 | contig 29929 bp, 29 predicted proteins | sample 554871 | NCBI WGS metagenome assembly CDYX01 (sample SAMEA3182061, study PRJEB8094) | gut metagenome | biome: human; feature: gut; material: Stool; isolation source: human stools | place: Canada | collected 2013-01-14 | reverse complement strand
TAAGAAATCCCCATAAAATGCAAAAGCAGAGCTGTCAAAAGCTCTGCTTTTTTCGTATACACGCCAAATGGTATGTTATCCCTGTAGGGCGGGATGCCCTCATCCCGCTGCCGGGCCTTGCCGTATATTCCATTATTTGTTAGGCTCTGCGTGTGGAACCACCCCTCAGTCACCTGTGGTGACAGCTCCCCTCAAAGGGGAGCCAATCTCTTTCTTTTAGATTGCGGTGGCTCCCCTTTGAGGGGAGCTGGACGCGGAGCGGCCTGAGGGTGGCTCCTCGTCACAAACCTAAAAATATTCATGCCGGGGCTGCGGAGCGGTGCTTAAGCCGTCAGGCGGGAATTGTGCGGTGTTGCCCTATAATAAAACTTGCCGCAAACCCTGCACTCAATAAACCGCTTCCTCCCTCCAATGTGCCAGGCGGTGCACCGTTTCGTCATCCTCCACCCAGCCCTCCACGGGGCTGGCGGCGGCGTTGGGGGCGTAACTCTGCATCACGCCGGGGCTGCGCCCGGCCAGGTATTCCCGCGCGTTTTTCTGGCGGGCGGGCACCGGCGGCTGGCCGCAGCAGTCCGGCTTGGCGGGCTCGGCCTGCTTGGGTGTGTGGGCGGGCTGTTTGCGCAGGTCAATAATGCTGTTGGCGGTGTTCTGCTGCGTTTGGCCGCGGGCGGTGCCATCCGCCTGATGGGTGATACGGGTACTCATTCTGCATCCCTTCTTTCTACCCATCATGATTCCCGCCGCTATGGTCCCTTATGCGGGAAGGCAAAAATTGCCCTGTCCAACTTCGGCAAAATATGCTATACTGATAGTCCAATTCAAACCAAAGGAGCTGCCCCCATGGATGTCAAAATCAATCAGGTCATTTTACATATTCTGGATGCCGGCGCATCGGAACCGGTGCTTTCGGACCGGCCGATGGAGCTGGATGCTGACCTTTATGAATATTTTTCCGTCTGCATTGAAAAGGCATTTGCCAGCGATGACAGCAAAAACTGCCGCTTTCTGCCGGATTCCCCCTTTTTGCAGGAGATGCAGCACAACGATGACTTTATTGACCTTTCGCGCCGTATTGCGGGTGTGATTTTTGAACAGCTGCTGCAATATCAGGGCATCCCCTCCGGTGACCTGGCCGTGGTGGACTGCGCTGTGGACGGTGTGCCGTTTTATGCGGTGCTTAAACTGAACTACCGCCCCGGCTTTACCCATGTAACCAACGTGATGGGCAACGGCCAGTGCAGCACCATTGCGCCGCAGCGCACCCTGCTGCCTGGCAACAGCAAGGCGGACGAAGCCGCGCTGATCGACCGCGCCAACCTGACCATTCGCCTGATTGAAAAAAAGGTGGCGCTGGACGATAAAAAAGACTTTTACCTTTCCACAAAAGTGTTTGCCTGCACCCAGGCCATGCCGGAAAAGGCCAAGCTGAAAGCCGTATGCGAAACCGCTGTGGCCGCCGTGCAGCAGGCCTACCCGGAGCCGGAACAGCTGGACGATGTGCCGCCCTTTGACGGCGGCACCGAAACCGCCGTGGAGCTGCTGGTACGCAACCAGGCGGTGGATAACACCATCTCGGTGGAGGATGTGCGCACCCGCATGGAGGAGCAGTATCCCCTTGCCGTGCCCGCTTTTGAGCAGGCGCTGGCGGATTCCGGCGTGGAGCGCAACGACCGGGTCACGGTCAGCCCGTCCCGCATCAAAAAGCTGGAAAGCCGCAGCTTTAAGACCGAATCCGGTATTGAGATCAAGATCCCCGCGGAACTGTGCAACAGCGATGATGCAGTGGAGTTCATCCACAGCGCAACGGGCGGGCTTTCGCTGCTGATCAAGGACGTTTTGGTGTAAAACTGGCAAATATATTGCCTTTTTGGGGCTGCCCGGTATAGGGCGGCCCTTTTGGTATAGAACAGTAAAAAACAATTTATTTTAATGGAATTTTCCACAAGGACAGTTCAATTTTGCAAATGGACGGCCCACAGCTAACTGCTTATAATGGTGGGAACGAAGAGAAAGCTTTATAAGGCAATACCGCACAATTCCCGCCTGACGGCTTAAGCACCGCTCCGGCGGCTACGGCACGGCATCTGCGTTGCCAAAATGCTCGATAATGTCGGGTTGCGGTACCCGCATCGTGCTTCGGGGGCAAAAACCCCTCGCACTCTGCGACCGCTGCCCCTGCTTCGGTTCGCTGTTTTCGCCACTGGCGGCGCTCACCTTTGCAGCATCCAGTATTATCTGCGCTTTTGGCTTAGCATCTGCCGCACCTCGCTCACCGTATCGGCACTTAGAATTATGCGGTATTGCCATAAAGACATCTGGAAAAGTGAAAGGAACGTGGTTTGCGGCATGGCCAGCCATACAGGCAAAATTGATATGATCCGCGGCTCCATCATCAAATCGGCGGCACTGTTTGCCCTGCCGATCTGTGTGGGCAATATCTTGCAGCAGCTTTACGGCACGGTGGATACCCTTGTGGTGGGCAATTTCTGTGATTCCGCCGCGCTGGCGGCGGTGGGCACCGCCACACAGCCAATGGAAATTCTGCTGTGCGTATTTTTGGGCATCGGCAACGGGGCGTCCATCCTTGTTTCTCAGGAAATGGGCCGCCGCAATGCGGATGGGCTGCGCATGCTGGTGCACACAGCGGTGTGGTTTTTGTATCTGTGCGCCATCCCGGTCACGATACTGGCAATGTTTGTCGGCCCGGCGCTGCTGCGGCTGATGCAGGTCCCGGCAGATGCCTTTGATTATGCGGTGCTCTACCTGCGGATCACGGCGCTGGGCACCCTGGGCAACCTTGGCTATAACATGAACGCCGGTATTCTGCGCGGGCTGGGGGACAGCCGGTCCACCTTGCTGTTGCTGCTGATCTCCTGCCTGACCAATATTGTGCTGGATGTTGCCTTTGTGGCGGTGCTGGGCATGGGTGTGGCCGGTGCGGCGCTGGCAACCACCATTGCGCTGTATCTTTCCTGGCTGACCAGCATCCTGTACGCCCGCCGCAATTACGAGGGTTTGCAATTTCCTCTGCTGCCCCATGGATATGATAAGGCGCAGCTGGCGGCTATCCTGAAAGTGGGTGTGCCGCTGGGGCTGAATAACTCGCTGTACTCGGTAGGGCATGTGGCGGTGCAGGCTGTGTATAATATGCAGGGCTCGGTGTTTGTGGCTGGGTGCTCCATTGCAGGCCGCGTGACCGGCATTGCCGGTATTGCCATCACCTCGTTTTCTTCTGCCGCGGTGGTGTTTGCCGGGCAGAACCTGGGGGCGGGCAACTACCGCCGCTTGCAGCAGGGCGTGGTGCAGATCACCTGCGCTGCCGGTGTAGTTACATTACTGATTGGCCTGGTGGCTACTGTGTTCTGCCGTCCGCTGCTGGGGCTGTTCAGCAGCGACCCGGCGGTTCTGGATGCCGCAGTGCGCTATACCTGGTGGGTGCTGCCCTTTATCTGGACTTATGCGGTGTTCAACTGTATGATGAGCTTTGTCAACGGTACCGGCGCGGTCAAATATACCACGGTGGTCAACCTGCTGATCCTGTGGGCCGTGCGCATCCCGGCGGCGTATATCCTGCATGCGCTGGGGTACGGCACTTCCTCCATGGCCTGCGTTTCCCTCAGCTATACCGTGGGCCTGGTGGCCATGCTCGGTTATTTTTTGACCCCGGAATGGGGTAAACTGCGCCGCAAGGCAAAGGAACTGGGGGATGCGGTGACGGCGGAAACAGAACCGACACTGTAAAATATAAAATCAATAAAAGTCTGCAGAGAACTCCCAAAATGACAGAACGAATCATCGGCAACCAAATCCGGCTTATTCCCTATTATCGGAATGATGCGGTGTCCCTGCCGTGGTATCAGGACAGGGACGTCTGGGTTCAAGAAAATAGATACGGAATGGTATGAATATCGGCTTTGAAAAGATTGTGGGGAATGGGCGGAGAAGAAAATAAAGCGGGAAGTAAATATGTCAACAGGAATCATGATTATTGGTTCGTCCGGAAGTGGAAAGACAACACTGGGGAAAGTGGTTGCTGAAAAATTGGGATATGCCATAACGTAATGAGATATACGACAAGGCCCCGTTTGCGTAAACAGCAACTACCAAAAAAATAACCCGCCAGCAAGCAGCAACAGAAATACGCTGCCGCCCGCTGGCGGGTTTGTGTGTTTTATAACGCTTTACTTCAAATCAATACCGGTACACAATGCCCTGCTTGACGGCGTTGGATGCTTGCTGCCCGGCCAGGCGGCTGGCGAGGGCCAGCGCAAAGGGGATGGCCGCACCCAGCGCTTCGCCGGTAATGATGTTGCCGTCCAGCGTGATGGGCAGGCCGGTGTACTCGGCCCCGGCGGCGGTCAGTTTATCTTCCATGCCGGGGTAAACCGTTGCCTTTTTGCCCTGCAAAATGCCGAACGCCGCCAACACAGACGGTGCGGCGCAGATTGCGGCCACGACCTTGCCTGCGGCGGCAAACTCGGTGCAGACCTTGCGCACCGTGGCATCGGCTTTCAGGTTGTCCACACCCGGAATGCCGCCGGGCAGGATGGCGGCATCAAAAGCGGAATAATCCAGCTCTTCGGCCAGGGCATCCGCCACAACGCTGATGCTGCGGGCAGATTTGACGATCTTTTCGCCGCCCACGGCAGCAATCGTTACTTCCACACCGGAACGGCGCAGTAGATCCACGCACAAAAGGCCCTCGCACTCTTCCAGGCCGGGCGCAAAAAAGATAACAGCTTTGCTCATACAAAACACTCCTTTACAAAATAATACAATTTGAATAATATGAAACAAATATACAAATATGACTAAAACTCTTCTGAATAATACAATCTGGAAAATACAAATAAAATATACGAATTAAAATGGGTGGAACCGCACGACCAGCAGGCCAATGAACGGCAGGGGTGCGGCCTGGCGGCGCAGCGCCGTGATAAGCCCCACCAGCGAAAGTACATCTACCAGCAGCGTCAGGCTCAACGCAACCTGCTCCAGCACCGGAACAAACCCAAGCGCGGCGCAGATGGTTGCCAGCATCAACACCATCAGCCCTTGGTTCAGGTGGAACCGTACAAATTCATCCTGCCGCCATTTGGTGCAGGCGGGAATCAAAATCAGGATACTCAGGTAGCACAAAGCACCCATCCAGCGGGCCGTGCTGCTGACGGCGGGTTCTTCCGGCTGGGTGTGTTCCGCTTTGGCCGGTTCAGCAGGGGCAGCCGCGGGGATGCTGCGCTTTTTCTTTTTACTCATACTTGCCACCAAACAAAAAGTCCATGCATGCAGGCACCTGCTTGGCCCAGCAGGCTTCGCAGTGGGTGCCGTCCGGCTGCATATAGGGGTCAACGGCGGCGCCTTTGCCCAGCAGCGCGCGGCATACTTCCAGCGCATTGGCGGTGTATTCGCCCAAAGCACCGGGCTTATCGCTCTCTTTTTCGCCCCAGCTCAGATAAACACGGGTGCCGGGGTGGATCGTGGCGTTGGCAATCTCCTGCCGCAGCTCCGGCATGCACAGCCGCACCGAGGGCGACAGGCACGCTGCTTTGGAAAACACTTTGTTGTAAGCGGTGATGGCGTACAGGCTCATCAGGCCGCCCATGCTGCTGCCGCCAATGGCCGTGTTGGCGCGGCCAGGCAGGGTGGGGTAGCGCTTGTCCATCATCGGCTTGAACTCTTTGGTCAGCCACTCCATGTATTCATGCCCGGTGCCCGTAATGCCGCCGAACCAGTCCGACTGGTAGGGACAGTATTCTTCCAGCCGCTTGTTGCCCTCGTGGTTGCACTCCGGTGCGGCAATGATCCAGTTGGGGTGGGCGTCACAGTATTCTTTCAGCCCCCAGCAGGTGCCGTATGTGGCGGTGGAGTCAAAAAACAGGTTGTGGCCGTCAAACATATAGAGTACGGGATATTTTTTGCCGGAAGTCTGCCAGTCATCCGGCAGGTAAACAAAAGTCCGGCGGGTCAGCCCGTACGGGGTAATGCTGACATCAAACGTTTCAACCATACAAAATCCCCCAATTCCAGCAGGGCAAACGCCCGGCCAAAAGATTGGTATTATTGTACCGCAAAAACCGATCTTTGACAACCGCCCGCAATCTGCCCGCTCTTGGTGGAAAACTATTGTCATGATTTGTGTCTTGACACATGACAACTTCGGCGGTACAATGCTGAAAGATATCTGAGAGGAGCAAGAGTATGGGAAAGCTTAAGGAATTTTTGAAGCGCAAGGACGTTGTGTTCTCGGCGCATCGCTATGGCATTGATGCTATGGGCGCTATGGCTCAGGGCCTGTTTGCCAGTTTGCTGATCGGCACTATCATTAAAACGCTGGGCGAGCAGATCGGCCTGCAGTTTTTGGTGGATGCCGGTACTTTCGCCCAGAGCGTGGCCGGGCCTGCCATGGCGGCTTCCATCGGTTACGCCCTGCACACCCCGCCGCTGGTGCTGTTCAGCCTGATCGCTGTGGGCAGTGCTGCCAACAGCCTGGGCGGTGCAGGTGGCCCCCTGGCCGTATACTTTATCGCCATTGTTTCGGCAGAGTGCGGCAAGCTTGTCAGCAAAGAGACCAAAGTCGATATCATCGTTACCCCGGCGGTCACCATTCTGGTGGGCACGGGTCTGAGTGTGCTGTTTGCCCCTGCCATCGGCGCGGCGGCTTCTGCGGTGGGCAGCGTGATCATGTGGGCCACTGAGCTGCAGCCCCTGCTGATGGGCATTCTGGTTTCGGTGCTGGTTGGCATTGCGCTGACTTTGCCCATTTCCAGCGCAGCCATCTGCGCGGCGCTCAACCTGACCGGTCTGGCGGGCGGCGCTGCCGTTGCGGGCTGCTGCGCCCAGATGGTCGGCTTTGCCGTGATGAGCTTTAAGGAAAACGGCGTGGGCGGTCTGGTCAGCCAGGGCATTGGCACCAGCATGCTGCAAATGCCCAACATCCTGAAAAAGCCCCGCGTGTGGCTGCCGCCGATCATTGCTTCCGCCATTACCGGCCCCATTGCCACCTGCGTGTTCAAATTGCAGATGAACGGCCCGGCGGTTTCTTCCGGCATGGGCACCTGCGGCCTGGTGGGTCAGATCGGCGTGTACACCGGCTGGGTGGCTGATGTGGCATCCGGCGCAAAAGCGGGCATCACCGCCTTTGACTGGGCAGGCTTACTGCTGGTCAGCTTTGTTCTGCCCGCCGTGCTGTGCGCGGTGCTGGGCGCGCTGTTCCGCAAAAAGGGCTGGATCAAGGACGGCGACCTGAAGCTGGACTAAGCCAATGGACGTTCAGGAAGTGTGGGCGCTGCTGGAACAGCACCAGGGCGAGCAATTTTATACCGCAAAATGCCTGCCGTTTTGCTATATCATCCGTGGCGGCGGCCCTGCAAAAGATTGCGACCCGCCAGGCAGCGGGGGAGGCCATCACCGGCCCCAAAAAGATTGGCTGCTATGATGCCAGCTACTTACACCCGATGTTTTAAATCTGGGTATCATTCCACAACCTGAAACGGGCAAAGAAATTTAAGACAATCAAAGAACTTTTTCGGCAGTGCCGGGCAGATTTCTGCCCGGCACTGGCTTTTTTACTAAAAATCGACGGATAAAATTTAATATCAAGTCTTAAAAATTGCCTTTACAAATATCAAAACTGTGCTATAATAAGGCTATAGAACAAGGCGTAATATACTGATGCAAAAAAGCTTTGATTCGGAATAAATCTTAAACTATGAATAAGGAGAATGCTATGAACAAGTATGCTGGTACCCAGAGCGAGAAAAACCTGATGACCGCATTTGCGGGCGAATCCGAAGCACGCAACAAGTACACCTTCTTTGCCTCCGTGGCCAAAAAGCAGGGTTTTGAGCAGATCGCAGCACTGTTTTTGAAAACGGCTGATAACGAAAAAGAACATGCCAAGCTGTGGTTCAAGGAGCTGAACGGCATCGGCGATACCGCCGACAACCTGAAAGCCGCCGCCGCGGGCGAAAATTACGAATGGACCGATATGTATGACAGCTTTGCCAAGACGGCTGAGGAAGAGGGCTTCCCCGAACTGGCTGCCCGGTTTCGCCTGGTGGGAGCCATTGAAAAGCATCACGAAGAGCGCTACCGCGCCCTGCTGCACAACATTGAAATGGCAGAAGTGTTTGCCAAGAGCGAAGTAAAAGTGTGGGAGTGCCGCAACTGCGGCCACATCGTGGTGGGCACCCAGGCCCCCGAAGTCTGCCCCACCTGCAATCACCCCCAGAGCTACTTTGAAGTCCACGCGGAAAATTATTGATGATGGAGAACCGCCCCGGAAAGCATAACCTTTCCGGGGCGGTTTTTGGTGTGGGAATTTGAAATATCTACATACCCAATGTTCCGGCGGGATCGGATGCCCCCATCCTACTGATATGATAAAGACAGATTGCCTAAGATTAAGGCTATTCCTGTCCCGCTGGATGATGCAAGTATCATCCCCTGCAAATTATTTGCAGCACTTATAAATGCGTGAACACTTCGTAGGGGGGCGCACGTTGTGCGCCCGCCAACAACCTAAGGGTGATAGCGTTTCCACAAGGTATTGCACAAACCAAACATTCGCAGGCACACAATGCGCGCCTCTATGGGAATTTGCTCACCCGTAAAGAGTACATTTCCCAGGCAATCTACCGCTCATCAAACAAAAAATCTCCGCAACCTTTGCCAAACACAGCAGGTTACGGAGATTTTTTATGCTATATTGTGATTTTGTTAAATCAGTTCGCGCTGGGGGCCTGGCTCAGGTCGGTGCCAAAGTACTTCTCGCTGATCTCGGCAATGGTGCCGTCCTCGCGCAACTCATTGATAGCCTGGTTCAGAGCTTCGCGCAGGGTGACGGTTTCATCGCCCTTGCGCACAGGGAAAGCAACCTGGGAAGCATCATTGGTCAAAGCCGCAATCTTGATGTTCGCATCGGGATGCTCTTTCAGGTAGTCAAAATAGGTTACTTCGGCGTTCAGGGTGGCATCCACACGGCCGTTCAGCAGCAGCTCAATGGTCTGGTTCAGGTCGTCCACACCGGTGGTTTTGGCGCCATAGCTTTCGGCCAGTGTTGCATAGGTGCTGGAAATGGTGTTGGCGGTGGTCTTGCCGTTCAGATCCTCAAAGCTGTTGATGCTGTCATCATCGCTTTTTACAATAATGGCAGTGCGGATGTAGCAGTACGGGTCAGAAAAATCGTATTTCTGGGCGCGCTCTTCGGTAATTTCCACGCCGTTGGCCATGCTGTCATAGCGGCCGCCGTCCACGCCGGCCAGCAGGCCGTCCCATTCGCCCTCCACAAAGGTGGCCTTTACGCCAAGCTTTTCGGCAACCTTCTGGGCAACTTCAATGTCGAAGCCAACCAGCTGGTCGTTTTCGTCATGGTAGGTCCAGGGGGACCAGGTGCCCTCGGTGCCAAACACGATCTCGCCGCGCTGCTGAATCTGGGCCAGCAGATCGCCGGAGTTATCGGCGCTGGCAGCGGTTTCGCTGGAAGTATCCGCTGCCGGTGCAGCAGAGGACGCTGCGGAGGAACCGCAGGCGGCCAGCAGGGCGGCTGCCAGTACGGCAGCGGTCAATGCTTTCAGTTTCATATGTGCTTCTCCTTGGTTATGTAAAAACTTTTATTTATCTTCCACCAGACGCAAAAAAGCGCGGGTGCGCTCCTCGCGTGGGGCGGTAAAAATCTCTTTGGCGGGACCCTGTTCCACCACAACGCCGTGCTCCATGAACACGACCTGGTTAGAAACGTTGCGGGCAAAGCCCATCTCGTGGGTCACGACCAGCATTGTCATGCCATCGGCGGCCAGGTCCCGCATCACGGCCAGCACTTCCACGGTCAGCTCCGGGTCCAGCGCGCTGGTGGGCTCGTCAAAATAGATGATCTTGGGGTCGGTGGCAATGGCGCGGGCAATGGCCACGCGCTGCTGCTGCCCGCCGGAAAGCTGATTGGGGTAGCTGGCACCGCGGTTGCCCAGGCCGACCTTTTCCAGCGCTTTTTGGGCGCGGGCTTCGGCCTCATCCCTGGGCATTTTGCGGGCAACAATCAACCCTTCGGTCACGTTCTGCAGCGCGGTCTTATTCAAAAACAGGTTGTAATTCTGGAACACAAACGCTGTGTGGCGGCGGGCTTCGTACATCTCAGTGCGGCGCACATGGCCCAAATGGTAGGTCTGGCCGTCCAGCACCATAGTGCCGTCCTCGGCCTGGTCCAAAAAGTTGGCGCAGCGCAGCAGCGTGGTCTTGCCGGAACCGGAAGGCCCGATCAGCGAAACAACCTCGCCCTTGTGCACCGTCAGGTCCACGCCTTTCAGCACATCCAGCGTGCTGAACGATTTGCGGATTCCGGTGATTTTCAGCATCTCCTGCATGGCGGCACCTCCTCAGGAATTCTGGCTGAAGCCCTTGGCGTTCAGCTTTTTTTCGCCCCAGCGCTGGACCTGCGTCAGGATGGTGGAGAACATCAGGTAGATAAAGGCAACTTCCAGATAAAGCGGCAGCGATTCATAGGTGCGCGCCACAATGCGCTGGGTGGCCATAAACATCTCGGTTACCGTAATGTTTGCGGCAAGGGAGGTATCTTTGAGCAGGGAAATCAGCGAGTTGAACAGCGGCGGGAACGCCGTGCGCAGTGCCTGCGGCAGCACAATACGGCGCATCGTCTGCAGATAGGTCATGCCAACGCAGTACCCGGCTTCCATCTGACCAGCGGGAACAGATTCCAGCGCGGCGCGGATGGTCTCGGCGCAGTAGGCACCCTCATTGATGGCAAAGCAGGCCACAGCAGCCGGGAACGGGTCGATCAGTACGCCAAGGCTGGGCAGGCCGTAAAACACCACGAACAGCTGTACCAGCACCGGGGTGCCGCGGATGACCCAGACATAAAACCGGGCAAGTTGACGCAGAACGGGGATTTTGGCGGTCTGCACAAGGGCAGTAATCAGCGCAATGACCAACGCAAGCGCAAAAGAAATGATCGTAAGCGGCAGGGTGACCGTAAGGCCGTTAATTAAAATATTAGGAAAAGAGTCGATCAAAATGCCGACCAGACGTGTATTCACAGCGGAGTCCTTTCCGTTTTTGCAAAACAAGATAAAAATAGACAAACTACCCATCATTATACTAGGGTATGGGAGAAAAAGCAAATTAAATCTGCTTCATAAAATAAAGCAGAGTACAAAATGGCAGGCAAAAACACAAAAGCCCGCTTGAAAAGCGGGCTTTTGTGCATAGAGGGGTGGGAAAGTATATAAAGGTCAGAAGATGGTAATGTAATAAATGGGAACTTAAAGGGGTTATACTCTGTTTTTCTCTTTCTTGTTACAAGTACATTATAACCTTGATTATTAAAATGTCAAATGCAATACTTGCAATTTTGTTTTGCTTTTATTATAATGATGCCCAGATAACTTAAAATAATTCAGCATATGCACAGAAAATGAAAGGGTTTTCGGTTTTGTAATGCCATACAAGGTTTATTTGCTTTATTTTATTTTTATTGTGCTCATTGACTAAAACTGACAGGAAGTGACTCGACATGGATGAATTAGACAGCAAAATCATCCAGCTTATGATGCGCAACGCCCGCATGCCGGTCAAGGAAATCGCCAAACAGGTCAACCTGACCAGTCCGGCGGTGTCCAGCCGTATCCACCGCATGGAGCAGGAGGGCATCATCGGCGGCTATACCGTGCGCCTGCACCACCCCGGCGAGAATAACCGAGTCCAGGCGTTGATTTCCATCCAGACGGCGGCATCGGAACGGGACCATTTCCTTAAAATGATCCAGGGCGAACCGCAGATCCTGCAGTGCTACCGCGTGACCGGCAGCTATAACTTTATCGTCAAGGTCAGCTGCCCCGGCATTGATGCACTGGAACACCTGCTGACCCACCTGCAAAAGATGGGCAACACCAACACCCAGATCATTCTTGCCACACCGCTGGACCGCAGTCTGAGCCTGGAAGGGGACGTATAAATGGAATTGCATATTTGTAAACAATGCGGTCTGGTGGCTCCCAAGGGAACTACCGTCTGCCCGCGCTGCGGCCGTGCGCTGCCCCCCACCAAAGCAGAAGCCAGCCGCCCGCGCTATACCATCCATGTGGACCCGGATATGGTTCAATACTGGGATGATGAAGACGAGGATGAATTTCCGCTGAAAGAGGATCCCTTTTTCATGTGGTATGGGGGCGAGCAACAGGAAGAGATGGGCACTGGGCATTACCTTGCAACGCTGCTGTTGTTTGCCATCCCGGTGGTGGGCCTTATCATGATGATTTACTGGAGCCTTTGCGGCAGCAAATGGGAGGAACGCCAGAAGCTGGCCACTGCCTGCATGATCAAGCGGCTGGTGGGGGACCTGGTCATTCTGGCCCTGCTGATTGCGGCGCACAGTGTGATCGTTGGCCTTTCTTACATGCCCATCCTGCTTGGTGGCATGGGTTATTAAAAGGAGGGAAGCACAGTGAAAGCAAGCGTGATTATCCCCAATCTGAATGGTGCTGGCTGGCTGCGGGATTCCATCGAATCCATCTGGGCGCAGACTGAGCAGGACTTTGAGCTGATCGTGATCGATAACGGCTCCACCGATGAAAGCCTCGAAATTGCCCGCAGCTACTGCGGTAACCCCCGCTACCACCTGATCGAAAACAGCGAGAATACCGGTTTTTCCCATGCTGTCAACCAAGGCATCGCCATGGCCAAAGGCGAGTATATGGCCTTGTTCAATAACGATGCCTTTGCCGAACCGAACTGGTTGGAAGAGCTGCTGAAAACCGCTGAGAGCGACCCGAAGATTTTTGCGGTATCCAGCCTGATGCTGCGCTATTACGAGCCGGAACTGGCCGATGACGCCGGAGATTATGTGACGATTCTGGGTTTTGCCTGCAAGCGCGGCGACGGCCTGAAAGCCAGCCGCTACCAGAAGCCCTGCCGTATTTTTTCTGCCTGTGGCGGCGCAGCACTGTACAAAAAATCCATTTTGGATAAAATTGGCGTTTTTGACGAATTGTTTTTTGCCTACTATGAAGATGTTGACCTCAGCTGGCGCGCCAACAATTTTGGTTATAAAAACGTCTATTGCCCCACCGCAAAGTGCCGCCATATCTGCGGTGCCACCACCGGCGCGGTGCGGTATAACCCATTCAAAAGCATTCAGAGCGGCCGCAACAGCATTCTGCTGCCCTACAAAAACCAGCCGGTGGTCATGCTGGTTGTCAATTTTATCCCCATGCTGCTGGGCTATTTGTTGAAAGTTATCATGTTCCGTCACCGCGGCTTCGGCAATGATTATGCCAAGGGCTATGCGGAAGCCAAGATCGCCCTGCCCAAAATCAAAAAGCCCAAATTTTACTGGCGTAATCTGCCTAACTATTTATGGTGCGAGGGCAGCATGATCGTTGGGCTGTTCCGCTACCTGGTCTACCGCGTTCAGCGCGCGCTGAAAATTACCTGAAAGATAACGGAAGCAATAGAATAAAATAAAGCATGTGATTTCCCGCCCGACAAAGGTGGAAAAAGCACATGCTTTTTGTATTTGTGGAATCGTGTTATATCTAAGGCAATACCGCACAATTCTAAGTGCCGATACGGCGAGCGAGGTGCGGCAGCTGCTAGGCCAAAAGCGCAGATAATACTGGATGTCTTATCGAGCATTTTGGCAACGCAGATGCCGTGCCGCAGCCGTCGGAGCGGTGCTTAAGCCGTAAGGCGGGAATTGTGCGGTGTTGCCCTAAATATGTCTATATTCTGTAGAGAAACGTAGGGGTACACACGAACATGTGGCTGATGAGGCAAGGCCCGATGCGCGGGACGATGCAAGCATCGTCCCCTACAAATTTTGGCCAGGGCCATCACAATTTTGCAATGCGCAATAAGGCAGAGTTGGAAGAAACCCTACAAATGCTTGCTGGGGTTTCGTGGATATTCGTTATTTTCTCCCGCGCTGCAATTCGATCCAGGCCAGGTCTCCGCGCTCCAGGCCGTGGATCAAAACCTCGGCAGTGGCAATGTTGGTGGCAACGGGGATGGCGCGGGTATCGCACAGGCGCAGCAGGGTAACGGCGTTCGGCTCATTGGGCCGGGCGTTGACGGGGTCGCGGAAAAACAGCAGCATATCAATTTCGCCGCAGGCAATCATGGAGGAAATCTGCTCGGCACCGCCGCGTGCACCGGGATACAGGCAGCGAACCGGCAGCCCACAGGCATCGTGTACCACTTTGCCCGTCACGCCGGTGGCAACCAGTTCGTTCTGAGACAGAATACGCACATAGGCTGTGCAGAACTGGGCCAAAAGCTCTTTGCGGGAATCATGGGCAATCAATGCGATCCTCAAGGTGGGTGCCTCCTATAATTAGTTATTTATATAATATCATAGAATAGATTGCTGAAAAATGCAAGCCACCTTTGGTTAAACCACCCGCTAACCCCGAAAAAGCGTGCAGTGTTACCAAAAAACTTTATACGATTTTGGCAAAACCGCTTTGTGCGAATGTGCTATAATATGTACAATAAATACATAACCTGTAAGGCACCAAAAGCGCCGCACAGGCAAAGGAGGAAAAACGCTATGAAAAAATCCGCACAGACCGTCATTCGGGAAGGCGCCTGCTATACTATCGCTGCCGCCAATGGTCGCGTGCTGGAAGTTGCCGATTTCAACACCGAGAACGGCGCATCCATCCGCCTGTGGAGCTATGAGGGTCAGCCCTGGCAGCAATGGATTTTTGAGGAAGCCGCCGAAGGCCAGTACCGCATCAAAAACCGCTTTACCGGCAAGGTGATGGACCTGGCCATGAGTGGTGTTGTGAACGGAACCTGGGTGCACCAGTGGGAGAAAACCACCGGCAAGGGCCAGCGGTGGGAGATTGTTCCCGCCGATGGCGGCAAGGCCAAGATCCGCAATGTGCTGGCTGATAAGGTCATTGACCTGGTAGGCATGCGGGTCGATAACGGTACCCAGGCCCAGATCTGGCAGGATGTGTTTGGCGAAAACCAGCTGTGGAGCATCCAGCCCGTGCCGGATAAGCTGCTGCAAAAGGATATGCCAAAGCCGGAACCCAAGAAAACGGCCCCCAAGTCCACCCGCACCCAGACCGGCACCGGCCACGCCAAAAAGACCGGCGGCAAAGGCGGACGCCGCGCAGCCAAGTAAAGCAGAGAAAACCGAATAAATAAAATTGAAACAGCCCGCTCATCCGGCAACAAACGGATGGACGGGCTGTTGCGGTTACATTTTGAAAGCCAAGGCAATACCGCATAATTCTAAGTGCCGATACGGCGAGCGAGGTGCGGCAGATGCCAAGCCAAAAGCGCAGATAATACTGGATGCTGCAAAGGTGAGCGCCGCCAGTGGCGGAAACAGCGAACCGAAGCAGGGGCAGCGGTCGCAGAGTGCGAGGGGCTTTTGCCCCCGAAGCACGATGCGGGTACCGCAACCCGACATTATCGAGCATTTTGGCAACGCAGATGCCGTGCCGCAGCTGCCGGAGCGGTGCTTAAGCCGCAAGGCGGGAATTGTGCGGTGTTGCCCCAAACTTTACTGGCGGATCATGCGGTAGCCAACGCCGATGTGGGTCTGGATATAGCGGGGGTGGCTGGGGTCTTCCTCAATTTTTTTGCGCAGCGTTGCCATAAATACGCGCAGGGACGGCGTATCCGATGCGGCCGGGCTGCCCCAGACTTCGTTCAGCAGATAGTTGTGGGTCAGCACTTTGCCGGTGTTCTTGGCCAGCACGCAGATCAGCTTGTACTCAATGGGGGTCAGGTGAATCTCCGTTCCGCCGCGGTACACACAGCCTGCGGCATAGTCAATGCGCAGTTCTCCGTTCTCGTATATGCTGGCCTGGTCACCTGCGCGGGAAGTATCATACCGCACACGGCGCAGCGCCACGCGCAGCCGGGCCAAAAGCTCCTCTACGCTGAACGGCTTGGTCAGGTAATCATCTGCACCGGCATCCAGGGCAGATACTTTGTCGGTATCATCACTGCGGGCCGAAACCACCAGAATGGGCACGTTGCTCCACCCGCGAATCTTGCGGATCACATCAATACCGTCCATATCCGGCAGGCCAAGGTCCAGCAAAATTACATCCGGCCGTGCCGAAGCAGCTTCCAACAGGGCACCGGCTCCGTTCTGTACACGGTGGTACTGATAATTGCGGGTTTCCAGTGTGGTGGAGATCAGCCGTGCAACAGCCGGGTCATCCTCCACCACAAGAATCAGCGGTTTATTCATACAGGGTCACCTCAGTTCGCGGGAGTGTAAAACGGAAGCAGGCACCGTGCGGTGCAGCGTTCTGTACATCGATCACACCGCCATGAGCGGCAACAATGGAACGGCACAAGGCCAGCCCAAGACCCAGCCCGCGGCGGCCATCGCTGCGGGTTTTGCCAAGGGTATAAAACATATCAAACAGCTTGCCCCGGCTTTCTTCCGGGATGCCGGGGCCGTCATCCGTTACGCAGATGCGGACAAATTTACCCTCCGGCGCGGCGAAAAGCTCAATGCGGGAATGTTCGGGGGTATATTTGATGGCGTTGTTGATGAGGTTCACCAGCACCTGCTCGATCAGCTGGGCGTCCATATCGGCCATCAGCAGGTCATCCGCCACGTTGGTCACAATGGTGTGACGGGCGGCGTCATGGTCCAAATGAGTCAGTACATCGTCAAAAATATCTTGAATCAGCTCCGGCTGAATGCGCAGCTTTACCTGGCCGTTCTCCATCCGGGTGATGGAAAGCAGATTTTCCACCAGATGGTTCAGCCAGTTGGCGTCCTCATAAATTGCGGCAGAAAGCTCCCGGCGCTTTTCCTCGGTCAGCAGGGGATTTTTCTCGGTCAAAATCAGCGCGTTGCCGGAAATGCTTGTCAGCGGGGTGCGCAGGTCATGGCTGATGCTGCGCAGCAGGTTGGCGCGCAGCTGTTCCTGGCGGGCGGCTTCCTCAATTTCGCGCCGGGCGCGGTTGGAGGTTTCTTTTTCCAGCGCCAGGGAACACACATCCAGGATGGATAATGCCAGATTGTGCTCATAGGTGCTGAACTCATGCAGCGCCGGGCAACTGCGGTAATCCGTCTGGCCGGGAGGGGGCAGAATCAGGGTTCCCGGTGCAATGTGCTCCGGTGCGGGGGCAAAGCAGACCGGGCGCTCCAACAGCTTGCCCAGCTGGGTGGCCGTTATCCGCAGAATGGTGTCAGGGTCCTCGGCCCCCAACAGGCTGCGGCTGGCTTCCAGCAGCACCTGCGAAGCATAGGCTTTGCGCTCGCTTTGGGCGGCCTGTACCTTGATACGCCCCGTCAGCGAGGAGCAGAGCAGCGAAACGCAGAGCATGACCACTGCCGTTACCATGTCGTCTGACCGGATGCGGAACTGCATAAAGGGGTCAATGAACATATAGTTGACCAGCATCACCGAGAACAGCGAAGCCACAACGCCGTACACCAACCCCGATGTAAAGACGTTGATATACATGACGCCCAGGATATAGGTCAGGATATAGTTGGAAGAAACAAAATCCAGCCGGAAAAATACCCAGCTTGTCAGCGTACACAGCGCAAGGACCAATGCGGTCAGGGCGAAGTCCCGCAGCCAAAGCAGGGCAGGTTCGCGTTGCGGCATGGGTGCAGGCTCCTTTCCACTACAGGGCAGGGAATGCGGCAAGGCAGCCCAGCACTGTATTTATCCTATTATAACATATTGCCGAACTCTTTGATACAAACGGAATAATCTTTATATAAATTTAATGTAGGCCTACCCTATCCGCGGCCGCCCCGGCACTTTTTTGCACGCTGGGCGGGGCATTGGTTGAAATCAGGCCGCAAATCGGTTATACTATTTTGTAATAATTGGATTGTTCTGCCCTGCGGGCGGTATTGCCATATAAAAAGGAGTGTTTTTACAATGTCCCATACCGTTATGGTGACCGGTGCCGATGGCTTTATCGGCAGCCATCTGGCCGAAGAGCTGGTAAAAAGCGGCGAGAAAGTGCGTGCTTTCTGCCTGTATAACTCGTTTGGTTCCCTGGGCTGGATCGATACCCTGCCCCCGGAGATCCGCAATGAAATGGATATCTTTATGGGCGATGTGCGTGACCCCAACGGCGTGCGTACTGCCATGCGCGGGCAGGAGCGCGTGTTCCATCTGGCTGCCCTGATTGCCATTCCGTTCAGCTACCACAGCCCGGACAGCTATGTGGATACCAACATCAAGGGCACCCTGAACGTGCTGAACGCCGCCCGCGAGCTGGGCACCCAGCGCGTGATGGTTACTTCCACCAGCGAAGTATACGGCACCGCCCAGTATGTGCCCATTGACGAGCACCACCCGTTCCAGGGCCAGAGCCCCTACTCTGCCACCAAGATCGGCGCGGACCGCCTGGCCGAAAGCTTTTACCGCAGCTTTGACCTGCCGGTTTCCATTGTGCGTCCCTTCAACACCTATGGCCCGCGCCAGAGCGGCCGCGCCATCATCCCCACCATCATCACCCAGCTGCTGGCCGGTCAGCAGGAAATCAAGCTGGGCAGCCTGACCCCCACCCGCGACTTTAACTATGTCAAGGACACCGCCCACGGCTTTATGGCCATTGCGGACTGCGATGCCGCCATTGGCCAGGAAATCAACATTGCCACCGGCGTGGAACATTCCATCGGCGATTTGGCCAATGAGCTGATTGCCCAGATCAACCCCAGCGCCAGGATCGTCTGCGAAGCCGAGCGCCTGCGCCCCGAAAAGAGCGAGGTCAACCGCCTGCTGGGCGATGCCACCAAGCTGCGCACCCTGACCGATTGGAAACCGCAGTATACCTTTGAACAGGGCCTTGCCGAAACCATTGAGTTCCTGCGCGGCAACCTGGACCAGTACAAGGTCGGCCAGTACATTCTGTAAGGGCGGTTGTAAGGAAGTTTTATGCCAATAAAATTACAAAAGCTGCCCGCCGCTGTGCGGTGGGGGCTGGCTGTGCTGTGCGCCGCCGTGTGCGGCGTGCTGTGGGCCTATTACTGGCGGGGGTTCTTTGAGCTGGATAACTGTGTGTCCCCCCTGGTGGTTACACTGGGGTGTGCGGCCTTTCTGGAAGTATGTCTGCTGGCCGGGTATTGTGTGCGGCGGTTTGCAAAAGGATTTGCGGCAAAAGGGGCCGTGTGCATCTTTTTGTGCGGGCTGCTGTTTGCATTTGCCAACCCGCCGCTGCAAACGCCGGACGAAGCCGACCATTACCTGCGCACCTATGCCATCTCCACCGGGCACTTTGATTTTGATGCTTCCCGCACCTACCCGGACGATGTGGCCTACCTGCTGGAAGCGTTCCCCGGTGCATGGGTGAATGCGCATACCTCTGCCGGTGTGGGCACTGACCCCGATACCGGGGCGGAAAAAGCCTATAACACCGCGGGCTATGCCCTGAAGCAATACGGCAAGGACGGCGCAGTGCAGAGCATGGCGGACAGCTTTGCCCTGTACCTGGCGCACGATGTGCGGGATTCTGTGCCGGACCCGGTCAGCGAGCCGGTCAGCTTTCTGGTCATTCCATTCCTGCCGGGCGCGGTCGGTATGGCGCTGGCACGCCTGCTGGGCTTTGGCGCGCTGGGCTGCCTGTATGGCGGGCGCATCGTCAACCTGCTGGCCTACACGCTGTTGTGCGCGTTGGCGCTGGCCAAAGCGGAGCGTTACCGCCCGGCCTTTGCGGCCATTATGCTGCTGCCGATGTCGCTTTTTATGGGGGCATCACTGAGCTATGATGCAACCCTGCTGGGCTGCTATTACCTGATGCTTGCCCTGCTGACCCGCAGGGAGTGGGACACCCGGACGGCGGGCATTTACACCGCCGCCTGCATCGTTGTCAATATCGCTAAACCGTACCTGAACCTTTTGTGGGTGCTGCCTATCTTTTTGGTGGCAAAGCGGGAATGGCACGCCAAGGGACGCCGCCCGCTGTGGGCGCTGGGCGGCTTTGGCGGTGCTATGGCCGTTACCCTGCTGACGGAATGGTACGGAACGGCGTTCCGCTATAACTATCCCATCATTGAGCGCCAGGGCGGCAGCACGGTAAACGGCGGTGAACAGCTGGCCTTTGTGCTGCGCAACCCTCTGCGGACCATTGCTGCGTTCTGGGGGACCCTGGGAGAGAATGATTTCTTTATTGGGCAGCTCGGCCTGTTCGGCTGGAAGGACCTGCCCATCAGCTTTTTGAACCTGACCGGCCCGCTGGTGCTGCTGTTGGCCGCCCTGCTGGCTGCTGCGCAGCCAAAACGCGCCGATGCGTTCCCCACCCGCCGCCGCGTGGGCGGGGCGGCGCTGCTGGCGCTGGTGTACGCCGCCGGTGCCATGGCAGCCATGTATATCACCTATACCCCGGTGGGCATGGTGCGCATTGTGGGGCTGCAGGCGCGGTATTTCCTCTGCGTCTGGCTGGCATTGCTGCCCGCCCTGGCCGTACTGCTGCGCAAAACCATCTGCCCCGCCATCACGGAAGAAAAGGCCGAAGCGGCCATCACCCCGCTGTGCGCCTGCTATGCCGTTTTTGGCGCTGTGCTGCTCTTCCAGCACTACTTTGTGGGGCCGGTGTACGTCGTATACGCGTGAGCTGGCTTACGCGTATATGAGAGAATAGTTAAAAATAATGGCGGTGTGCCCGTGGCACGATCAAATCTGCGGTTTTTCGCGGCTTTTGCGTGATAGTCTTCGGGTATAGAATCAGCCTTTATATGCTACCTTGCCCCAATTTTCTAAGCCGCCCACCGGGCGGCGGTCCACCAACATGATTCTCTATTATTTTTTAATTTCAATCCGGGAGGTGCTGTACCGTGCAGATTGTATTCGGCCTGCTGTTTTTGCTGTTCTTCTCCGCATGCTGTCTGTGCGTGGCGGCATGTACCCGGTTCGATGCCGCCCTGCTGCCGCTGCCCGCTTTGTGCGGGTCGGCCGTGGTGCTGTATCTGCTTTCCCTGCTGGGGCTTTTGCAGTTCGGCCATTTTATCATCATGGCGGTCTGGCTGGCCGGCGGGGTCTATTTTGGGGTGCGTGCCGGGTGGCGGGCTATCCGGCGGGCGCTGTTCAGCCCCGGCTTTTTGCTGTTTGTGGGCGGCAGCTGTTTTTTGTGGGTGCTGTTTGCTTTGCAGCAGCCCATGTTTACCCAGTGGGATGAATTTACCGCCTGGGGCCTGGCCCCCAAGATGGTGGCGGAGCGCGCTGCGCTGTATGTGGCGGATCCCATCAACCTGACGGCGAGCTTTACCTACCCGGCAACCAGCCTGGTTTCCTATCTCTTCCAGCGCGTACCGGGCCAGTTTTATGAATGGCAGTGCCTGGCCGGGCTGGATATTTTGTTCCTGGCCTGCATTGCCCCGGCGGCAGCCATGCCGCGCAAAAACTGGGCGGGTGCTGTGTTGGTGTTTGCTGCGGGCTTTCTTCTGCCGTTCTTTTTCAGCGTGGTTCCGGCGGGCACCCCATCCACCATGTACGCCAACGCCATGGCGGATACCCCCCTGGCGCTGCTGTTTGGCGGAACCCTGTGCCTGTATGCCGCGGCGGGCGGGCGCAAAACCGGCTTTTTTGCCTGTGCCATGCCACTTGCCGCGCTGACCATGACCAAAGATATCGGTTTTGCCTATGCCTTGATCGTTACGTTCCTGATCGGGCTGGATCAGCTGTTCGGTACGCCGCACCCGGATACAAAGCCTGCCCGCATTTTCGGCGTATCGCTGGCAAAATGCAGTATTCTGGCGGCGGTGGTGCTGGCGGTGTTTATCAGCTGGAACCGCTATACCGCCGCTGTGACCCCAACCGAAACCACTGGGGCCAGCGTGGGCAGCGCGGGCCTGAGCTATGGTGCGGTGCTGACCGGCGGCATCAAGCAGCTGCTGGGCATTGGGCGCGAAGAACGCTTTGCCCAGATTATGCAGAGCATGGGCCAGGCATTTTTGTACCGCCGCGTCTGTTTGGTGGGCGCGCCCATCATGGCCGTCAGCTGCATTCTGCTGCTGTTCACGGCGGCCTTTGTGGCAGCGCCTGCCGGTGCCGCACGCCGCCGCACCGTGGTTGGCTTTGTGGGCGGGGTGTTCTGCTTTGCCGCGCTGTATCTCTTCCACCTGATTTTATACTTCTACAATTTCTCCGAGGCCGAAGGCTCCGCCTTGAAGGACTATGAGCGTTATATCGCGCCCTACCTGCAGGGGTGGATGCTGTACGGCTTCTGTGTGCTGGGCTTTGCGGTGGGGCAGGGCAGCGGCGCGGCGCAGCGGCTGGGCCGTGCGGCGCTGGGGCTGGCCACTGCGGCAGTGCTGGGTATTTTTGCCTGGCGCGGTGTGCCCGCAGCCGGGTTCTGGACCAACGCCGACAGCCTGTACACTCTGCGCCGCGATGTAAAGAACCGCGCTGAAGCAATGAACACCGTGCTGGACTGGCCGGACCGCGTGCTGGTCATCAGTCAGGGCGATGATGCCACCCGCTGGTACTACTACAAGTATGAGCTGACCGCCAAGGTGGTCAACGGCTATGGCGGTACCTGGTGGGGCAACGATGATTATTCCAGCCGGTGGGACTCCGACTTTATGAACCTGGTGGAAAGCCTGAACTGGACCTTGTATGACTTTGAGGCGGTCTGCACCGCAGACTCTCTGACCGCCTATATGGAAGAAAAGCAGATCGACTACCTGCTGATCGACCGCGCGGACGACTATCTGGAGCGGGAGTTCAGCAGCCGGTTCGAAGGCGGGCTGAAAGCGAATATGCCCGCAACCCTCTACCGGTTTGAAGGCCGCAGCAAGCCTATCGCCTTTACCCCGGTGGCTGTGGCAGAAAGCGGGGTGGTACAATGAAAGATAAACGCCCAACCAAGCGTTTTGCCGCCCCCGCTCGTGCGGGCCGCCCGCTGCGCCCCCAGCAGCTGCTGATATTGGCATATGCCGCCGCTGTTATTGTGTGGCTGGTGTACGTGCTGGTGGGCAGCGCTGTGATGCTGAACCATAAAGCAGACGGCACTATGGTGATCCGCACCCTGACGGTGGATGACCTGGAATTTGAAAGCTTTGTCAATTATGATGACGATGAATGGCATACCGCGCCGGTGGATGAACCCGGCTGGTATCTTTCCACCGACAACGACCCGCACATCATCTGGCGGGGCGAAGCCTGGCTGGAAACGGCGGAGCTGGACGCCGTGCACTACCTACCGTCCGGCAGCGTAGCATTGTATTACCTGCGCCCCGGCCAGACCGAGTACAGCGAGACCCAGAAAGTTTTTGCCCGCGTGAGCGGTGAAAACCAGTATACCTTTGACTTGGGCGGCCTTACCGTGACCGGGCTGCGCATTGACCCGGACAGTGTGGGCGGCGTGCCTACCCGGCTGGACGGCGTGGTGCTCAACCCGGTGCAGCCGTGGTACCTGCGCTTTGTGCCAAACGGCGGCCAATGGCTGCTGCTGTTGTTTGCCCCGGCTGTGGGGGCTGCGTTTGCCTGCCTTGCCGTTGATGTTTTCCGCAAAAAGTAAAAAAGAGCCCTGTGGGGCGGTGCGCCCATGGCTTGGGGGCACACCCGCAGGGCTTTTATGTTGTATAAAATGGTGATTCTATGGAGCTGCTTTGCATCTTTGCCGCGCTGGCGGTGCTGTTTTTGTTCTGCGCGTTCCTAACGCTCAAATGTAACCTGCATGCTGCGCTGGCCCCGCTGAGCGCGCTGGGCATTGCCGTTGCCTGGCTGATGGCTGCGGGCATGGCAAACCTGCTGCTGCCCGGCACTGTGCTGCTGTGGGCGGTGTTTGCGGGCAGCGGCGTGTGGGCGCTGGTGCCCCACAAAGGCCAGCGCCCGGTCTACCGCCGCCTGGTTACACCGGGGGCGGTGCTGTTCTGGGGCATGGCGCTGGCATTTGCGGTGTACTTTTTCATCCGCCAGCCGCTGGCAACCAAGTATGATGAACTCAGCCTGTGGGCTACCGCCGTAAAGGTGACCAAGGCGGATAACCGCCTGTATGCCCTGGCTACCCTTGGAACCCCCTGGCCCCAGACCCAGAACCCCGGCCTGCCGCTGCTCTCCTACTTCTTCCAGTTTTTGGGCCATTATGCAGACTGGAAGATCTATGTGGCGTATGATGTGCTGGCCGCCGCCGTGTTTGCCGCGGTGCTGGGCGGGCTGAACTTCCGCCAGTACCGCATTGCGGTGCCGCTGGCAGCAATCTGCTGGTTTGCCCCCTGGTTTTTGACGGTGTATAACCATACGATCTATCTGGATACCACTTATATGACCGCCTATGGCGATGTGCCCGCGGGCCTTGCACTGGGCGGCGCTGTGGCGCTGTGGCTGGCGCTGCGCAAAACCGGCGGCCCCAAGTGGGCCGTACTGCCGGTACTGGCGCTGGCGGCCAACATCAAGGCCAACACCTTTGTGCTGTCCCTGGTGGCGGCGGGGCTGATGGCTGTGGATGCCTGGCTGTTTGCGGAGCACCCCTTCAAAAAGGGCCTTGCCCGCCGCACCGGCTTTGCCATTGCCTGCTTTGCCGCGCCCATGCTGATCTATTATTTCTGGAACATCCGCTATGTGGGCATTCTGGTTGCCAAAAGTGCCAGCGAGGGCGGCACCGGCGAAACCAGCGCCCCCTTGTCCGCTGTGGTCATCAACGGCATCAAGATTTTGCTGGGCCAACCGGTGGAGGGCTTTTACGCCGAGCGCCAGAGCCAGTTCACCCAAGCCATGGCCGATATGGGCCACCAGTTCTGGACTTCGGATGGTCGGCTGAGCATGATCGGCCAGGGCCGCAATGTTGTGGTGCTGATTCTGCTGGTGTTCTTGGTGGCGGCCATCTGCGCCAGAGGCCGCCAGCTCAAGCTGCGCATTGGCTGCATCGGGGTGCTGTCCCTTGCATGCTTTGTGGGGTATAACCTCATGCTGGCGCTCAGCTATGGCTTTATTTTCAAGCCGGATCAGGCCGTGGGGCTGGTGGATTATAACCGCTATATCTATACTTACTATATCGGCTGGTTCTTTATGGCGCTGGCCTGCTGGAGCACCGCCCTGCAAACCGCGGATGGCGAACAGAAAGCCCCGGCCCGCCGCTGGATTGCCCTGGCGGGCCAGGCCGGTGTTCTGCTGATGGCCGCCGCCATGCTGGTGCGGGTGAACGGCATGATCCTGCCGCAGCTTTCGGTGCTGGGCTTCTCGGATGGCGAATTCGCCGACCGCAAGACCGCCCGCGCCGAAGCTGACTGGCTGCGCAGCGATTACCTGAACGAAAACGACCGCGTGTTTTTTGTCAGCCAGGGGGATAACGGCGAACACTGGTTCTCTGCCGTGTTTGATTTTTACCCCGTCCTGGTGGATTACTCCGGCGTGGGGGCCACGCAGGAGGGCGGCGGCGGAACCTTCGGCCTGCCGGAGCTGGAACCGCAGGAGGAGGGCGTGAAGCAGCGCTACTACCACCCCTACACCGCTGAACGCCTGGATGAAACCGTGCGTGCCAACGGCTGTACGGTGCTTTACCTGCAAAAGATCGACGATATCTTTGTGCAGAGCTATCAGAACCTGTTTACCGACCACCTGGCCGCTGCGCAGGCGGGGCAGACCTTGCTCTACCGCGTAACGGATGCCGGGTATGAGCCGGTCACAATGCAGATGAGCAAGGAGGCGGCCCAATGAAAGAGATGACATGGAAAAGCCGCCTGAACCGACTGTTTGCCCATCGCTTTGCCTTGCCGGTGCTGTGCTGGTGCGCGGTGCTGGTGTTCTGGCTGGTGCAGGGTGCGGTGGCCTTTGCGGGGGACAGCTCCGCCAAGGCAAAAGGCACCCTGACTGAAACCTCGATCCCCATTGAAAGCTGGCAGCTGGCCGAGCTGACCTGGGGGGAGCCGGGGGAGAACAGCGCACCCCAGGGCCAGCTGATTACCATAGGCGGCGACCCGCAGATGATTTTGGAGGATGTATCCGGCCGCGTGGTGCGTACCGTGAGCTACAACGTGGAGTTTGACGGCGATTCCCGCGAAATGTGCCTGTATTACACCACAAAAACGGGGGAGCCCTACAGCCAGGACCGCCGCGTCTTCCCCAAAGTGCTGGCAGACGGCACCTATGTGTACACCCTGCCGCGCACCCAGATCGTGGCACTGCGGCTGGACCCCTGCAGCCCCGATGAAAACAAGACCGTGGGCCTGACCTTTACTCCGCAAAGCATTACCCTGAACGCCGCCAGCACCCTGCCCGGCGGGGCAGATTACTTTATCCCCACCTGGTACCAGCTGTTCGGCCTGATCGTGTACCCCGCCCTTGCCGCCGCCGCATTGGATTGGCTGTGGGCCGTGGGCAGACAGCTTGCCAAAAAGAAACAATAACCCGACAATAGCCTGATACAACAAAGCACCGTGCCGCAAGCAGGAGAACCCCCTGCATGGCGGCACGGTGTTTGTTGTTGGTATGGGTGAAATCAGCAAAAGGCATCCCCCAGCCGAGAGCGAATGTATTCCAGGAACGCGGCAGATGCGGGGGCATATTGCCATCGGGTGGTGCTGCCCTGGGCATTGTTCCCGGCCATGGTGGCCACCGGCACCGACAGGATCTTCGCCAACCTGTTCTGGATGAGGGTGATGATCTGGAGGAAATGAAAAGCGGGCTAAGCAGCCAAAAAGGAATCACAATGTTGAGAATCTTGAATGACACAACAAAAAAGCACCGGACAAAAATTTGTCTGGTGCTTTTTGGTGCGCCCGCGGGAATTCGAATCCCGGACACCCTGATTAAAAGTCAGGTGCTCTACCAACTGAGCTACGGGCACAAATACTCAATTTGCCTGTTACAGCTTAAATATTGTAACAGGTATGGGAGAAAAAGTCAAGCTTTTTGCCGCATTTTCAGCCAGAAAATCTGCCGCAGGGCAGCTGGTGCAGGAACCTGAAGCATAAACGCATTGCAAAACAGAATAAATATATTGAAAAACAATAAAAATGTATTGCAAAACGATGTGATATATGCTATGATAACAGCATCGGATATACCATAAAACATCAGGGGGAATGACCAATGCGTCAATTACCAGAAAACTTTTTTGGCTGGAACGACCACAAAAGCATTATGCTGACCAAGTTCGCCACCCTGGCGGCGGCCATGGGGTGCGTGGTGATGGTGCTGTGCGGACCGCGCATCGTCAGCTGGGTTTTGGCGGTGCACGCGCTGCAGCTGGTGCATGGGCCAAAGCTGGGGTATTTTTTGCTGGGGCTGGGCTATTGCAGCGCCGCGCTGGCCCTGTGGATGCTGTATAACCTGTACATGTTTTTGGCGCGCATTGAAAAAGAAGAGGTGTTTACCCCTGCCAACGTGTTGGCTCTGCGGCGCATCAGCTGGTGCTGCACCTGGGCTGCAGCGCTCTGCCTGCCGGTGGGGGCTGTGCTGGGGCTGCCGTTCATCTTTGCCATTGGCGTTGCGGCGGCGTTTATGGCGCTGATCGTGCGGGTCATCAAAAATGCGTTTGCCCAGGCCGTTAAGATGAAAGACGAACTGGACTATACCGTGTAAGGGGGCGCAGAAGATGCCAATTATCGTCAACCTGGATGTGATGATGGCAAAGCGCCACATAGGGGCGGGGGAGCTGGCTGAAACCATCGGCATTACCCCGGCCAACCTTTCCATCCTGAAAAACAACAAAGCAAAAGCGGTGCGGTTTTCCACCCTGGAAGCCCTGTGCAAAGCGCTGGATTGCCAGCCCGCTGACCTGTTGGAATACCGCCCGGACGAAACGTAAAGAAACGACCTTGGGCAATACCGCATAATTCTAAGTGCCGATACGGCGAGCGAGGTGCGGCAGATGCCAAGCCAAAAGCGCAGATAATACTGGATGTTGCAAAGGTGAGCGCCGCCAGTGGCGGAAACAGCGAACCGAAGCAGGGGCAGCGGTCGCAGAGTGCGAGGGGCTTTTGCCCCGAAGCACGATGCGGGTACCGCAACCCGACATTATCGAGCATTTTGGCAACGCAGATGCCGTGCCGCAGCTGCCGGAACGGTGCTTAAGCCGCAAGGCGGGAATTATGCGGTATTGCCCTTGATATAAGGAGACAACCCAATGAAATTTGATAAAAAAGAGGCTGCAGGCCAGCCCCTTCCATTTTCTGCACCCAAAAATCCGCAGTGGGTCATGCTGGCCGCCCTGCTGCTGAGCTATGCGGCGGGCTATGAATATGTTGACCGCTGCCTGGGTTTTGGGGTGGCGAGCGAGTACTCCGCCTGGCGCGCCGGAGTGCTGGTGTTTGTGGCGCTGTATACCGTAGTGGTGGAGCTCGCCGCCTGGGCGGGGGACCGCAAACCCAGCCGGACCGCCGCGGCCTGGTGGTGCTGCTGGCTGGTGCAAAGCCTGGCCATGGCGGGGTGGAGCCTGCACACGGACGACCTTGGCTTCTGGCAGGTCGTGGCGTGGCACTGCACGGCTATTTATTATGTGCTGGCCCGCAATGATTTACTGGCGGCTGGCCGCACCAGCTGCCTTGTGCTGCTGGATGGCGTGGCGGGCATGTTTGCCATCCCATTCGGCAACTTTTTGCTGCGTACCCAGCTGCTGTGGCAGGCACTGCACCGCTGGTGGGCTAATCATGCGGGACGCAAAGGCCGCACGCTGGAAACCGCCGTCAGCATAACTGCTGCCCTGCTGCTGGGCGGTGCGGCCTGCGCCACGCTGGCGGGGGCGGATGATAACTTTGCCCGGCTGTGGGGGCATCTTGGCAGCTGGCTGGGGCAGCTGTTCGGGCAGGATGCCCTGCTGGCAAAACTGCTGATCTTTGCGCTCTCCCTGCCTGTTGGTGCCTGGTTGTTTGGTCTGGCGGGCGGCAGCGCCCGGCGCAAGGCGCCGCCTGTTGCGGCGGAACAGTTTTACGGCAAACTGGCAGCCCTGCCGCGCCTGCCTCAGCTGATGGGAGTGTTAGTCATGGCGGTGCTGTGTGGTGTGTATACGTTATTTTTTGCCGTGCAGGCGGCGGAATTCGCCGCTGCCCTTGGGGCACCGCTGCCCCTGACCGCGCCGGATGCCGCCGCGTTTGCGGTGAACGGTTTTTGGGAGTTTTGCCGCATTCTGGCGCTGGACCTTACTGTGCTGGCGGCACTGCACTTTTTGGGGGCGCAGCCGGTTACCCAAAAGGGCTTATCCCGCGTGTTGGCCGTGGCGCTGTGCGGGTTCGGTGCCGGGTTTGCGATGCTGGCCGCGGCCAAGCTGGCGGTGTATATCAATCTGTACGGCCCAACGGTGCGGCGCATTTGGGCTGCGTGGGTGCTGGGAGCATTGTTACTGGCCAGTGTTCTGGCTGCGGTGCGGTTGTTCCGCTGCATCCCGGCGGCACGCATGGCCTTTGTGGCAGCGGCGTTCAGCTTCAGCCTGCTGTGCTGCCTGCCTCTGGAGCGCTTCTGTGTGGATGCTCAGCTGGCCCGCCCCGATTGCGATTGGCAGCTTTTGCAGCGCTATACCTGGCAGAGCAGCGAGCTGGACGAGTATATCACCCAACAGGCAGGGGAAAACGCGAACTTGTCGGAGTGAAACTCCGCCATCTTGCTATCGCAAGACCGTTCTGTCACTTGCACACCCCACTGGGGTGTGCATTGTTGAACTTCATTCAACAAACGCGAACTTGTCGGAGTGAAACTCCGCCATTTTGCTTGCGCAAAAACGTTCTGTCACTCAAACACCCCGCAGGGGTGTTTGTTGCTAGCGCAAACGCGAACTTGTCGGGGCGCAGCCCCTCCATCTTGCTATCGCAAGACCGTTCTGTCGCTTGAAAGCCCCACCGGGGCTTTCATTGCTTCACTTCGTTTCGCAAACGCGAACTTGTCGGAGTGAAACACCGCCATTTTGCTTGCGCAAAAACGTTCTGTCACTCAAACACCCCGCAGGGGTGTTTGTTGCTAGCGCAAACGCGAACTTGTCGGGGCGCAGCCCCTCCATCTTGCTATCGCAAGACCGTTCTGTCGCTTGCACACCCCACTGGGGT
>CDYX01018650.1_pt1 | contig 32566 bp, 19 predicted proteins | sample 554871 | NCBI WGS metagenome assembly CDYX01 (sample SAMEA3182061, study PRJEB8094) | gut metagenome | biome: human; feature: gut; material: Stool; isolation source: human stools | place: Canada | collected 2013-01-14 | reverse complement strand
TTGTAGCGCTCGAAGGTAAAGCGCGTCTGGCATCTGCAACTTCTTGGGAAGGAGTACTTTATCGTCCGGTAGTTCAGGCTGAAAAGACGGTGGATATTCGTTTGATTCCTTATTATGCCTGGGGAAATAGAGGAAAAGGAGAGATGACCGTATGGATGCCTCTTGCCAGATAAATCATGATACAGAAATGAAGAAATGAGGATGAGAAAGTTATTTTTAACGGCTATATGTATTTTGTGCAGTCATTGGTTATGGTCTGGTGAGATATGGGTTTCTCCCAAAGGTAATGACTTGAATGATGGAACCCGCCAGTCTCCCAAAGCAACGCTGACTGCTGCTTTACGGCAGGCGCGTGAGTGGCGGAGGACGGAAGATGACCGTGTGCAGGGAGGAATCACTGTTTATATGGAGGGTGGAATGTATGCTCTGTATGAGCCGGTTTTTATCCGTCCGGAAGATAGTGGGACAAAGGAATCACCAACGGTGATCCGTTCGGCAGCCGATGAAAAGGTGGTATTGAGTGGAGGAATCCGTATTAAGAATTGGAAGAGACAAGGAAAGCTCTGGGTGGCAGATGTGCCGGCATTTAATGGGCGTCCATTGGATTTCCGTCAGTTGTGGGTGAATGGAGAAAAGGCTGTCCGTGCCCGTGATGTAGAGAATTTCGAAAAGATGAACCGTATTTGCAGTGTGGATGAGAAGAATGAAATTCTTTATGTACCTGCAGTTTCCATTCGCAGACTTATTGATAATAAAGGGAATTTGAAAGCTAAATATGCCGAGATGGTATTACATCAGATGTGGTGTGTTGCCAATCTTCGGATTCGTTCAGTCGAAGTGCAGGGAGATAGCGCGGCAATACGTTTTCATCAACCGGAAAGCCGGATTCAGTTTGAGCATCCCTGGCCGCGTCCGATGGTGACGACGGACGGACATAATTCTGCTTTCTATCTGACAAATGCCCGTGAATTGCAGGATGTACCCGGAGAATGGTATCATGATATGGATGCCCGTAAAGTATATTATTATCCACGGGAAGGAGAGAAGATGCAGGAGGCGGAAGTGATAGTGCCTGCTGTTGAGACATTAGTACAGGTGGAAGGAACTTTGGATCGTCCGGTGTGTCATATTCGTTTTGAGAAAATTACTTTTTCCTATACTACGTGGATGCGCCCATCAGAAAAAGGACATGTACCTCTTCAGGCAGGTATGTATCTGACAGATGGTTACCGGATTGATCCGAAAATGCAACGGAACTACTTGAATCATCCGTTGGATAACCAAGGATGGTTGGGACGTCCCGCAGCTGCAGTTCGTGTGATTGCTGCAAGACAGATTGATTTCGAGCGTTGCCGGTTCGAGCATTTAGGTTCAACCGGATTGGATTATGAAGAAGCGGTGCAAGGCGGTGTTGTTCGTGGCTGTCTCTTCCGCGATATTGCCGGAAATGGTCTGTTGGTCGGCAGTTTTTCTCCGGCTGCTCATGAAACGCATTTGCCATACGATCCTGCTGATCGTCGGGAGGTATGCACACAGCAACAAATCAATAATTGCTATTTCACGGAAATAGGCAATGAAGATTGGGGATGCCTTGCCATTGCTGCGGGATATGTGGGGGACGTCAATATCGAGCATAATGAAATCTGTGAAGTTCCTTATAGTGGCATCAGTCTTGGTTGGGGATGGACGCAAACTGTGAATTGTATGCGTAATAACAGAGTACATGCCAATCTGATTCATCATTATGCGAAACACATGTATGACGTGGCAGGTATTTACACACTCGGTTCACAGCCGAAAAGTTATGTAACGGAGAATTGCGTGCATAGTATTTATAAGCCGGGGTATGTACACGACCCTAACCACTGGTTCTATCTTTATACGGATGAAGGTTCTTCCTTTATTACTGTACGTGATAATTGGACAGAAGGAGAGAAGTATCTGCAAAATGCCAATGGTCCGGGAAATGTATGGGAGAACAATGGCCCGAAGGTGGATAGTGTTATTCGTGAACGTGCGGGACTGGAAGCAGGATATAAGGATTTACTAAATATTCAGTAGGTATTGACAAGTCATTTAGTTTGTTAGTAATAGAAAGAAAAATGAAAAAGAAATATATGATATTGCTTAGTGCCTTGTCTTTGGCAAGCAGCACATTTGCCCAAACTTGGATATGGTATCCGGGAGATTATGAAATCTGGCTGGGAAATCAGATGAATAACCGTCGTACGGAACGAGGTGCATTTTTTCCTCCTTTTTGGAAAACGGACAGTCATTATGTTGTCGTAGAATTCAGCAAGCAACTGAATCTTTCCGAGCCGGAAGAAATCTTTATTGCTGCCGAAGGAAAGTACAACGTCAAACTGGATGGAAAGCTCCAGTTCGGTATGCCGGAAACCATGTTGCTTCCGGCAGGAAAACATAGCCTGAACATTAAAGTCTGGAATCAGGCTACTCCTCCCACTATTTATGTGAAGGGAAAAACGGTGAATTCAGATTCTTCCTGGCGTGTGACTTACGAAGATAAAGAATGGATTGACGAGAGCGGAAAAGCCAGTGACACATCTGCCACTATCTATATGGATGCCGGATGCTGGAACTTTGACGGAGCTACCCAACGTCCTTCCCGATTCAGTCTGACGCGTAAACCGCAGAAACCCGTTACGAAGACAGAACAGTCTGAAGGAGGTTTCCTTTATGATTTTGGAAAAGAAACATTCGGATTCATCACATTGAAGAATCTTTCCGGAAAAGGAAAAATAGAAATTTATTATGGTGAAAGCCCGGAAGAAGCAAAAGATAAAGCATATTGTGAAACATTGGACAAACTTTTGCTCGAACCGGGACAAGTGACCGACCTTGCCATCCGCAGCACTTCTCCCTTGAGTAATTCTGAAAACGAATATACATTGGAGAACAGTAAAGCCTTCCGCTATGTTTATGTAACTCATGAGCCGGGAGTACAGATTGGAGAAGTCTCCATGCAATATGAATATCTTCCTGAAGAATACCGCGGAAGTTTCCGTTGTAATGATGAGGAATTGAATCGTATTTGGGAAGTTGGCGCATACACCATGCATCTCACTACCCGCGAATTCTTCATTGACGGTATCAAACGTGACCGTTGGGTATGGAGTGGCGATGCCATCCAAAGTTATTTGATGAACTACTATCTTTTCTTTGATAACGAATCCGTCAAACGTACAATCTGGTTGCTTCGTGGCAAGGACCCTGTGACCAGCCACAGTAATACAATCATGGACTATACTTTCTACTGGTTCCTTAGCGTATATGACTATTATATGTATAGTGGTGACCGCCATTTTGTCAACCAACTGTATCCGCGTATGCAAACAATGATGGATTACGTGTTGGGACGTACCAATAAGAATGGCATGGTAGAAGGTATGACCGGCGACTGGGTATTTGTGGACTGGGCAGACGGCTATCTGGATAAGAAAGGCGAACTCTCTTTTGAACAAATCTTATTTTGCAGAAGTCTGGAAACGATGGCTTTGTGTGCGGAACTGGTCGGAGATGCCAATGGCAAACAGAAATACGAGAAGCTGGCTGCTGCGTTGAAGGCAAAGTTAGAACCTGCCTTCTGGAATAATCAGAAACAGGCATTTGTACATAACTGCGTCAACGGTCAGCAAAGTGATGCAGTCACCCGTTATGCGAATATGTTTTCTGTCTTCTTTCAATATTTGAATGAAGATAAGCAACAAGCCATTAAACAGTCTGTTCTGCTGAATGACAGTATTCTGAAAATAACAACTCCCTATATGCGTTTTTACGAACTGGAAGCGCTTTGTGCTCTTGGCGAACAGGATGCTGTAATGAAAGAAATGAAAGCCTATTGGGGAGGAATGTTGAAGGAAGGTGCTACCTCCTTCTGGGAGAAATATAACCCGGAAGAAACCGGAACGCAACATCTTGCCATGTATGGCCGTCCTTATGGAAAGAGTTTGTGCCATGCTTGGGGAGCGAGTCCTATCTACCTGTTGGGCAAATATTATTTGGGGGTGAAACCTGTAAAAGAAGGATATAAAGAGTTTGCTATTGCTCCTGTGTTGGGAGGATTGAAATGGATGGAAGGCACTGTCCCTACTCCGAATGGCACTATCCATGTCTATATGAACAGCAAAACGATGAAAGTGAAAGCAACAGAGGGGAAAGGCTATCTAACCATCAAAAGCCGTCGTCCACCTAAAGCAAATATCGGAACACCGGAAAAAGTGTCGGTAGGAGTATGGCGCCTCTGGATCGATTCACCTGAAGAAAGAATTGTTACCTATCATTTATAATACATTGTTAATTAGTTAGTGGAGTTAGTCCTTGATTAACGGTTCCTCTTTTTAATGGGGGATTGTTAATTGGGGACTTTTTTCGTAAATTCCTCTAGGTTTTCTAGGGAATTTGCTACATTTGCTCTTCATAAAGAGAAAAACATTTAGTTCTTTTGGAAACAAGTAAACAAAATCCGAAGAATGAAAAACAAAATTGACCAATATACTGATACGGATGATGATAAACTCTTTGCCTTGATTGAACAAGGTGATGAAGGAGCTTTCACTCAAGCCTATGAAAGGTATCACAAACTATTATATGTATTAGCCTATCGTTATTTAATGAGTTCTGATATGGCAGAAGATGTAGTACAACATGTTTTTAGCCGTTTGTGGGAATTTCGTTCAGAACTACGTGTGGGAATCAGCCTAAAGAACTATCTCTTTACGATGACGAAAAATCACGTCTTGAACTTGATTCGCAATGAAAACAGCGCGATTGCAAAGAACTATGAGATGGCACAAGCCGCTTTGCCTTACGAAGATAATCTGATAGAAAAATTGGAGAAAAGAGAGTTGATGTCCAGCTTTTATAAAGCTGTGGATATGCTTCCTGTGCAAAAACGGGATATTTGCTTGATGAAAGTACAGGAGGAACTGACAAATCAGGAGATTGCGGAACGGATGAATTTATCCGTAAATACTATCAAGACGCATTATTCGGAAGCGTTGAAACTTCTCCGTATCCATCTAAGTAAGATGTTAATAATTGTTGCATTTACCACACTAATGACCTTTTTGAGTGTCCATTTAATAAAGTGATAAAAATGAATAGACCTACTGATAAACAAATAGAAGAAGTTCTGGCAGGGATTGCCAGCCCGGAAGATGCAAAATATGTGGCAGAGTGGTTTGCCACGGAAGAAGGTAGCGACTATCTCGAAGCCGCTATGACACGGGATTCCAGACTGATAAAAAATGAGTTTGCAGACTTGTATGTAGACCATGATATTCCTTCAAAGAAAATATTAGAACAGATACGTAAGAACATTCGTATTAAGAAGTTGAAGCGTATCTGTTTCCGAGTTGCAGCCGTATTGATACCTGTTGTCTTAATTGTCGGACTTTATATGCAACTGAACTCAAAAGTCGACCTGTTCGGTACTTCCGAATATGAGGAAGTGGTGGTAGATAAAGGAGAACGCATACAAATCATGTTTCAGGACGGAACAAAAGTATATATCAATTCTGATTCGAAACTAAGATACCCGAAGAAGTTTGCTTTGAACACCCGCGAAGTTTTTCTTGAAGGAGAAGCCTATTTCGTAGTAGCCAAAAATAAGAACCGTCCTTTTATAGTCAATTTAAGCGGACCGGCAATTCATGTATTGGGAACTTCTTTCAATGTACAGGATTACCCGGAGAATAAGGATATAGTAGTATGTCTGGATGAAGGAAATATTAATCTGACCCTTCCTACGGAAAAGAAATACCCGGTGAAACCTGGCGAAAGATTAGTGTACAACAAAGATAACCAGCAGTGCACTATTTCCAAAATGAACGATATGCGACGCCTGTCGATGTGGAAACAGAATGTGATAGTATTTAAAGATACCCCGTTGTCGGAAGTCATTAAAATATTGAACCGCTGGTATAATGTAGAGTTTAAAGTCGAAGATGAAAACGTTTTGAAGTATGTCTATACATTGACTTCGGACAATACATTATTAGAGAAAGTATTAATGGATTTAGAGAAAATCGCTCCGGTGAAGTTTGAGTATAATGAAGATAAGAAAGAAGTGATAGTAAAAATGAAATAATATAATCATTAGAAATAGATAGGGCATATGAATAAAGAAGTAGATTTATCCGTATCTTGTTATGGAAAAGTAAAAGACAGGAAATATGATATTGTGATATTGCCGTGGGGAGCTACCGAACCTCATAATCTGCATTTGCCATATATGACAGATTGTATTCTTTCCCATGATGTAGCAGTTGATGCTGCATTGATGGCTAAACAGAAATATGGCGTAAACTGCATGGTTATGCCGCCTATCGGCATGGGTTCACAAAATCCGGGACAACGGGAACTTCCCTTCTGTATCCATACGCGTTATGAAACACAGAAAGCAATACTGACTGATATTGTTTCTTCCCTTTATGCTCAAGGTATCCGAAAATTGATTATTATCAACGGGCATGGCGGCAATACTTTTAAAAGTATGATTCGTGATTTGTCGGTAGACTATCCTGACTTCCTGATAGCATCGAGTGAATGGTACACCGTGTTAAAGGTGAAGGACTATTTTGAAAATCCGGGTGACCATGCAGATGAAGTCGAGACATCCGTAATGATGCACTATCACCCCGAACTGGTCAATCTTGAAGAAGCAGGGAATGGAGAATATAAAACTTTTGCCGTACAATCTTTGAATGAAAAAGTAGCATGGATTCCCAGGAACTGGGGGAAAGTATCTAAAGATACCGGTGTTGGCGATCCACGTGGAGCTTCCGTAGAAAAAGGAAAGAAGTTTGCGGAAGCAGTCGCAGAGAAATATGCAAAGCTCTTTGACGAATTGGTGAATCAGGAACTTTACTAAATTACAAAAAATATAGTGACGCTATCCTTGCGTGATAGTGACGGTATCCGGTAAGTATGGCGTCACTATGTGGACAGGATAGTGACGGTATCCCAAAAGACTGTTTCTAGCGAATTGCCAAAAACACGAATCTATCTCTTGTTATAAGTCCTTCTGAAAATAAAATCCGGAAGGACTTTTCTTTTTATATCCCATTTTCCTACAAATAAAAACTAAAACATATCTCGCTGAAAACTAATATATTATCACACGAAACTTTATTGGAAATAAAAAAACTTCAGAAAAAAACGTTTTTTCCCTCACCCGCTTCTTAATCTCGTGTGTCCACTAAATACAAAGAGATTAAGAACCTATTTATAACTTTAAACAAACTAAGTATGAAGAACAGAGTATTGCTTGTATTGTTATTCAGCTTTGCTGTAAGTCTTGCGGCGTCGGCTCAGAAAATAACAATGAATCTTCAACAAGTCAAGTTGGAGAAAGTCTTTTCGCTCATTACTAAACAGACAGGACTTACGGTAGCATATAGCCGTACGATTGTCAATCCCGAACGGATTGTTTCTGTCCAGGCAAAAGACAAAGACCTTTCTAAAGTATTGGATGATTTATTCGCGGGTACAAATGTAGCTTATGAAATTGGAGAGAAGAAAATATATTTGAAAGCAAAAGAAGCTCCCGTTGCATCACAAGGGAACCAAAAAACAAAGAAAATAACGGGAACCGTGACGGATATCAAAGGCGAACCGATAATTGGTGCTAGTGTATTGGTGAAAGGAGCGGGAACAGGTACTGTGACAGATGTAGATGGTAACTTTACATTGGATGCTCCGGCAGACGCTCTTCTGGCTGTCAGTTATATCGGTTATAAAACACAGGAAGTAAAGGTGGGGAATAAGAACTCATATTCTATCCAATTGCAGGACGATACCGAAGTACTGGATGAAGTCGTAGTAGTTGGTTACGGCGTGCAGAAGAAATCAAGTTTGACAGGTGCCGTTGCTTCCATCTCTTCTCAGGAAATCAGCAAACAGGTATCATCTAATGTTGCTTCAAGTTTACAGGGGCGTACACCGGGGGTAGACATCGTGCAGCAAGCTGGTGTTGCTGGGGCAGATGTAAACATCGTGATTCGCGGTGCCGCTTCTTTTGGCGCTACCGAACCTCTGTATGTTATCGACGGAGCATTCAGTAATGCTGGATTAAGCTCATTGAATCCCAATGATATTGAATCTATCGAAGTACTGAAAGATGGTGCGGCAGCCGCTATCTACGGTTCACGTGCCGCTAATGGTGTCGTTTTGATTACTACCAAGAAAGGAAAGTCTGGTAAGCCTGTCATTCAGATAGACGGTTCGTTCGCTTTTCAGAAGACGACTAATATTCCGGAGTTTCTCAATGCGTCGGAATGGAGAGAATTTGCCAATATGGTGGCAGATAACAGTGGCTTGCCTCATGCACCGGAGAATGACAATCCCACCAATCCGAACCTGAATACCGACTGGTCAAAAGAATGGATACAGTTTGCCCCGGTATGGAACTTAAATGCCAGTATCGCAGGTGGTGGGGACAACTCTACTTTCAGCACAAGCCTTGGTTATCTTGACCAAACCGGTATGACGATTTATTCGGATTATAAACGCTATAACTTCCGCCTGAATACCTCCTATAAAAAAGGACGTTTCTCATTTTCCGAAACCCTCGGACTGACGCATAAGGATAAAACTCCTACAACAGCTTTCAACATAGCTTTACCAACGTTACCTATTTATGATGAACAAGGGCGGTTTACCTCCGGTGGTCCTGATTATTACATCAACCCCGAAGATGGCAAGGCGCAGAATAAGATAGCCCCGTTACATTATACAGACCAGTTTAATAAAGTGACAGATTTAATCGGCTCTTTGAATGCCCAACTGGATATTTGGGGCGGCTTAAAATACAAATTATCGTTAAGTGGAAATTATAGCAATAAGCATAATTACACCCATACCCCCGAGTACTATACAAAGTGGAACTCGGATGGAACTCCCGATAAAGATTACGGCAACACACGTAACAGTGTATCGGAAACAAGAGGTGAAGAGTTCACTTATACGATTGATAACTTGCTGACTTACAACAAGACATTTAACCGTCACTCAATAGACGCTTTATTAGGAACAAGCTGGATGAGAGAATACTATCGCTACATGACCAACTCTACCATTAACGATTTAGGAGGAACGGACATTACCGGATTCCAAAATGAGGATGGCAAAATTTCGGCAGGCGACAGTAATGCAGCATTGCTCTCTTTCTTCGCCCGTGTGAACTACGATTATGATAATAAATATCTGCTATCCTTAAGTATCCGCCGGGATGAATCTTCCAAATTCCATAAAGACAATAGAGTAGGTTACTTCCCCTCTGTCTCCGCCGGATGGAATGTGCACCAGGAAAAATGGTTCCAAAATCCTGTAATGAGCAAATTGAAGTTCAGAGCTAGCTACGGTGAGTTGGGTGCCAACTTCCTCAACCCTTATAATTTTGACGCGATAGCTTATGGACCTATTCCCTACACAGTAGGCGGTGAACGTTATGTGACAGGACGCGCAGCCTATCTGAAATCGAAAGATTTGAAATGGGAAACTGCCAAAACCACAGATATTGGTATCGAACTGGGTTTCTTTAATAACGATTTGACCTTATCACTAGACTATTTCGTGAAAAAGAACGTAGATTTGTTGGCACAGATTGACTTGAACTTGTCTTCCGGACAGATCTTTGAAATCAACAGCTCACGTGAAAAACCATACGTCAATACAGCCTCCGTAAAAAACACAGGATGGGAGTTTATGATGAATTACAGGAAACAATTGACGAAAGACTTCCATATAGATGCGACATTCAATATCGCAACGTTGAAGAATAAAGTATTATCACTGGGGGAAAACGTACAGCCGATTACTTCCGGCGCAATGTCCAGCTACTTTAACGATGCCCCCTCCATTACCATGCCGGGAGAAGCAATCGGTTCATTCTATGGTTATAAAATTGACGGTTTTGATGCGGAAGGAAATTTCATATTTGCGGATACGGACAAGAATGGAGTAGTCAATGCAAATGATAAAGTCATTCTGGGCAACCCTATCCCTGATTTTACATACGGTTTGAACATCAACATGGAATATAAGGACTTTGATTTGACTGTCTTTTTCCAGGGAGTGCAGGGAAATGATATATTCAACCAGAAAAAGTACACCTATTATTTTGATTATTCCAACAACGTGGTCAAAGAGGCTATGAATGGATGGACGAAAACAAATAGAAATACAGGAATCCCTATTATGAAAACCCAAAACACAAGTGGCGGAAACTCCCTGCCGAGTGAATTTTATATTGAAGATGGTTCTTATTTACGTCTGAAAAACCTTCAGTTAGGCTATTCACTGCCTAAAAAGTGGTTGGAAGCAATCCGGTTTAATAAACTGCGCGTTTATGCAGGCGTACAAAATCTATTTACGTTGACCAAATACTCCGGTTATGACCCGGAAGTTAGTTCAAATGTATTGTTCTCACGTGGCATTGACGTCAGTTCATATCCTAATGCCCGGACATTCACTTTTGGTTTTAACGCTTCATTCTGATAACTAAAAATATGATTAATATGAAAAACTATAAGAAAATATATGCCGCATTTATCTTGGTAGGCGGTTTGATATTACACGGATGCAACGGCATCTTTGATGATCTGGCTATTAATCCGAATCAACCGAGTATGGGAGCTTATTTCACCAGTCCGTCCGCTGTAAATGACGCAGTGATGACCATGTACGGATATATGTCTACGCAACGCTGCCTGGGAGCTTCCGGCTCTAAGACAACGATAATCCGCTCCGACGAGGCATCGTCCAATTCGGATTATGGAAAGCCGGGTATGTTTGGTGCCGACTTGAATGCCAGTTATTACACTATAGAGCAACCTTATACATTGATGTACACCACTGCTTCTCAAGCATCCTACATTATTGAAACCGCCCCGTCTGTTGATTTCAGCGGTAATGAGGAACTGCGGAACGCATACATGGGGGAAGCCTATTTTTGGAGGGCATTTGCGCATTATTACCTATTGATTAATTTCCGGAATATATCTCCCATCAGACAGATGCCACGCAATGGCGATGACTATGTCCGTCCCTTGGAAAAACCTGCTGCCGTATGGAATTTTATTCAAGAAGACCTAGCACACGCGAAAGAACTGTTGCCCGTGAAGGGATATTGGGACAGCAAGAATGCCGGTCGTGTGACAAAAGCTTCCGCAGCCGCCTTATTGGGAAAAGCTTACCTCTACCGTAGTGGAATCGAGCAATATTATGGTGAAGACAAGACCACATTTTACAGTGAAGCTGCCAAAGAATTTGCCGATATTATAGACGGAAAGTACGGAACTTATGACCTGACTAAAAATTATGCCGATAATTTTGATGTCGCTCATGAAAATAACGAAGAATCAATCCTTGAATTTCAATTCTTAGGCGATGTCGATAATGCAGGATTCAATCCGGGGCTTGCCACTTCCGGTTTGGCGTTCGATTCGCGTGGATTGATGTTGCCGGGAGCGGGAGTAGGCTATGAAGGCGTAGTACATAACTGGCTTTATAACGCGTTTGTGAATTCGATAGACAAGGACGGCTATACGGATATCCGGATGTTCTCCACAATGATATTCAATGATTTGGACGCGAGCATTCATTTGAGAAATGACGCAGGCGGCAATCCGATACGTTTGAAAGGTCCCGGCGGCTATAAATGGGAAGAACTTTATCCGGCAAAGAATGGAAAAGAGGGATTCGCCACCGTATCCAATCCTTTGGCACATCCATTCAAAGCAGGTATCAGGAAAGGGATTGATTGTTCCATGCCTACACAAACGGAAGCGGACGGAACTCCCAAACTGGTCGGTGTAGGTGCAGGCGTCAAGGAGTATGTGTATAATCAACCCCGTGCCCATGGAGTGAACTGGCGGTATATTCGCTATGCTGATGTGTTGATGATGTATGCGGAAGCTGTTGTCAGTGGTGGTACGCAAGCATCGGACATGACTCCGTTGCAGGCAGTAAACAAAGTACGCGGACGTGCCAACTTGAGCGAACTCCCTTCCGTAACCATGGCTGATATTCAGAATGAAAGAATTCTGGAATTTGCCTTGGAAGGGCATCGTTTCTATGATTTGCTCCGTTGGGGCAAGCTAGCCAGCCGTTTTACGGAGTTGCAGGAATCCGACCCTAACTTCAAGAAGTTCATATCGGCAGATGACTTTAAAGGATTCGTCACCAATAAGCACGAATGGTTGCCGATTCCTATCAATGAAGTGAATTCTAACCCATATATCACAGAAAATAATCCGGGATATTAACTAAGAAAGAATTAATATGATAAAAATGAAAAATATTGCGGTACTACTGTTCTGTTTGGTAGTACCGGGCATAACTATTGCCCAAACAGAAGTGCTTTACAATGGCATACACCTGCCTGAACAATGGCCGCCCCGCTATGCGGAGCCACAAAAAGCACAAGATATGCCGATACCCTATCTTAAACAAAAGCCCGGAGTAATCCCGGTAAATGTAGGGCGGCAACTGTTTGTTGATTCCTTTCTGATTGCAGAAACCAATTTGGACAGAGTGATTCATACTCCCCGGTTTTACGAAGGAAATCCGGTACTCGAACCTGACAAGGAATGGGAAAAGACAACCGAAGGCGGACTCTACGCAGCACCTTTCAGTGACGGGATATGGTATGATGAAAAAGACCGGAAGTTCAAAATGTGGTACTTGGCTGGTGCAGGTGTCCTTCATAAAGGAGATAATCAGACCTTTTATACCGGATACGCAGAATCGGAAGACGGCAAGCACTGGACAAAACCTGTACTGGATATTTGGAACCAAACCAATATTGTAGATACCTGCAATCGTGACGCAGCTACTATTTGGCTGGACAAACTGGAGAAAGACCCGTCCAAACGGTACAAGATGTTCAATGTCGAACGCCGCCCCACCGACCGCAGATGGCAATTTATCTTGAAATACTCGTCAGACGGGATTCATTGGGGAGAGGGAGTAGCCCAGTCCGGTGATTTATACGACCGTTCATCGGCATTCTATAATCCGTTCCGTGATGTTTGGGCATTGAGTATGCGTTACGGGACAAAAGTCTCTTCCCGCTCACGCAGCTATTTGGAAAATAAAGACCCCGAAGTGGCAGTAAGTTTCGCGCATCGTATCCGAAAAGGAGTGCCCGACAAGAATATGGTCTACTGGTTTACCCCGAGCGATAAAGAGCCGCGTCATCCGGAATTTCCGGAAGTAGAACCGGGTATTTACAATTTTGATGCCATTGCTTATGAAAGCCTTATGTTAGGACTGTATAGTGTATGGCAGGGGCCGGAAAATGGAGTTTGTGCCAAACTGGGTATTCAGAAGAAGAATGAAATCTTTCTAGGGTATAGCCGTGACGGCTTCCATTTCTACCGTCCTTCTTTCAAGCCTTTCATGGCAGTAAATGAGACGGAAGGAGCGTGGAACTGGGGCAATATGCAGTCTATCAACGGAGTGCCTTTAATAGTAGGGGATTCACTTTATTTCTATTCCAGTGGACGCCTAAAAAACAAGATTATGTGGGATAGCCACACATCTACCGGACTGGCTACTTTGCGCAGAGATGGTTTTGTTTCCATGCATGGAGATAAGGACGGGTATCTGTTGACGGAAAAGATCCGTTTTGACGGTAAGCATCTTTTTATCAATGCAGATGTAAAAGGTAGCCTGACTGTAGAAATTCTGGATGAAAATGGAAAGCCATTGGAAGGGTTTACCCGGAAAGACTGTGTGCCGGTGAAAAAAACGGATAAGACAAAATTGTTGGTTACATGGAAGAAACATCAGGATATAGCATCACTCATCGGAAAGGCTGTTCAACTGAAGTTCTATCTGGATAACGCTGATATATATGCATTTTGGATTTCTCCGTGGCAAACGGGTGAAAGCCGTGGATATACAAGCGGCGGCGGACCGGGACTGTCACCTGGCGGCATAGATGTTCCTGCAAACCCATAAAAGATAAATGAGTATGAAACGTTTATTCTATACATTACTATTCTGCCTGCCTTGCGTGTTGATAGCTTGCGGTGGCAGTGATGATACTCTGGGTGGAGATGACAATCCCCCGGTAGTGGTTCCGCCTGACGAAGAGACGGTAGATTCACGGCTACTATATAATGGGATTCGTTTGCCCGAACAGTGGCCGCCGGTACGTTCGTCTTCGTCTGAACTGGAAAAAGGAATGTCACCCTTTTATCTGTCGAACAAACCTTCTGTTATCAATATTTCGGTAGGACGCCAGTTGTTTGTAGACAATTTCCTGATAGAATCCACCAATCTGAAACGTACTTTCTATTATCCTGAATATTATTCGGGCAATCCGATATTGACACCGGAACAGGATTGGGAGAAAACCGGAACAAAAGGTGCGGCATTTGCCGCTCCTTTCAGCGATGGAGTATGGTACGACGAAAAGGAAGGAAAATACAAAATGTGGTATATGGCAGGCGGCGGTTCTTATGCAACCAATGGAGCAGGTATAACTTGTTATGCGGAATCAACAGACGGCATTCGCTGGACAAAACCGACTCTTTCCATTGTAGCCGGAACAAATATCGTTGACTATAACTCAGAACGTGACGCGTCTGTTATTTGGATGGATAAACAGGAAAGTAATGCTTCGAAAAGATACAAGATGTTTCTGGTTGCCCGTGAATCCGGGAAATGGAGATACCATTACAAAACTTCCCCAGACGGCAAAGTCTGGCGTGCCGCAGCTCAATCGGAACCTATTGCCGACCGTTCTACGGTATATAAAAATCCATTCAGAAACGTTTGGGTTTATAGTATGCGGCATAACGTCCGGGTGAACGCGAATAAGCTGGTACGTGCGAGGGATTATAATGAAAATGCCGACCCGGAAGCCGGAACAAAGAAAGCGGAAGCATTATTGAGTGCATTCTGGTTCGGCCCATGGGCTAATGAGCAACGCCATACAGACTATCCGAATATAGCACCTGCGATATATAATCAGGATGCCACGCCTTATGAAAGCATTATGCTGGGATTCTTCTCCGTTTGGCAAGGACCGGAAAACGATGTTTGTGCTTCGGACAACGTAATCAAGAGAAATCAAGTCATGGTAGGATATAGCCGCGACGGTTACAGTTGGTTCCGTGAGGATATGAATCCTTTCCATGCCGTAAATACAACTACCTCGGACGCGTGGAATCAAGGTAACCTGCAATCCGTAGCCGGAGCACCGTTAATTGTCGGCGACAAACTCTATTTCTATCTGAGCGGTCGTCGTTTGAGAGGTACGCAGGAGATTACCACTACCGGACTGGCTATGCTCCGTCGTGACGGGTTTGCTTCCATGAAAGGAACGGGCGAACTGCAAACGCCCTTACTGAAATTTGACGGTTCATATTTCTTTGTCAATGCCAATGTCACAGGAGAAATGAAAGTGGAACTTTTAGATTCCGATAATAAAATAATCGAAGGATTCTCAAAAGATGAATGTAAAGTCTTGAAAGGGGATAATGTAAAAGCGAAGATAGAATGGGCTAGAAACGCTTCATTAGCCTCTCTGAAAGACAAACAACTGAAAGTAAAATTCTATATTGATAACGGTGAAATATTTGCTTTTTGGATTTCTCCTTCTGCGAATGGGGAGAGTATGGGATATACCGCTGGCGGAGGTCCCGGGCTGAATATTTCCGGAATAGATAAAACCAATTAAAAAATCATAGTATGAAAAATTTAGCCTATATTTTATTCTCTTTGTTACTGCTTTGTGTAACATCATGTAAAGAAGAAGATACTATTTATAAAACAGCCGCGAAAGCTGCTTTTTCGGTGGGTAATGAATATGAAGTGGGAGAAACAGTGACCTTTACGGATGCTACGATCCCGGATGAAGGTACTGTAATTGTAACCTATCTATGGGAGTTTGGAGATGAAGGTAAATCAACCTCTACAGAGCAGAGTCCGACATTTATTTTTAAAAAGGATGGGCTTTTCCAAGTTAAACTTACTGTTACCGATAATAATGGTTTGAGAGCTACCAGCCAGAAAGAAATAAAAGTAATTAATCCGACAACACCTGATTTTACGTTAGACAAAACTGAATATCAGATGGGGGATGTGGTAACTTTTATAGATGCTACAGTTACCAAACCTGGGGTAAATATTACTAGTTATTTGTGGGAATTTGGCGACAAAGACAAATCCACCTCTACGAAGCAAAATCCGACTTTTGCCTATAATGAAGCAGGGGCATATCCTGTGAAACTTACTGTTACGGATAGCTACGGATTAAAAGCAAGTGTAACAAAAAATGTGGCTGTATTCGATCCGAGCAAAGCGATTGCCGTACAATGGTTGGCAGTTATGGATGGTTCTGTAACCGGCGGTTCATCTCCCGCACTCTCTTTTGATGGAACGGCTGTATACATGCTGACTGGTGGAGACGCTACAAATGCCGGCCGTCTGAATGCTTACAATATTTCGGATGGTTCTTCGAAATGGATTCTTGATGTTGATAAAGCGATGCAAGACCATCACGACAATGGTAGTGTTGCTGCTGGTGCCAAAGATATTTACGGTAGTCCATCTGTAGGGCGTAATGGTGATATCTATTTTATAGTCAGGGATTTGAAGGATGCCGGTGCGGATCGCCGCTTATTTGTTTTTGCTGTGAAAGAAAGTGGAATCGTGAACTGGGCATATGCCGGCAAAGACGCTAATGTGTATGCCATTACGCCTGCGATTGATGCAAACAGCAATATATATGTTGCGCATAGAAGTAAAAAACTCTGGAAATTGACATCTACGGGAGACTGGTCTGAATATACTTCTAACAATCTTTTGGGGGCAACCGGTGGTTTATCTGTGTCTAAAGACGGAGTAGTCTATGGATTCGGAAACGGCTCAACAGGACTCTTTGCTTATAATACGGTGACAGATACCAATCAATGGATTTATGCGACAGATTTTGGTGGTGCAGGCGATGCTTTCACTGGTGCCTTGAGAAGTGCGACAGTTACTGTCGGTGCTGATGGTACTCTTTACTCTGTGAAAGATTTAGCGTCAGGAGGAGGGGCAGTCTTCGCTTTGACTCCTGAAAGTGTAGAAAAATGGGTGTATCCAGTGGCAGGTGCCATATCTGATGGGGGTGTTGTATTGGGTGCGGATGGTACAATTTACGCTAATGGTGGAAAGGCTTTGTCCACTCAGCCTTCAGCAGGTGTCGTCGCGTTGAATGCCGATGGTAGTTTGAAGTGGCATTATGGAACCACAGAAAATGCGCAGACTGCTCCGCTTGTGGACGACCGTGGTTATATACATTTCATAACAGCCGATGCCACTTACTATGTATTAAAACCAGATGGAACACTCTTCTCATCATTAAAAATAGGAGATAGCACTATCTCTTCTCCTGTGATGGATGATAAGGGCAATCTGTATGTAGCAGTAAAGAAAGGGGGAATTTGGCAAATGGTATGTGCTACCTCTAAAGCTACATCTTATGCAAAAGATTCCGCATGGCCGATGAGAGGACAAAATCCGCAACGAACTGGTTTACAGAAGTAGTTTTAGTATAATCAAATTGATCATAAAAATATGAAACGGATTTACTCTGCCATCGTCTTCTTCTTTTTCGTTTATTGTTTATTTGCCCAGAATGGACGCATATTGATTGCAAATCATTCTTGTGACAATGCCGGAAATGTGGAACGCGTATTTCATTTGCCCGTCTATTATTCAGGCAATCCTGTTTTGAAAGCTGATAAAAAATGGGAATTGAATATAAATGGCGACCCTTATGCCGCTCCTTTCAGTGGTGGTGTATGGTATGATGAAGAAGAGTATAAATTCAAGATGTGGTATTCTGCCGGTGGCGGGAAGTTATTAGGACTCGTCACTTGCTATGCAGAGTCGTCCGACGGGAAAGTCTGGATAAAACCGGAGTTAGACGTTGTTCCGGGTACTAATATTGTAGATACATTAGAACATGATTGCGTTTCCTTATTGCTTGATAAATTTGAGAAAGACCGGACGAAGCGTTATAAAATGTTTGTTGTAGAATTTAATAATCGCTTCACGGTCAGTATGAAACTCAAATATTCTTCTGACGGAATCCATTGGAGTGCGCCGAAGGCTCTTTCGGGAGAATTGTATGACCGTTGTGCGGCTTATTACGACCCGTTTCGCAAAAAATATGTCCTGTCATTGAAAACCATAAACGGAGTGTATAGGCGTTCACGCAATTATTTGGAACATGAAGACCCGGAAATGCTGGTTAGCCTGGCACATAGGATATATGACAACAAGAGCGATAAGTTTATCCGATATTGGTTTAATGCTGATGAGGATGACCCGCGTCATCCTCAATTTCCCGGACTGCGTCCGCAGATATACAATCATGAAGCAATGCCGTATGAAGGCTGTATGCTAGGCTACTTCACCGTTTGGCAGGGACCGGAGAACAATGTTTGCGACAGCCTGAATATTCAAAAAAGAAATGAAGTCCTGATAGGTTGGAGCAAAGACGGTTTTCATTGGAACCGGGAAAACAAGAAACCATTTCTACCTGTCAGTGAGGACTTTCATGCATGGAATGCAGGTAATGTACAGTCTACTGGGGGGAACCCTCTGATAGTCGGAGACTCTCTTTACTTTTATGTCAGCGGACGCTATAACAGCAAGCCGAAACATGATTCCAACTTTGCCACAGGGCTTGCGATGCTTCGTCGTGACGGCTTTGTCTCTATGCGGGCAGGAAAAAAGGAAGGATATGTAGAAATTAAAACCCAGATTCCGGCAAACGGGAACTATTTGTTTGTAAATGCTGATGTGAAAGGGACTTTGGCAGTAGAAGTGCTGAATGATAACGGGCAACCCATAGAAGGATTCACAAAAAGAGACTGCATATTAATGAAGAAGTCGGATAAAACGAAACAGATGATTTCATGGAAAAAACATCTGGACGTAACATCACTGATTGGGAAAACAGTCAGGTTCAAGTTTTATCTGAATCAGGCGGATATCTATGCATTTTGGATTTCGGCATGGCAAACGGGCGAAAGCGGTGGATATACAGGCGGTGGAGGACCGGGACTATCCGGTAAAGGTATAGATACCCTTATGGATAAATTGAAAAATAACTAAATATATTAAACTTAAAAAAGAAACAGTATTATGGAAAAGATTATAGGATTAATCAATGCTCCTTTTACTCCGTTTTATGAAAATGGAGAAGTAAATTATGAACCAATCGAAGCCTATGCGAAGCTACTTGTAAAAAATGGCTTGAAAGGTGTTTTCATCAACGGTTCTTCAGGGGAAGGGTATATGTTGACTGATGAAGAACGGATGAAGTTGGCGGAACGTTGGATGGAAGTTGCACCAGATGGTTTCAAAGTAATTGTTCACGTGGGAAGTTGCTGCGTAAAGTCGAGCCGGATGCTGGCGGAGCATGCGCAGAAAATCGGAGCTTGGGGAATTGGCGCAATGGCTCCGCCTTTCCCGAAAATCGGACGAATAGAAGAACTGGTAAAGTATTGTGAGGAGATTGCTGCCGGAGCACCGGAACTGCCTTTCTATTATTATCACATTCCTGCATTCAATGGTGCATTCTTACCAATGCTTGCTTTCCTGAAAGCTGTTGAGAACCGTATCCCCAATTTTGCGGGAATCAAATACACCTTCGAAAGCCTGTATGAATACAATCAATGCCGTTTGTATAAAGATGGCAAGTTCGATATGCTTCACGGACAGGATGAAACCATTCTTCCATGTTTGGCAATGGGAGGAGCACAAGGCGGAATCGGCGGAACAACCAATTATAATGGTATAAATTTGGTCGGTATCATTGATGCCTGGAAAGCTGGCGAACTGGAGAAAGCCCGTGAACTGCAAAACTTCTCGCAGGAAGTGATTAACGTTATCTGTCATTTCCGTGGAAATATTGTTGGCGGCAAACGCATTATGAAGTTGATTGGCCTTGATTTGGGCGGTAACCATACTCCTTTCCAAAATATGACTGTTGAGGAAGAAAAACAGATGAAAGCGGAACTGGAAGAAATACATTTCTTCGATCGTTGTAATAAATTCTAATAGGAAGAAAGTATGAAGAATATAAGTGAATATATACAGCATTGGGCGGATACCTACAAGAATGATATGCAGAATAATATCATGCCCTTTTGGATGGAACATGGACTGGATGCAGTGAATGGCGGCCTATATACTTGTGTAGACCGTGAAGGCACATTGATGGATTCCACAAAATCCGTTTGGTTTCAGGGACGTTTTGCTTTTACTTGTTCTTATGCCTATAATCATATCGAAAAGAACCCGGCATGGTTACATGCAGCCAAAAGCACGCTTGACTTCATAGAGAAGCATTGCTTTGATACGAACGGGCACATGTACTTTGAGGTAACAGCAGACGGACGACCTTTACGCAAGCGGCGTTACATCTTTTCCGAATCATTTGCAGCCATAGCGATGTCCGAATACTCCATTGCATCAGGAGATAGAACTTATGCAGTAAAAGCGCTCGAACTGTTCAAACGTATGCAGTATTTTCTGCAAACTCCCGGATTGTTAGCACCTAAATATCTGGATACACTTCCCATGAAAGGACATTCCATCACCATGATACTGATAAATGTAGCTTCCCGGATTCGGGAAGCTATTCAGGACGAATGTCTGACACTGCAGATTGATGAATCTATCGCTCAATTAAAAAATGATTTCTTGCATCCCGAATTTAAAGCCTTATTGGAAACAGTAGGACCGAACGGTGAGTTTATAGATACTAATATGGGGCGTACCATCAATCCCGGACATTGTATTGAAACAGCCTGGTTCCTATTGGAGGAAGCAAAATTGCGAGGTGAAGATAAAGAGATAGAAAAACTGGGATTGCAGATTTTAGACTGGTCATGGGAGTGGGGCTGGGATAAAGAATTTGGTGGCATTATTAATTTCAAAGATTGCAAAAATCTTCCCTCGCAAGATTATGCTCAAGACATGAAATTTTGGTGGCCGCAAACAGAAGCAATTATCGCTACTCTCTATGCCTATCTGATAACGAAAGAAGATAAGTACTTGGAAATGCATCAGCAAATCAGTGAATGGACCTATACCCATTTCCCGGATAAAGAATATGGAGAGTGGTATGGTTATCTTCACCGGGATGGTACGGTAGCCCAACCGGCAAAGGGAAATTTATTTAAAGGTCCTTTCCATATTCCCCGCATGATGACAAAAGGATATATGCTTTGTGAGGAAATAATGTCTGAAACAAAAAAAGAAATAAAATGATTGTATCCAATTTACAACATAGCCAACGGGTGGAGAAACTTCACCCGTTGTTCAAGCAACTTTTCGATTATGTGAAATCACATGACCTGCTACACGAAGAACTGGGAACTATCAGACTGGATGGTGATAACCTGATTGTCAATAACATCTATCCTGAATGTATTGCTGAAGGGAAACGTTTGTTAGAACTGCATCATGATTATATAGACGTGCACATCTTACTTGAAGGTACAGAAACCATTGGTTGGAAAGCCCTTGAAGAATTAAAAGTGGAAAGGCAAGCTTATGATAAAAAGAGCGATTGTGCTCTCTATGGTGATGTTCCCACTACTTTCATCAATCTCTTACCCGGACAATTCGTCATTGTATACCCGGAAGACCCCCACGCTCCGGCTATCGGTAAAGGCTGGATACGCAAACTGATAGCCAAAGTAAGAGTTTAAAAAAACAGTCTCAAAAATCTTTTAAATACAACTACCATGAAAAATAAAAATATTTATCCATGGGTAGTAGTTGCGTTGCTTTGGGTAGTAGCGTTGCTCAACTACATGGATAGACAAATGCTTTCTACAATGCAGGAAGCAATGAAAATAGATATTGTAGAACTGACAAAAGCAGAAGCTTTCGGCGCGTTGATGGCTGTATTTCTTTGGATATATGGCTTTATGAGTCCGGTTGCCGGTATCATAGCAGACAGGATCAGTCGTAAATGGCTAATCGTCGGGAGTTTATTTGTTTGGTCTGCCGTGACTTTCCTGATGGGATATGCAACGTCATTCGAACAATTATATGGTTTGCGTGCTGTGATGGGGGTTAGTGAAGCATTGTATATTCCTTCCGCTTTATCGCTGATTGCCGATTGGCATCAGGATAAATCACGCTCGTTAGCTATTGGAGTACATATGACCGGACTATATGTCGGTCAGGCTATTGGCGGGTTTGGTGCTACAGCTGCGGCTGCTTTTTCCTGGCAGAGCACTTTCCATTGGTTTGGAATCGTCGGTGTTGCTTATTCTGTAGTCCTTATCTTCTTCTTGCATGAGAATCCTATTCGGATGAAAATAGAAAAAGTGGTTGTAAGTGGTGTTAGCAAAGGCGATTCGATAGGGAAAGGGTTATTACTGCTATTTTCTAATATTTCTTTTTGGGTGATATTGTTTTATTTTGCGGCTCCGAGTTTACCCGGCTGGGCCACAAAGAACTGGTTGCCGACTCTATTTGCCGAGAACCTGGATATTCCGATGTCGCAGGCAGGACCTATATCAACGATTACCATTGCTTTGTCTTCATTTGTCGGAGTGATACTTGGTGGATTTTTGTCAGATAGATGGGTGCTGAAGAATATTCGTGGACGTGTGTATACGGGAGCCATCGGACTGGGGATGACAATTCCCGCCTTATTGTTGCTAGGTTTCGGACATGGGTTTGTCAGTGTCATAGGTGCGGGATTGCTGTTTGGCGTTGGTTTTGGTATTTTTGATGCTAATAATATGCCTATTTTATGCCAGTTTGTTTCTGCTAAATATAGGGGAACAGCGTATGGAATTATGAATATGACAGGAGTCTTTGCAGGAGCAGCCGTAACTCAATTACTGGGAAAATGGACAGATGGAGGAAGTTTAGGTGAAGGATTTGCCATGCTAAGTATTGTAGTTGCGCTTGCACTAGGATTACAATTGTACCTTTTAAGACCTAAAACAGATAATATGGAATGAAAATTTATGGGTATTACTTTTGTAAACTGCAGATTAATAAGGAGCTAAACTGATTTTAGGTTTCTTTAAAACGTGGCGGGAAATTTGAAAAAGACGATTGTGTTTTTCAAATTTCTCGCTGTCTTTTGAAAAGAACCGATGAAGAAGTGACAGGTGTGACAGAGGATTTATAACATTCGCGATTTTTTTTTATTAGAAAATATAGATAGAAAAATAAAAAAGTAATAAGTTGCAATTCCTCTGTCACACCTGTCACTTTTTGTTTTAATTTTAGGTATACCAAAAAAGAAAGTGGTAAAAGAGAATCGGCTACAGGATCCTGCAGCCGATTCTTGTTGGAGGCCATTCATTATTAGTACTAACCATCATTCATAGAATACCCCCTTTCATATATAGTCAGTCTAGTCAGCAGCGTGGTACGGGTGTGTAAACCAGAAGCAGGAACCTACTCCTTCAGTCGAATCCACGCCAATTTCTCCTCCCATCTGGGAAACAATGCTCTTACAAATAGAAAGTCCGAGTCCTGTACCTTGGGCAAAAGTATTCAGTTTCACAAAACGTTCAAATACGCTCTTTTGCTTTTCTTCCGGTATTCCCATTCCTGTGTCGTGCACATAGAATTTTATTTTCTGATGGGATATTTGTTCGTAGCCAAGGGTGATAGTGCCTTGCCGGGTGAACTTTAATGCATTATTTATAAAGTTACTGATTACTTGGGTGAATCTATTCTTATCTGTGTAGATATAACATTCCGGCAGTATCTCCTCAAAAATCAGTTCAACGCCTTTATCCACTTTCATACCCATTGATTTGATGATTTCAGAGCAAGTCTCGTTTACATCTACGTTGGTATATACAAAATTAAATGTTCCGGCTTCAATTTTCGAAAGATCGAGAATGTCCGATATCAGTTGCAAAAGAAGTTCATTATTCTCTTGCACGATTTTGATATATTCCTGCCGTTCGCTTCTGCTGTCCGTTTCAGCCAACAAGCTGGAAAAGCCAACAATAGCATTGAGAGGAGTACGGATCTCATGACTCATATTGGCCAGAAAAGCCGACTTCAGGCGATCCAGTTCTTCCGCTTTATCGCGGGCAATAATCAATTTCTGTTCAGTCTCTTTCAAAGGCGTGATGTCGTAATTGATACATAGCATCTCAATAACGCCGTCTTGCGGACGGTAATCTCTGACCATTACATTAATACTGGTCCATGTATATTTACCATTTTCTCTGCAGACACGAACTTCTTTGCGCAAACTGGTTGCTTTTCCTTCTTTCACTTCGCGTACAAAGTTCTTCAGAACCGCCTGATCTTCAGGAACCACATGAGCATATACTCCGATAACCTCCGGCATAGGAATACCTTCCTTTTCTCCCAAATTCCTGTACCATGTATCCTGGGCATACCCGTCTCTTGTCAGTACATTGAAATGGGCAAACCCTACCTTGGCATAATCACCGATCAGGAGAAACAGATTTTCAAATTCCTGTATCTTAGTGTATGCATTGGTTGTCTCTGTCGTATCTATATTGATAAATAGATAGTTGATAAATCGGTTTTGAGAATCATAGAGAGCGGTAACTTTAGTAGTAAGATTGATAATCCCTTCCCTATGAGTGTCTACATACTGATTTATTTTTGCGAAATCATAATTAATGGAGAAATTTACATCTTCTTTGGCTTTCAACTTTTCTTTCACCTCTGTGGGGATATTAGGATTGTCGAACAAATTAATTCCTAGTGCCTCATTCTTGTCAGATAAACCAAATATTTCAAGTTCTTTATCATTGATGTCTACCAGATAGCCATCTTTATCATAAAGTTCGACACCTGCCGGAAGATTCTTGTAGATGTTTCTCAATATCTTTTCGCTGTTGTCCAAAGCAATACGATCTTCTTTGGCCTGCAACTCCGATTTCCGTAATCCGATGCAAATACTGATAATATTTGCGAGGGAGGAGAAGCATTGATAATCCACATTGCTCCAGCTTCGTTGTGTTCTTACCATATCGATTCCCATGTAGCCCCGTACTTCTTCTTTGGATATTAAAGGGACTACCATCAGTGATTTAATATCCTGCATTTCTAATGTACGGCGATATTCTTCTGCTTCTTTTGGCATGTCATCCAGAGTGTTCAGGATAATTGCCCTTCTTTCGGCTATCTGATGATTCCACCAAGTAGACGGGTCCCAAGGGATATTACTTAAGAAATCCTGTTCTTTGGAGATGCCTTCGGCTGTGGCTTCATAAGTACAGTCCTGGCGTTGTTTTTTTCTGTTTATTTCGAAGATATAAATACGATCACCCTGAAACTGTTTGAGGAGATCTCCTAATGTCTCGTTAATCACTTGAGTCACATCATCACATTGCAGAAACGCAAGCAATGAATATGAAATATTATTCTGCTGATAGAGCAAACTGCTGACTTGAAGGAAATCAATGTTTCCATTTGAATTATCGATAGGTCTGTCAATATATTGTAGAAAGCCGGTCATATTCCTGTATCCCTCTTTATCAGGCTTCTGGAAACTGATTTTGGAGTACACCCAAATTTCCCCGTCTTTTGCCCGGATAGGAAACATTTGTTCGTAAGTCTGTAAATTGGATAAGGACAGGTATTCGTTTTTAAGACGTAGCCGATGGTCTTCACGTATTCTTTGATGGAATTCGGTGAAACTGATACGGTTACTTTTAAGACCGAGTAAGACTACAATAAAGTCAGAGCAGATATATTCTTGATTCTTCAAATCTGACTCCCACCATCCCATTTTGGCCATTTGTGCTATCTGAACGTATTTTTCATAGTCATAATTTGTTTGTTCTTTCATATTGTCTGCTCTTGTTTTCTGTTTTTATATTCTAAGACACTAGCTGGCAAAGATAAGTATAACTTTTAAATAATGAGGCGTTTGTGTATCATCGCGGGAGGAAAATGGAAGTCTGGTGCCGAAAAGTGGAAAAAGAGACAAATGAGTACAAACAGGGGATTATTTCGTCTTCTTCTTAGTTAGGAAGTGAATTATATAATCTATAATATATATCAGAAGAATGAAAAATACCAGATTATTCATGTTTGCGGCATGCACACTTTTTTTAGCAGCGTGTGGCAGGCAAACCGTGAAGATTATGACTCCGCCGGATGCGTCAAATCGTGTTTTGTTTGGTGCGGAGCAGTTACAGGCTACCTTGGATAAAGCCGGTTATCAGGTAATGATGCAACAGGGAGACACAACATTCTCCGACCCCGAAATCAAAACAATCTTGCTGACGGAAGTGAATGACACGACACTCAAGAAAGAAGGTTTTCATATTTCGACGACCGGTAATCTGACCAGAGTGTCCGGCAGGGATGGGAGTGGCGTCATTTACGGATGTCGCGAACTGATAGACCGTGTGAATGACTCGGATGGTCGGTTGAATTTCCCGGAGGAATTGAAAGACGCTCCTGAAATGGTATTGCGTGGGGCTTGTGTAGGATTACAGAAGATGACCTACCTGCCGGGACATGGTGTATATGAATATCCGTATACTCCGGAAAGTTTCCCTTGGTTTTATGATAAAGAACAGTGGATTAAATACTTGGATATGCTGGTTGCCAATCGCATGAATTCACTGTATCTCTGGAATGGACATCCGTTTGCTTCATTGGTGAAACTGGAAGATTATCCGTTTGCACTGGAAGTAGATGAAGAAACATTCAAGATGAATGAAGAAATGTTTTCTTTCCTCACAGAAGAAGCGGACAAACGCGGTATCTTTGTGATACAGATGTTTTATAATATTATTCTTTCCAAACCTTTTGCTGAACATTACGGGCTGAAAACACAGGATCGTAATCGTCCTATTACTCCTTTGATTGCCGATTATACACGCAAGAGTATTGCCGCGTTTATAGAAAAATATCCCAATGTAGGACTACTTGTTTGTCTGGGTGAAGCGATGTGTACGGTAGAAGATGATGTGGAATGGTTTACAAAAACAATTATTCCGGGAGTGAAAGACGGATTACAGGCATTGGGACGTACGGATGAACCGCCTCTTTTGTTGCGTGCACACGACACGGACTGTAAACTGGTGATGGATGCTGCATTGCCGCATTATAAGAATCTTTATACGATGCATAAATATAATGGTGAATCGTTGACAACTTACGAACCTCGTGGCCCCTGGTCGAAAATACATACGGATTTGAGTTCATTGGGTTCCATCCATATCAGTAACGTACATATCCTGGCCAATCTGGAACCGTTTCGCTGGGGCTCTCCGGATTTCGTACAGAAAGCGGTAACTGCCATGCACAATGTACACGGTGCCAATGCACTACATCTTTATCCGCAAGCTTCCTATTGGGATTGGCCCTATACGGCTGATAAATTACCGAACAACGAACGTGAGTTCCAATTGGATCGTGACTGGATTTGGTATCAGACATGGGGACGTTATGCATGGAACTGCCACCGAGATCGTACAGATGAAATGGGGTACTGGAATCATCAGTTAGGCAAATTCTACGGAACATCTGACGAAAATGCAAGCAATATCCGCGTAGCTTATGAAGAAAGTGGTGAGATTGCTCCGAAGCTATTGCGTCGTTTCGGTATCACAGAGGGAAATCGCCAGACATTATTGCTGGGTATGTTTATGAGCCAACTTGTCAATCCATATAAATATACCATCTATCCGGGATTCTATGAAAGTTGCGGACCGGAAGGGGAGAAGCTGATAGAATATGTAGAGAAAGAATGGAAAAAGCAACCTCATGTAGGTGAAATGCCTTTGGATATTGTTGCTCAAGTAATAGAGCACGGGGATAAAGCAGTAGCGGCTATTGATAAGGCGGCCGCCTCCGTATCTTCAAATAAGGACGAATTTGCCCGTTTACAAAATGATATGCATTGTTATCGTGAATTTGCGTATGCGTTCAACTTGAAAGTGAAAGCTGCCAAGCTGGTACTGGATTATCAATGGGGCAAAGACATCAAAAACCTTGAAGAAGCCATTCCTTTGATGGAACAAAGCCTGGAGCATTATCGTAAATTGGTGGAATTGACGGACGAACATTATTTGTATGCCAACAGTATGCAGACAGCTCAACGTCGTATTCCTATCGGTGGAGATGATGGAAAGAATAAGACTTGGAAAGAATTACTGGTACACTACGAAAAAGAATTGGAGAACTTCAAAGCTAATCTCGCCCTGTTGAAAGAAAAACAGAATGGAAATGCGGTGGCTGAAACTGTAGAGATTGCTGCCTGGGCTCCTGCAAACGTAAAACTGATCTCTAATTATCCGGCAGTGAAAGTGGAGGAGGGTACTTCTTTATTTGTCGATCTTTCGGGTAAGATAGAAGCAGTAGCCCCTGAATTGAAGGGAATGAAAGCGCTTCGTTTCAATGGAAACGAGCAGAGAGAGAAAGGTACGAGTATCACTTTTGAAACAGATGCTCCGGTGAAATTATTAGTAGCCTATTTCAAAGATGACCAGAAAAAGTATGCAAAGGCTCCGAAACTGGAAATCGATGCATCAGCCAATGATTACGGTCAGGCGGAACCTGTGTTGACGAATGCTGTCCGTATCAACGGAATGCCTTTGGCAAATATACATGCATATAGTTTTCCGGCCGGAAAGCATACGCTGATGTTACCCAAAGGTTATCTGCAAGTACTAGGATTTACTGCTGCGGATATGAAGGTGCGTAATGCCGGACTTGCCGGGGATGAAGAAACAATGGATTGGTTATTTTACTAAGTCCTTACCACTAATCAATTGCTATCTTTTTAGGCACGGATTACACGGATTAACGCGGTTGTTTTGCAATAATGACAACACTAAAGACAGTGAATTCCGTGTAATCCGTGCCTAAATTATCATATAAACTAATTATGAACATCATTATATGAATGATTATAGATGAAAAATATCATGAAGAAGTTATTGCTGGCTGTTTTTAGTATAACCACTACTTTCTCTCTGTATGCGCAACGCGAAGTTCCGCAGGAACGGATGGAGCAGATTTATGAGGAAGTGAAGACACCGTATAAGTATGGTCTTGCCATCGCACCGGCAGACAATCATCATAAGATCGATTGCCCTACCGTTTTCCGTCAGGGAGACAAGTGGTTGATGACCTACATCGTCTATAACGGTAAAAGTGGAACGGACGGACGCGGATACGAGACATGGATAGCGGAAAGCGACAATCTGCTTGAATGGCGTACTTTGGGACGAATTCTTTCTTACCGGGATGGGAAATGGGACTGTAATCAGCGTGGCGGCTTTCCTGCATTACCGGATATGGAATGGGGTGGAAGCTATGAACTTCAAACTTATAAAGGCCGCCATTGGATGACGTATATCGGTGGCGAAGGCACCGGCTACGAAGCAGTGAAAGCTCCGCTTTACATCGGACTGGCATCAACAAAAGGAGATATTTCCACTGCCCACGAATGGGAATCTCTGGACAAACCGATCTTGAGCATCCATGATAAAGATGCCCAATGGTGGGAGAAACTGACTCAATATAAGAGTACCGTTTATTGGGATAAGGATAAAACATTGGGCACCCCGTTTGTGATGTATTATAATGCAGGCGGTCGTCATCCGGAAACGGATTTAAAAGGAGAACGTGTCGGCATCGCTCTTTCCAAGGATATGAAGACTTGGAAACGTTATCCGGGAAATCCGGTCTTTGCACATGAAGCGGATGGAACGATTACAGGAGATGCACATATCCAGAAGATGGGTGATGTGTATGTGATGTTCTATTTCTCTGCTTTTGAGCCTTCGCGTAAATATAAGGCATTCAATACGTTTGCCGCCAGCTATGATTTGGTGAACTGGACTGACTGGAAAGGAGCCGACCTGGTCATCCCTTCCAAGAACTACGATGAATTGTTTGCCCATAAGAGTTATGTGGTAAAGCATGATGGAGTAGTTTATCATTTTTATTGTGCGGTAAACAACGCAGAACAACGTGGCATTGCCATCGCTACCAGTAAGCCGATGGGACGTTCGGCGGTTCGCTTTCCGAAACCGGAAATTAAAAATCGCCGGTTAATCACTACATTGAATGAGGGTTGGAAAACCTGGATTACAGAGGCTACTCATTTGAAAGGTAATTTCAGGATGCCTGCAAAGACGGTGAATATCCCTCATAATTGGGATGATTATTATGGATATCGCCAGTTGACACATGGAAATATGCATGGAACTGCCATGTATGTGAAAGACTTCACCGCCGATATAAAATCCGGGAAACGGTATTTCCTTCGTTTTGATGGAGTGGGTACATACGCTACCATTAAAGTAAACGGAACGGACTTCGGACGTCATCCTGTTGGACGTACTACATTAACCTTGGACGTTACAGATGCAATGAAGCAGGGAACAAATCGCCTGGAAGTAAAAGCCGAGCATCCGGAAATGATTGCCGATATGCCTTGGGTATGTGGTGGATGTTCATCGGAATGGGGATTCAGTGAGGGGTCACAGCCCTTCGGTATTTTCCGTCCTGTGGTGCTGGAGGTGACCGATGAAATTCGTATAGAACCTTTTGGTGTACACATCTGGAATGATGAAAAGGCTGCTAACGTATTTGTTGAAACGGAGGTTAAGAATTATGGTAAGGCAACAGAAACGATAGAGTTGGTCAATAAACTAAGTAATGCCGATGGAAAACAAGTTTTCCGTTTGGTTGAGAAAGTAACTTTGGCTCCGGGAGAAATGAAAGTCGTTCGCCAGCAAGCTCCTGTCGAGAAACCTGTTTTGTGGGATACAGAAAATCCATATCTCTATAAACTAGCCAGTATGATTAAACGTGATGCAAAAACTACGGATGAGATTTCAACACCGTTTGGTATCCGTACCATTAGCTGGCCGGTCAAACGGAATGATGGAGACGGACGTTTTTACCTGAACGGAAAACCGATGTTTATTAATGGGGTATGCGAGTACGAACATCAGTTTGGACAGAGCCATGCATTCAGCAATGAACAGGTGGCTGCAAGAGTAAAACAGATACGTGCGGCCGGGTTTAATGCATTCCGGGATGCTCACCAGCCCCATCATCTCGACTATCAGAAGTATTGGGATGAAGAGGGAATCCTGTTCTGGACACAATTATCTGCTCATGTATGGTATGATACTCCGGAGTTTCGCGAGAACTTCAAGAAGTTACTTCGTCAATGGGTGAAAGAACGTCGCAATTCTCCTTCAGTGGTAATGTGGGGATTACAGAATGAAAGTACTTTACCTCGTGAATTTGCACAGGAATGCAGTGATATTATTCGTGAGATGGACCTGACTGCAAAGACAATGCGTGTCATTACAACTTGTAATGGCGGCGAAGGTACAGACTGGAATGTGATTCAGAATTGGAGCGGTACGTATGGGGGAGATGTGACTAAATATGGTCGGGAACTTTCTCAAGTTAACCAATTATTGAATGGGGAATATGGAGCATGGAGAAGCATCGGTTTGCATACGGAACCGGAAGATTTCCAAGTGAATGGAGTGTGGAGTGAAGACCGTATGTGTCAGCTGATGGAAACCAAAATCCGCTTGGCGGAGCAGGTTAAAGACAGTGTTTGCGGACAGTTTCAGTGGATATACAGCAGCCATGACAATCCCGGACGCCGCCAACCGGATGAAGCATATCGCAAAATAGATAAAGTCGGTCCGTTCAATTACAAAGGATTGGTTACTCCATGGGAAGAACCGTTGGATGTGTATTATATGTATCGTGCCAACTATGTTTCCGCAGCCAAAGATCCGATGGTCTATCTCGTATCCCATACATGGACCGACCGTTTTGAGAAAGGACGTCGCCGTGCTACTATAGAGGCTTACAGTAATTGTGATTCAGTGTTGCTTTACAATGATATGACAAATGAAAAGGCAACCTTCCTCGGACGTAAAAAGAACAACGGAACGGGTACTCATTTTATGTGGGAAAACCGGGATATTCGTTATAACGTACTTCGTGCTGTGGGATATTATAAAGGTAAACCGGTATCGGAAGACTTAATTGTGTTCAAGGGTTTGGAACAGGCTCCCAACTTCGAACTTCTTTATCTGGATGATAAAAAGATATTAAAAGGAGAGGCAGGATATAATTATCTATATCGTCTTAATTGCGGAGGAGATGATTATACAGATAGTTTCGGACAGTTGTGGTTGCAGGACAATACGAACTATTCCCATTCATGGGCGGAAAACTTCAAGGATCTGAATCCATATCTTGCCAGCCAACGTACCACCAATGATCCGATTCATGGCACTCGTGACTGGAAGTTATTCCAACATTTCCGTTTCGGACGTCATCAGTTGGAAGTTCGTTTTCCTGTGGCAGATGGAACCTATCGTATTGAACTGTATTTCACAGAACCCTGGCATGGCACAGGCGGAAGTGCTTCCACCGACTGTGAAGGACTGCGTATATTCGATGTTGCCGTGAATGATTCTGTCGTATTAGACGACTTGGATATCTGGGCAGAAAGCGGTCATGACGGAGTTTGCAAGAAGGTGGTATATGCCACAGT
>CDYX01013537.1_pt1 | contig 33731 bp, 22 predicted proteins | sample 554871 | NCBI WGS metagenome assembly CDYX01 (sample SAMEA3182061, study PRJEB8094) | gut metagenome | biome: human; feature: gut; material: Stool; isolation source: human stools | place: Canada | collected 2013-01-14 | reverse complement strand
TCTTGCGAGAGCCATCGTCCTCTTTCTCGGTCGTACATTCGGGCTCCGTAGTCCGAGAACGGCAAGCCTGCGAACGCCTGATCCTCCTTGCCGTTGAACCGGTCGCGGTTGTCCGAAATTGGCAGCGATGCAGAGTCCCAGCGTTTTCCGAAAGGATAGTAGTCGTTGCGTTCGAGGACGTTGTTTTGGTCTGTCGCCACGACGCGCACACTGCCCAGATGATCCGTCACGAAATAACGAACCTCGGTTTCATCGTCGACCGTCCCCACGATCCGCCCGCCGCCGAACCGCGTACTCTCGAATACGCGGTCGCCTCCGGCATCCGCACGGTAGTATGTAAAAGAACCCCGATACGCAAAACCGCAGTCGTCGGCATTCACCGCAGTGAGTTTCGTACCGTCTACAAGATAACAATAATTTATGACATTCGCATCGTTGTCCGAGGTATATTCAAGCAAATTCAGACAATTATATGACATATCCAGTCCTCGCTCCCAGTCTTTTGTAACGTTACCGTTCGCATCGTATTGATGCAGTTGAACGGTTAGGGGAAAAACGATCCCTTTCTTGGGGACAATAATCTCTCCGATACCTACGTCCTCCCGTTCGAAGACTGTTCCCGGACAATACGAAACAAGTCGATTCCCCGAATAATTATAGCTGCTGTTCGATACACAGGCGCCATTCTCATAACGAATAAAAGTTTGAAGGTTTCCGTTACGGTCATAGGAAAGACAGCGTTCCACATTCTGCCGTGTCTTCTCGTTGTTTACATACTGGTCGGTATTCGTCAGCTGCGAGAGGTCGTCATAGGTGAAGTTATAGCGGTTCTGCGGGCCGTTGCCTGTCGGGTCGCCCTTGTGCTGCCACTGCCAAGAGGTGATGTTGCCCGTATAGGATGGCGAAACATCATCTATGCGTCCCCACTTATTATAGTAGTCCAAAGACATATCGAACAGTTCGCTGTTCTTCTCCGTAAACCAGCCCTGAATATTGTATTCCATCGTCTCGTGAATGGCGTGCGTTCCTGTACCATAGGTCTTTCCAGAGAGCTGACCGACAGCATCGTAGCTGTAAGCCACCACGGCCAATTCGCCGCCGTTCACCTGTGTCGTCTCGCTTAATAACCGCCCGCGATCGTCGTAGGTGAAGGTGCGGTCGAACGATCTTTTTAGCTAAATAGCATAAAAAGAGGAGCAAAAAAAGCTCCTCTTTCAATCAAGAATCTTTATTTAGTAAGTTTCTTATGTTTTCTTTCTCTTAGATAAATTAAACATAAAAGAACCGCAGATACAGATAACACAGGCAATGCTCTTTTCAAAAATCTTATAGGATTACTATACATGAAATCTTCTGACCATGCCATTACAATAAAAGAAAACGACAAAATGAACATAGTCCAAAGAACAGGCTTTATTAAAATAGATGTCATATTTCCACAAAATGGCATTATTTTTACATGTGGAAATTTTTGCTCCAATAAGGATAGCAAAATAAGAATTCCGGCAGAACCAAGTATGAAAGGTATAATATAATAAAAATCCATCAGTCTCAAGCCTTTCATTGTTGGATAAAGTCCCCAATGTAATAATCCTCCAATAGCTATAAAGAGGGTTAACAAATAAATTCCTCGAAAGAATATTTTTGCCAGTATCAGAGCAATAATATAGAATGTCTCCAAATCTTGTTTCATAAATCAATTTTTGCTATTTATATAATCGATAACTCGCGATAAAAATACCTGAAATTGCGCATTAGACATTCCCGTCAAATCCAAATCAATACGACCACCCAAATTCGACCAATCTCCGGATACGATCTGATGGACATAGATCGCAGATTGAGTAATACGTTCGGAAGCTCTCGTATCTCCCCATACATCAGCGATTTCATCATGTTCTTTCATCGACACCCCAGCATGACCATAACCATCTTGCAGAGCATGTAGTCCTACGCCAAACATCTGGATTCCGACATTGTTTTTCACGAAAGTGGCCAAAGAACCTTTGTTCGCAGAACTTAATATGTTTTTCCATCCGAAGCGCATACCTCGCAACTGAGCATCTCTCTTTGAGATTCCTCCTTCCCGTCCTTCCGAGTATGCTTGGGCTTCCCAATTCGATCGCATCGAATGCCGGATATTGGCATTCTCGTGCGGAGAACTCGGATCCCAATCCGTCTCCTGGGAGATGGCAGTTCCGCTATGATCTATACTTGAAATTTTCAGAAGAATTTTCTCTCGATAGTGAAATACATTGTTCAAAAATCTAACACCTCTACTTGGATTATCTGCATACATAGAAGCATAATACGATAATAATTCGGCTTGCTGTCCAGTTATGCCATATTGTGCCAACGCTTTTCGTGTCATCAAATAATGATTTGTAACCGACCAATTTCCGTCAACATCGATATTATTGATCGGATTATTCCCGCAGAAAACATACGGACTATGGTATTGCTGTAAGGGATCCTGTGTGAGCCATCTTCCTCGTTCTCGGTCGTACATTCGGGCGCCGTAGTCCGCGAGACAGTCTCCGATGAATACTTGATCCTCCTTGCCGTTGAAGCGGTCCCGATTGTCCGAAATTGGCAGCGATGCAGAGTCCCAGCGTTTTCCGAAAGGATAGTAGTCGTTGCGTTCGAGGACGTTGTTTTGGTCTGTCGCCACGACACGCACGCTTCCCAAATGATCGGTCAGGAAATAACGAACCTCGGTTTCAGCGTCGACCGTCCCTACGATTCGTCCGCCGCCGAACGGCGTACTCTCGAATACACGGTCGCCTCCGGCATCTGCACGGTATGTAAAAGAACCCCGATACGCAAAACCGCAGTCGTCGGCATTCACCGCAGAGAGTTTCGTACCATCTGCAAGGTACGAATATTTCGCGACAATCGTATCGTTCCGCATGGCTTTTTCTAACAGATTCAGATTGTTGTATGCAAAATTCGTTTCCAACTCCATGTCGTATGTCAGATTGCCGTTGCGGTCGTGCGCATAACGTGAATGCAAGATAATCCCCGGATCGACAGGATGTACGACCACACTCGTGTCGATGATAACTCCGGCAGCCAACGCAGAGGCTCCATTGTCCGCCATAGCAGCTCCAGGAACTACGATAGCCGGACCGCCAGGCTGACTATCGATTTCATCCCATGCGATCACCTTGTCTTTCTCCATCCGGTCGAGCCGGTTGCCGGTGTAGGTATAACGGCGATTGCTGCTCTGCTCGCCGTTCTCATAGCGGATCATCGTCAGCAGGTTTCCATTGCGGTCATAGGTAAGGAAACGTTCGACATTCTGCTTGTTCAATTCCCCGTTCACATACTGAGTCGTATTCGTCAGCCGCGACAGGTCGTCGTAAGTGAATTCATACCGGTTCTGCGGGCCGTCGCCGGACGGGTCTCCCTTGTGCTGCCACTGCCACGAGGTGATATTTCCCGTATAGGAGTGTCCGAGCGACATGTCGAACAACTCGCTGCTTTTCGCAGTCAGCCAGCTTCGGATGTCGTAATCCGACTGTTCTTCAACTGTGCCCAACATACGCCCAGACAATCGTCCTAACTCATCGTACTCATAATCGACAACGGCCAGCTCGCCACCGTTCACCTGTGTCGTCTCGCTTAATAACCGCCCGCGATCGTCGTAGGTGAAGGTGCGGTCGATGTCGTCGGTCTTGCCCGCGCGGGTGTAGCTTTCGCGCTGTACGATGAGGTTTCCCACGAAATCGTAGCGCTGCGAGGTGCAGAGGATGCCGTCCTCGGTGTCGCGCTCGACGGTCTGGATCAGACGTCCTTTGTAGTCGTAATAGTAGGCGCGCTGGTGATAGCCCGTGATCGTATCGTTGGCCAGCACGGCGAGTTTCTCGTAGGTCAGCGAACCCGTGGCATTGTCGTAGCGCAGCGATTCACCGTCCGTGGCCGTCAGACCTTCGATCGGCTGGAAATCGAGCCCTGCCGCCTGCACCTCCGATGGATAGGTGTCGTAAACATATTTCCGCAACGGTACCGAAGAGCTCAAATAGGGCGGTTCGACAGATTTGATCGGCTCACCGATCGAGACGCCAGCCTGTGACCTTATGGGGATCAATTCCGCTTCGACAGCGAGGCTCTGCTCCTGCACCCGTCCCAATGCATCGTACGAATAGCTTATCCACTGCTTCTTCGCGCGTAGGTTGCCGTCCTGCGACACTCGAAGACGGTCTCCTTCGTCGTAGCGCATATACTCCGCCTCGCGTCCGGGCATCCGTTTCTCGACCATGAGGCCGCGATCGTTGTAGGTGTAGACGTAGCAATACTTTTCGGCGAAATCGTCGTCGACGGGGAATGTCTGCGAATCGCTGAGCAGGTAACTGCCTTCGGGCGTGACGACCCACCGCAGCCGGCCGTAGTCGTCGTAGACGGAGTAGGTGTCGATCGGTTCGTCGTCATCGAACGTGCGGCTCAGCAGCGTCCGCCCCAGTCCGTCGGTGAAGCTCTGCACGACATGGCCGTCGGGATCGGTCGTCACGGTGCATGAGAGCGTTCCGGCGTCGTGGCACCCCTCGCAGACCAGTTCGCCGTCGACGCCCACTGCGAGCCATCGCACCTCGTCGGTGTCGTTTGTCCGGTAATCGAACTCGGTGTAGAGGACTTCGTAGTCTTTCATGTAACCGGGCAACGCCTGCTTGCGTACGCGCCCGAGCGGCGACGCCTCGTAGACCTTCTCCGTGAAGGAGCGCTGCGCATCGGCCTGTCCATACAATGTGCCGTAAAATGCCTGCTGGTTCGTCAGGGCCGACGCCTGTTTCCGTCCGCCACTCGACCGAGCCGCATAAGAGAGGTAACTTTTGGCGTCTTCACGCAGCAGCGCGTCATAACCGATCGGCGTTACCAGATCCCGACCGTCAGGCGATGCTGCGATCTGAATCGACTGTTCGGGCAATCCCAGCCCATTGTAATAGGCGACATCGGACGCCGCCGGCTTGTCGCCGTTGAAGGTTCTGGTCAGAATCCAGTTCTCGTCTTTGTCGAGAGCCAGTATGCCGTCGTCATACCGGGCGCCGTCGAGTTCCTTTTCGTCACGGAGCCCGTTCTCTTCGTAGGCCGCCGTGACGTGGTAATATCCGGTGGCTTTCGGGGCGTACAGCGTGATGGTCTCTCCGTTGCCGAGCACGGTCTCCTGTTCGATTCCGTCGCGATAGAGCGTATAGACCACGTCGGGTTGAGAGTTGCCGATATTTGCCACGACAACGGAGGCTGTTTTATCGTAGTGATAGACGACAGGAAGTGTTCGTACTGAGCCACCTCCGGACTGATGTACTTCCATAGCCATATTGTCGTCGAAACGCAAATTCGTATAACTGCGTATCGTCGCATTCGAGAGGTTGGGCGGACAATAGATCTCCAAATAGAGTTTCCCTAAATTTTCGTCGTAACCATAAGAGATACGCATATGTGGATTCCATTGGCTTGAATCTCCCGAATTGTAAATTGCGAACGGCGCATCGAAGAAGGAAATGTCCGCAAGATCGTCGACTGGATACATCGTACCGTCCTTCCAATATCGGGTCAGTGTGTATCGATATACGCCGCCGTCGGGATCGGCTGCGAGAACCTCTTCGCCGGCATTGTAGACATACTCGAATGCCTCGTAGTACTTGATTGAAAAGTCCGAATCCGGGAAGTCGAACCGGTACGTGCCCGGAGTAGAGATGCGATAGGTATAGTCGCCACCCGTACCGAGGAAGAAGTCAGTCTCCTCCTCGGAATCGTCCTCGTAGGTCCGCCATAGGAAATAGCTCTTGTCGAACTCCGTGTCGTGCAGATGAATTTCTGCGGACTGCCCCGGACAGATGTAGAAACAGCGGTCGGCCGGCCAGTCGACGGACGGATACGAATACTGGGGTTTTTGCTTGATATAGACGTGACTGGCATAAGTGCCGAAAGCCACCGTGCGTTCGCCGCTCGTGGTGTTGGGATCGAGTTGGAGTTCGACCAGATAGGTTCCTGTTTCGGCGTTGTCGATATACAGGACGCGAACCCAGCGGATCCCATTATCCAGAAGTTGGCGGTTCATCTCCTCGACGGCGTTGCCCGGCGAAAACTCGTCGCCGTCTTCGGCAACGATCGTATAGGACGTATCGTCCCAGGACAGCGAGACCTGCTCCGAGGGCGGTGTCCCGAGATTCGGATGCCAGATCAACTGGGCGAAGGATACGTGCATGCCCGCTACTGCGAGAGCAAGCAACAGATATAGCTTTTTCATGAGTGATTCAGATTTACCGGTTTTCCGTAGCAAAATGATAATCATAAGATTGGACTTGTTCGCCCTTACCGTCTTTGACCGAGATCAGGCGGCCGAACGCATCGTACTCGTAGGTGGTTTCACGTCCCGAAGGATCGGTCATCGAGGCCATCCCCACCAGCGGGATGTATGTCGCCGTGGTGACGTGCCACTCCTTGCGGCTGGTTCGCAGGCCGTCGAGCGCCGCAAGATCGCCCTCCGACAGCACGACCGAGGTACGGATACGCTCGACGGTCGCCGCACCCAAGGCGGTCGTCACCTCGTCGTATGCGGCGTTGCGGATTTCGGCCACGAGGTACTGACCCTTGTAGCCCCACAGATAACAGATCGGAGGCTGTCCCACGGCCTGCACCTCGCAGATGTTGCCGTCGGCGTCGTAGCGCAGCGACGCCCGTCCGATGTAATGCGTGTCGGGCGTATAGGCGCCTTTCCCGCCCATAGAGCTGCGGTTCGAGAAGCGGAACGATGCGGGCGAGAGGTCGAGCGAAGCCAGCGTCGAGAGGCTGTCGAGACGCCCGTAGAGATCGTAGCGGAACGTATCGCCGTGCGTGACGGTCTCGTCGGTATAGACGACCCGTTCGAGCGGGAGCGAGAGGAGGTTGCGATCGAGCATCGTCCGTACGCTCGACGGCAGGTAGTCTTCGGCGTAGAGCGTCCGCTCGGTGACGGTTCGTCCGTCGGCGTAGGTCGTCTCCTTGCGGCTGGCGGTATAGGGATTCGTGTCGTAATAATAGTTCGTCCGTCGGCGCAGGATGCGTCCGTCGTCTTCGCGCTGCTCGATAACCTCCTCCGAAAGCTGCATGCAACCCGGAGTGATGCCGTTGTAGGAGTATTCGAACGTATGGCCGTCGTCGATCTGCTGCGAACCGCCGAGCAGGTATCCCACTGCGGAGGCCCATACGCGGGCGCAGAAAATCCGTTCCGAGGCGTCGTATCGGTTGTAGGTATAGGCGCGGCGTGCAACCCAGTCGAAACGGCCGCCGTCGTACTTGTACTGGACGACCGAATCCAACTGTCCGAGATACCACGTGTCGCCTTCGACCGGATAGGGAGCGTTCGGATAGGCGAAGACCTCGCGCACGGGCCGCGCGTGGCGGTTCGTCAGGTCGTATTTGTAGACGGTCTTGCCCGAGAGCGTGCCGCCGGCACTCTGGTATTCGGCCACCTCGTCGTACTGGACATGGCTCCCGTCGTCGTAGTTGGTACGATAAATTGTGTGCGGATAGTAGGTGCGCAGACGCAGCGTCGCGCCGAGCGAATAACTCCCCGACCACGAGTCTCGGGGATAGTAGTAATTCACGATCTGTTCCGTATGGCAGTTGCCCATATCGTCGTCCATATCGGGTTCGTGGCGGATGACGCCGCAGCCGTCCTCGTCGGGGCCGTATTTGTACGCGGTCTCTTTGAGCAGCGTATCGTCGGTGTCGTAGTAGCGGATGTATTTGATCCGGTAGCTCGAAATACGGCGCACGGCATCCTCCCCGTCGCGGAAGCAGTTGTGGTCGCACATGAACTCCGTACGACCGCCCGTGGGATAGGTGATGCTCAACAGCCGCTTCTCCTCGTCGGGCGTGCGGTAAATCTCGTCGGGAAAACTGTTCGACGGCATGGAGAACTCCCGCTGGAAATAGTCGCCGGGATAGGTCAGCTTATCGCCGTACATATCGACGGGATCCGTTCCCAGATCAAGCAGTACCTTATGACAGGGAACGTCGGCCGACCCTCCCGAATAGTGTCCACGGTAGCCATAGCCCCAGAAGTCGGCGATCGCATCGCCGATATGCTGCATGCCGTAGGAGAAGGAATAGGTGTCGTTGCCGATCTGCACCGATTGCAGGTAACGCTCGTAACGCTGGTCGACGTTCGATTGCGTGAAGACGATGGTTTGACGCGCGACACCCTGCGTGTCGCAGATCACGACACGCTCCAGCACGGGATTCAGTATCCGCGTGCGCGTGTCGTCGTACGCTTCGTACTCGAATTGCGCATAGCCGCCGCGAAAAGTGATCCGGTCGATGTAGTGGCTTTCGACCCATTTGCTGACCGTCGACGAATTCTCCGGCTGATCGGGCAGCTCCTTCCAGAAGAAATTCGTCGGGCCGTAGCCCTCGTCGTCCCAACCGAAGAGCAGCGTACACGAATAGATGATCGAGCCATAGCGCTCCTCACGCGGGTAGCGGGCGGCATAGCGGACCTCATCATTGGTAGTGTAAAGCTCTCCGCGATCGTACAACGATACGGACCCGGGTGTTTGCAGCACACGACTACGGTACGGAAGATACGAGAACGCTATGCTGCTGCCTCCGTCGGCGCTCTCGATCTCCGTACATTTCCATGCCGTTTTCGAAGCCGGTTGAATCTGCGAGTCTGTCGCTGTATCCGCAACAGCCGAGCTGAAGCGGTAGATCGTGCCGTCCGTACCCGTGATGACGAAAGTCTCCGTACCCAGCTCGTCGAATACGATTCTGTCGCCCGTCACGGGAACGGTCTTGGGGCCGAGTTCCCGCTCGATATAGAACGAACCGCCGCCATTGAGCAGTTTGTAATAGAATCTGTCCGGATCTTCATCGGCACCTTTTCGCCAGAGCAGCCGCATCCGATCCGTCGTGGAACGCACAAGTGTCGTACTCGTAATGTCGGGCTTCGAAACACCCGTATGGAGGTAGCCCGTCGTTTTCAGATCGTCCACGCCGTTGATGATGCGCGAGACCTGCAAGTCGCAGCTCAGCGACCATCCTGCGCCGGCCGCGCCGGCGAGCTGGTTCACGCGCGTGAAGTCGTCGAGGTGGAAACTCAGGTTCACGGGCAGCTCCAGCGATCCCGATCTGACGGTGTAGAGCGGGATCGAGATTTCGGGAATTCCCGTGCGGTGCGAAACGGGATAGTCGATGTACTTCATCATCGACACCGCCGACGGCGGATAGAAATGGACGTCCGTCAGATCGGACGTCTCCTGCGCCTGTACGGACGTCGCTCCGAGAAACAGGAACGACACGGCGCAACATACAAAGGCCGGATGCTTCATAGCCGAAGGAATTTAGGTTAGAATGAGAATGTGTATGGAGTTCGGTTCGTAAACCGGAAGATGCGCCTTGAACAAAGATAGGGAATCTTTTCGGAAAAAGAGGATGAAATAGCAATGACAGAATTTTCGCAAACTGTTACTAATCAATTCGTTGAAAAATAAAAATCTTACATTTTCCTTACAGGCGGTTCGAAGCGGAGAATCGCACTCTTCATTTCCGCTTTTCAGCACGGACGGCAGGCCGTGATAAACGGAAATAGGCGGACTTGTCGATCCGCCTACTTCTTCGCCAACAGATGCCGCAGCGCAGGGTCTTCGGCGATGCGTCTGAGTTCCCGTTTTATGATCTGCATGACGTCCTCCTTGATCTGCGTATAATTGCGTCGGATGATCTCCTCCATACGATCCACGCCGTCGGCATCGCGGAACGAGGATATTTCCGGGATCGGAACGTACGACGTCGTCTCCCCTGCGAGCTTCTCCCTGTCGATGACGATCTCGGCATGGAAGATTTGCTGTTCGATGCGTTCGTCGAAGTTGTCCGCCACGGCACCCACGAACATGCCTTGCGAGAGGTTGGAGATCTTCGAGGCGGGAATCAGGCTGTTGAGCTGCGAGAAGTCCTGAAAGCTCAGGCATACGGCCACCTTGTTCGAGCGGGCCGTGGCGATCAGGTTGTCCAACCCCCGGAAATAGATCGTGGGCAGCTCGTCGATGATGATCGACGACTTGGGTTTTCCCTACTTGTTGATGAGCCGCGTGATGTGCGAATTATAGAGACCCAGCACTGCTGAGTAGATGTTCTGCCGGTCGGGATTGTTGCCCACGCACAGGATCTTCGGGTCTTCGGAGTTGTTGATGTCCAGCGTAAAGTCGTTGCCCGTCATTGCCCAGTAGAGCTGCGGGGAGATCATGCGCGAGAGGGGTATCTTTGCTGAGTATTCGTTCTCGATCAAGCGTGTTTCCTGCATGAAACTTTCGTTTTCGTCGTTGAACGGATCCTCGCGCAGCCGCTCCTTGACCAGACGTCCGAGCCATAGACCCGCCAGAAACAGCGAGAGGAAGCCTATGCTTGTAGCTGCGACATAGAGCGGTGCCGCCCACTGCGGCGGCAGGTGCCGCAGCGGATCCCCGAAGAAGAAAAGCCGCAGGCCCGCCGCAGCTGCGAGAAGAATCTGCCGGCGCGTGATGCGCTCGGAGCGCACGCTGCGCGTACCCCGGCAGCTCAGAGCCAGAAATCCCGCAGCGAAGAGTTTGGTCAGGTACGAGGAGGTGAAAAGCCCCGTCGTACGCTGGACGTTCCGCAGCAGACGGTCCGATACGCCGAGCGTGCAGCCGTGCGTATCGAACCATCCGTAGTATTCATAAGAACAAACCGTTTCATTCAGTTTCTAAAACCGACAACGTCCGTTTTGTTTCGTACCTTGTGTTGATTAATACACATTCCGATTGAAAATATAAAAAAGCCAACCAGGAGGTTGGCCTTTTCAAATTATTTATAGGTCATGGATTCTCTGCATCAGACTCTTCCATATACTTAAATCCATCAGGAAATTGAATGTCAGTACTTTGACATACCGTTTCTCGAAACCAGTATTTTTTGCCGGTTCGAATTTCTTCCCATGTATATTTTTTCAGGGTGTCGGCATGAAAAGCATAAACATGAATACAGTCGCCGCGATTGATTTTTGTGCCGTATGGTAAAATATAATAAATCCTACCGGGAGCCCATGAGCTGCTTTGTAAATTACAGTCAACATGATCAATTGATAAAGGTAATTCTCCATAATAAGGATAAATTACACCATTTTCTTGATGTTGATTGATAAGCATGTAAATGTCACAATCTGTGTTATTGTAAAAGTCCTGTTTCCAATCCTTGTCTGTCGGCAGACAAGACATGAAAAAACAACATATAAGAACTATTTTTTTCATATGATTTTGGTGAATTATTCATTAAAAGGAATACCACCGTCGGATGGATATTCTTGTTCTTTTTTGCGATCTTTCATTATTTTATTCCATACATCTGCGCCAAAATAACTTTTTGCATAACGATTTGCTTGTCGTTCGATATGAAATCGAAAAAGCCTTCCCTTATGAGTTCCCATCCATAAATAATTATTACCATCAATGCCTCTCACCCAATCTTTTCCATCCGGATCAATTCTACTTGTCAGATTTCCCGCGCAAAGTTGTATTGTCCTATACGGAAATATTTCTCAAGCAATGGGTCTTGTTGCAGGAAATGGACTCCTTCGGCATCATAAAACCGTGCTCCGAAATCGGTATAATCGATCTTTTGGAATCGCAGATGTTGTTTTTCCTTACCGGAGAAGGTGTAACGATTATCCGATGTCGGCATGTCGGGTTGTGCCCACTCCTTGCCGAAGGGATAGTAATCGTTCTGTTCGATCACCGAACCGTCGGCGGCGACAACCTGCCGCACGCTGCCCAGATGATCCGTCAGAAAATAGCGCGTTTCCATTCCGTCTGACGTGGACACGAGCCGTCCCCGCCGAAAGAGGCGCTTTCCAGGTCGAACGTTCCGTTTTGCGTGCGATATACCAAAGAACCCAGATAACACAACCCGTTGCCGGCGGACTCCGTCGCCGTGAGTTTAGGTTGCTTAAATGTAAGCGTTTATCAAGACCTTGTCTGCAAGTTAGGAAAATTACAACAAAGATAAAAGTATTGAACGTATAAAAAACAGGGCTGTGAAGACTCTGCCCTGTTTTTAGTATACATGACAATTTTATCTTAATTCATTTCTATCCGCAAACCTTTCGATGATGTTATGCCTATTATATATCGGATGAATTCTGTAAAATAAGGAATGTCCGGCAAACCGAAGGTTTCGAAATATAACAGCCCGTTAATCCTTAGTTGAACAACATATGCGTTATCTGAATAAGTGTTAGGATCAGTTAGTCTATTGATATACATAAAACTATTCAGAAAGATTGGTTTAACGAACTCGTGTATTTTTTGTTTTTGTTCATTGGTTAATTGAACGTGTTCATACTTTGGAGCTAATAAATTATTATTGGCAAAATATCGACATGATAGGTATTGATTATACGTTATACAGATTGTCGTTCCCGATGCATTGTCAGAATACCAATCGTATATCGATAATTCAATCGATACATTAAGATCATCTTTCGAGTTTTGCGTTATCTCATCAGATTGAGGAAACAACGAGTGAGCAAATGATAATTGTATTGACAATAGAATGCTACAATAAGTTAAAATGGCCTTCATAATTTAGGAAAATTTGGTGAATAAAATATTCGAGTATTTAAATTATGCTCTCTCCTTATTTTATTTTCAGTAGGACCTTTGGAAGTGACGCCATGCAATCCCACTGTTATTGCCTCTTCCAATGGAAGCGTCTCTAAATATTTCTCCCCATTTATAGTAGTAATAGATTGTAGTTTAATAGTTTTAGGTCTTGCTGCACCTGAATTTATATGCATTCCGTGTATCAATTCATGAGCCAGTCCTATATATGCCGGGCGTCCTTCTTGTTGAACTTGTTTTGATATCTCGTTTTGTGTTATCAATGAAGGATTCTCATTCGGATTAAAGCGAATTTCAGCATTCGATCCAACACCATTGTATGCATTCTCATCGGCAGGATGAGTAATGCTCTTCTGATCCGTTATACTGATAGTCGTAGTTTTTGTATCTGAACTTTGATCGCATAATTGCTCCAATAAGGTATTTCCCGCCTGATAATCGGAATTTTTATTCTCCGTTTTTACAATGGAATGAGTTACGGTGCCATTTTGGTGTAGGATTAATTTATAATTAGTCAATCGTTGAAGCATTGCCAGTAGCATTTCCTGCTCTTCTTTCGTTCCAGCTAATTGTAGATCCAACCCATTCGGATCAACATATTTTACAGGATTATTTATGCAATAACAATATGGCGCCCACGAATAGTACTTCTCCGCCAACGGATCCTGCGTGAACCATCGACCCCAATCGGGATTGTACATGCGCGCCCCGAAATCGACATAGGGAAGACTCAGAAATGCCTGCTCCTCCTTTCCGGAGAACCGATGACGGTTGTCGGAAATCGGAGCCGCAACCGCAGCCCATCGTTTGCCGAAGGGATAATAATCGTTCTGTTCGATCACTGAACCGTCGGCGGCGACAACTTGCCGCACGCTGCCCAGATGATCCGTCAGGAAATAGTGCACCTCCGAGTTTGCGCCGTTGTTCGTACCGACGATCCGACCGCCACCGAACGAGGCGCTTTCGAATGTCCCGTCATTATATACCAAAGAACCTGCGTAACGTGTGGGTTCGTTGTCGTCGTATCCGCACACCTTGATCTTCGTACCGTCGGAAAGATAGGTATAGTACAATCCCATATCCCCTTCGGTATAAATCACCGTAGGCAAGTTAAGATTATTATACGATATTTCAAAACCTATTAAAAAATTCATTCTACTTCAAAGTTAAAAATCGGATTAGAAATTTTTCTAATCCGATTCCTATTATCGCATTGATAGAGGCTAATTAAACGGGAAGTTAAAATTTGATTCTCCTGATTCCCATTTTTCTACATCCTCTTTTACTTCATCGATATAATCTTTATTATATGATTTTTTCGTCTGCAATGAATCAAGTTCCCGGTTCATCCGATCTGCCCCGATTATTTCTGCCCGATGATAAATCTGCAAATAATGCAATCCCGCAAACCGAGAATCTTTCCATATCGCCGCCTTATCGGGCAAACGCATTATAGAGTCGAAAACAGGCTGATTTAATGAAAGATATCGATCGATTTCCTCTACGATATTATTGTAATGAATGTCTCGTTCAATCATATTTCCGCAAGACTCAGCGCGCTTCGCCTTTATCTTTTCGATAATGATCGATTCCATTAACGCAAACTGCTCGGTATCTATCGAATCGATCGTTTCGATCGCCTTTTCATAGTCTCGCTTATGGAAATATACGAATCCCTTATTATACAGAATAATATCGCGTTCCACACATTCGCACTTCGCCGCGGCATTGAGATACACCAACGCCGAATCGAGATAAATAGAATCGGGATTCAGGGACATGAAAAAACTATCGACCCATTTGGCACCCTGCGATATGAGTCTTTCGTATTCCTTGATTCGCAGCCGTTGTGACCGTTCGGAGGAACAACGCAGTTGAAAGAAGAGGAAACAAAACAAAGTTAAGATTAAGGAACATTGCAAAATCTTTGATATTTTTTTCTTATTCATATATATTTACTTAAGGTTTATCACAACTGCTGTAATATACATCTTTGTTGGATCGGGATTTCCTGCTTTAATTTGTATTTTTGAAATCGATCCAGGAGATAACTCTTTTGCCGGAATAGTCGTACTTCCGGATAATACCTTACTATTAGAGGCTCTTATACTGTTAGTAGAGTTATTATACATCATTGTTTCTTGCTCATTGCCATTGTTGGTAACGACTATTTTCCCGTCCTGAAGATTTCCAGCTTGTGAGGATTGGGCATAATTGCCTGATATTGTAATTCCATCAAATGTTGCTCCCATATTATTGTTGGGACTTGATTCTCCATATGAAATATTCGGAGTAATCGTTACATTACCTTCTACTTTTGACCTATCAACGGCTGTGATTACAGTTGCTACTCCTTCCGCTCTTGTCGATATATTGGGCGTATTTAAGGCGCTGGACTCATCCGCGAAACCAATAGCTGTTAATTTTTCTTCACCCCTATATGAATTTGAAATGCCTAAATCAGTTAATATATCATTATTATTACTCCCTACATAGACATAGCCATCTGGGGTCTCGGTATTCTTGGTTACATTATCCATCCATAAATAATTATTACCATCAATACCTCTCACCCAATCTTTTCCGTCCAGATCAATTCTACTTATCGGATTCCCCGCACAGTAACAGTATTGTCCGATCGGATAGTATTTCTCCAGCAGCGGATCCTGCGTGAACCATCGACCCCAATCGGGATTGTACATGCGCGCCCCGAAATCGACATAGGGAAGACTCAGAAATGCCTGCTCCTCCTTGCCGCTGAACCGATGACGGTTGTCGGAAATCGGAGCCGCAACCGCAGCCCATCGTTTGCCGAAGGGATAGTAATCGTTCTGTTCGATCACCGAACCGTCGGCGGCGACAACCTGCCGCACGCTGCCCAGATGATCCGTCAGGAAATAGCGCGTTTCCATTCCGTCTGACGTGGACACGAGCCGTCCTCCGCCGAAAGAGGCGCTTTCCAGGTCGAACGTTCCGTTTTGCGTGCGATATACCAAAGAACCCAGATAACACAACCCGTTGCCGGCGGACTCCGTCGCCGTGAGTTTCCGTCCATCTGCAAGATACGAATATTTTGCCAGAATCGCACCGCCCTGTTCGACATTTTTTAGCAGGTTCGAACTGTTGTAGGTCATGTCGAGATTGTTCGCACCGTCACGAATCATGTTTCCGTTGGCATCGTAGGCAAACGAATGGCTTGCGCCCGTCGTACTGTCATGCAGTTGCGTCATGCGATTGCCCGCATAGGTATACCGGTAATTTTCCGTCTCGGAACCGGCGGCAGTACGGCTCAGCGTCTGGATATTGCCGTTGGAATCGTAGGTTATTCCCTTTTCGACGAAGCCGTCGGAGGCCACTCCGTCGATATATTGCTTCGTCTCGACCAGCCGGGCCGCCCGATCATAGGCAAAAGCGTATGCGTTTGTTTCGGCATCGGTGCCGTGCTGCCACTCCCATTCGGAGATATTGCCGGTATAGGTCGGCGTCGTACCTTCGAATCGCGGTTCGTAATAGTGCAACTTCGTTTCGAACAGTGTGTCGGCTCCGGCGCTGACGGTATGGTTCGTGCGCCATCCTTGCAAATTGTATTCGTAGGTCTCGACGAGCAGATCGGCTCCCATCCTCTTGCTGCGGAGTTCTCCCAACGGGTCGTATGCATAGGATACAGTTACCGGCTCGTTGTCGTCGAGGGTTGTTTTTTCGGTCAATAACCGCCCCCGGTGGTCGTAGGTGAACTCTGTGAGTTTCCGATGGCTGCCGCTGCGATCGGCAGTGTTGGCCGGCGAAGCCGATTGCATGTCCGATGTATGCAGTTCATGGCTTTTCAAAATATTTCCGACAAAATCATATTCGGTACTGTAATAGCTGAGACCTCCCAGATGATTCGTCTCTACGATTTGGATGATTCGCCCCCGATAATCGTAATAGAAAGCCCGCTCGATGAATTTCCCGACGTCTGTATCGGCCCCCAATATTCCGATCTTTTCGTATGTTTTTAACCCCGCGGTACGCATATCCCGATCCTCCTCGGAGACGACGCCTGCGATCGGTCGGAACGAAAGGTACTCCGCGATCGGCTCTCTGACCGATACGGTAACCACGTTCGAGTATGCGGCTTCCTCGCCGGAGACGGCCTTGCGACGGAATTTGGTCGTAGTCGTCAATGCCGGCGGATCATAACTCAACCCCTTCGCATTCGGAACATCCGTCCAATTCCCCTGCTCGGTTTTAGCTTGCCACTGATAGGTGATGTCCGAACTGCCCCCGAAAGCCGCTGTTGAATTGGTGAAGGGCAACGGGATGCCGTCGGGAAAGATCGTCTGGTCTCCCGATACGGTCCCGCCGACCAACTGGGGGCTCACGCGAACGATTGCAGGCTCCGTATGCTCGATATCGGCGCCTTTGCTTCTCGCGACAACGCGAAATTCCGTCGTTTGGGACAGCGGTCTGGGAGAATAGGTGTAGCTGTTTGCTCCGGAAATATTTATCCAGTCACTGGTATAGACGTCCTTTTGCTGCCATTGGACGGATTGAATAGATGGGCGGTCATCCGATGAATAGGTCAGGATTTGAGGAGACTGTCGGTAGGCTATATCTTGTTCGGAAGGAGTGATCTCACCTATGCTCAATCCGGGCTGTACCGTCCAAAAGTCCACAGAACACCATCTGTCATATTCTAAATCAAAGGTAAACTCAATATGACTCCTCAGTCTCTCCCCGAAGTCCATGGCCGGAGCGATTTCAAGATGCAGCTTGTAGAGATGTCCCCCTTCTACGGATCCTACATACGTGCAACTCGTTGCCTTCATCACGATGTAATCGCCTTCGAGTACCGTCACTTTCGGGAGATTCAGGCTCTCTGTATAGCGAATCCCTCGAACGCCAATCAGAGCATCGAATTCTTGTCCGTTTTTATCGATATATTCAATGATATCCTGAATATATACACTCTGAGCCTTCGTTTCGAAACTCGACAGACAGAAAATTACAGACAGAGCCAACCAGGTCAATATTTTATTTTTCATGATTGTAATCGTTGTTAGGTTAATATGGGGTACGATCGGGATGTTTTCAACGCGGGCGGATTCTTACGACTCGTTCGAAGCCCCATTCTTGATCATTCCCCTCGGGAAGATCGTTCTTCGTCACGATATAGTCCTGATCGTCCTTGATGGTGAATGTATATTCGTCATCGGGTAACGACCAACCGCCGTCGCATAATAGGCCCAAAGATTCTGCTGTCGCATCGATCCTCGAATTACAGCTTACCCCCACGTTATCACCGTCATAATGAGTTATGACCATCCACTCTTTTCCATTAATGTCCATACTGTAAATTACGTCGACGGGCGATTCCGGCTGCATGTCCATACGTGTTATTCTGAATGTCCAGCCCCGGATATTCGTTCCGACGGGGACGCGGTTCATCGGAATGATTTCCATTTCGTCCTCGTAGACATAGGCATCGTATACTGTCACCGACAGCATGGCGGTTTCCGTAAAACCGGAGTTCAGCGGAGTGTACGAATTTTCCCAAGACTTGTCATAATCTTGTTGAAGCGTCGACGGTGCGACGGCCTCTGCACTCGCGAGTATACTCTGGCGGGTGGGACGATCCAACCGGTCGTATTCGGTGTAAACCCATTGATTTTGTTTGCGCATATTCCCGTTCTGGCTCATCACCAGTCTGTCATTGTTATCGTAGATCATATAGACCGGATCTGTGCCGGGCATACGTTTTTCGATACACCGCTTGCGCCCGTCGTATTTATAGACATAGGCCAGTTCAGCGATTGCTGTATCCGGCAACGTTCCGGGACTTCGCCCTTCGATCGTCTTGCTCAGTTCGGGCGGTAACACATAGCAGAGGTTGCCCCGATCGTCATAGACGTAATAGGTATCGTACGTCGTAGTACTATCGGACATACCGACAGTACGTTCGAGGATGGTCTGCTCCATATAATCTTTGTATATCGCTACTGCGATACCGTCCTCGTTCGTTTCCGTGGTCTTGAACAGCGTATGAGGAGGATGAAAGCCCGAAAACGACAGCCCTTGCGCCGTGACGGTGAAATACGCCACCTCGTTTTCTGCGTTTGTATCATAAGTGACCGTTTGTTTCCTGTCTTCTGTACGGAAAACCGTTCCGGCATTGTAAGAACCCACTTTCCGATTCAGCGGTGAGTTATCATACAGATGCTCCATATAGGAATGAGCACCCTCTCCATAGAGACTGTTGTAATATTGGGCCTGTTCCGAAAAGGCGTCCGAACGATAAAGCCCCGAAGAGCTGCTCGCAGCATACGGCAGGTATTTACGGCTTTCACGCATCTTGGCATCGTAGTAAAAGGGGGTGACGATACTTCGCCCGTCCGGCGCAGCGCCAACCTGTATGTTCTGATCCGGATGCCCCGTATCGTTATAGTAATCGACATCCGCGACATGGGACGCATTGTTTTTTGCCGTGTAGGTATAGGTTACGATGTAATTGGTGTCATTCGTTACTCCGATTGCGTTGTTTGCGGAGAGTGCCACCGTATTCGAGTATGCGATCCGATCCCCGGAAGTGGCTTTTCGACGATAATAAATGCCTCCGGACACAGGCCGCGACTCACAGGATTCCGAGGTTGCGTCGGAAACAGAAAACCACGTAAGAGCATCTGCACTCGATTCCCATGAGTATACGATTGGTGCAGAGCCTCCCGATGCAGCTTCGGTGTTATACAGAATAACCGAGGTCGTATCTTGGACGGTGAGCTGACGCGGCTCGATCCTACCGCCATTGAGCGCCGCCGTTTGTGCGAACGACATTCCACAGATGCACGAACAGATCGTGAACAAAACTATTATTCTCTTCATAACCGATCCCCCTAATTATTTTTCAGATGATATTCAAATTTTTGCAAAAGATTCCCTGTATCTTGATCATCCCGGATTTCGGATAGCCTGTTGGCCGAATCATACTTATAATACGTCGTTCGACCTGAAGGGTCTGTTATACTGGTGCATCCGACCAACGGCTTATAGGTGTATACCGAAACTCGGGAATCCGGCAAGCGACTGCGAAGAAGGGCGCCATAGGCTTGAAAATCCGGCACGTCGGAACTTTTCCCGTCGTAATTCTCGATAGCATTAACTGCCGATCTACCCAATGCGTCATAAACCTGTTGATAGCTCGCATTCTTAATCTCCAAAACCGGATATTGCCTGTTATAAGACCACAGATACGTTGTCTGCACGCCATCGCTTCTCATCGATTGGTATACGTTCCCATACGGATGATTGTAATTCATGGTGATTTGCGTGTAATAATCTCCGGAACTCGTATTGAGTTTGTAATAAACTCGAGGCTGATAGGAGTAATTTACTTGAGTAAATTCTGTTTTAGAGCCAGATACGATATTGCCGTTTTTATATTCGGTAACTTCGACTGGAACTCCGATCATGTTCGCATCGACCAAATACTTCAACTGTCCGCCGAGATCCGTCGGATAGGTGAAGCGGGTGAGATAATGACCCTCGCTGTTTCCGCTTATCACACTCCGCGACACCTCCTTAGGCAGCCAATTCCCGTCATTGTAATCATATTCCGTCTTGATGGCTACCTTATCCGGAAAATATTGGTATTCAGTCTTTTCATACATTTCCCATCTCTCGGAATACAGGTCGTAGAATTTGATGTTCAGAGGGCTATTCGACCTGCAAAGCGAGTGACACATCACACCTTTGATACTGGTTTGCTCTACTTGATGGTGAGAGAATACGATTGCTTTGACCAGATTATTCTGATTGTCATAATATTTGATCTCTTTCGGCAAACCGTTGTCCAATGCCGGAATCGTCGGAAAATCAGGTATGATCAGATCCTCCAAACCGTTGTTGCCGTCTGCATGGTTTTCAAACCGATAGGTTACATATCCATTATCTACTCCGTTCGTGATATTTCTTTCGGTGACAACGGAGTATCCGACATGCATTCCGGCAGCCGATCCGGTGATCGGCCGATAGGAATGCGAAGTTCCGTATATATATGACCCCCAGACCGCACTCGCATCCGACGCATCGCCTGCCGTAACCTTGTAGTGATATTCCGGTACCGACATCAAAGTACCGGAAGATTTCCCGGTTTCATCCGTATATGCAAATGTTCTTACCGATATCGTATCGCCTTTATCCGACAGATCGCATATCGTTTTAATGCGCAGTCCGCCTCCGGATCGGATCAATGAATCGGCCGAATCCTTGAAGCCGTTACTAAAATCATTCAACTCATACTCAAAATGCGTTTCCGCACCGGTCGGAAATTTTATCGAAGTCAGGACGCCGTATTGACTTCGGTCCGAGCACGAGTTCTTGTTGATGCCTTTCCATATTCCGGTTTGGATTTGTCCTTCGGAATTTCTATAAGTTCTGTAGTATGACGGTGCATAATGAAAGGTCTGGTCGGAAGTCGACTTGGAATTTACGTTGTAATATCCCCAATGATCGGTACTGCTTGAATTCTTTGGCGGCAGGGGGTTCCTGTTGTATGAAAACACATAATTCCGATCCAACTCTCCATTGTTCCGGAATATGGATATCTTGTCAAGCAGCAGCCGGCAATTCAGGGCCGTTTGCTCTCGTTCCCGATGGTCCGCATGTTCCGGATTGCCGACGACGGTCCCCAAATACGAATGCCCGAACCTCACATCGAGAACTCTGTCGCCGGAGATATTCTTCACTGTCAGCCGATCTATTTTTTTTGCTTTGGGTTCCCAGTCCGCAGCGGCAATATCCACTCGATCCGTATACGATATATCTATCTCTCCACGGTTGAAAGTGATTTTTTTCAGCAGCAGTTGATCGCGCTCCAAATAGGTTAAATTATAATGCTTGAACGAAGGCGGGGGTGTCGAAAAGAATGGCCTCGGACCGCTGTGTACTGCCATTATTTGGCCGACCGTCTCGTTCACTCCGACCGAACTGAATAGTTTCTCCGTTTCATACTCGAATCTGATCGTATCTTTCTTCGTCGTAATGATTTCATCCAGATACCATGCGGTTGTTGCATTTCCGTCATTGCCTTCTACCGGATCAAAGTCCTGTTGATCGTATCGATTCATGTGTTCTTCTCCCGGAAATTCTGTTAAATTACGAATATAAGGTCTCGTATGCTCCCGGGATTTGAACAGATAGGTATTGCCGTATGCGTCGAAAACCTCGAATCGGATAAAATATCCGCCCTCATAATATCTATGACAAACGATTTTCAACCACGTGCTTTTATTGGCGATAATCGCCTCGGCGCGATATTCCGGACCCGTCTCGCGGTCCTTATTCTGCTCGAAGAAAAATCGGCCGGACATATTGTTGAAGTTGTAGGTGAAAATGTCCGGTTCCGAATCGAACGTCTTGTTTAAGTAATTGGGATACCTTATATCTTCCGGGTTTGAGGCATCGTTGGATTCGGTGCATTCCGGGAGAGAGGGACCGGAATAATAGCCGCCGGATCCGAAATCATCCATATGCCTTATCTCCCGGGCAATACATCCTCCGGCAATCAAGGCCCATCCCAAGCCTGCGGTACTCGCTTCCTGGGCGACCTTAATCCCCGACGCATGATACGAAAGCGTGATCGGCAGGGTAAAATCGCGTGTCTCGATTTCATAGAGGGGAATCTTTATTTCCGGAATTCCGGTGTAATGACCGACCGGAATGTTTCCATAAATTCCCAATGACGAGGCATTGGGGGATGCCGGTACGATAGGGCTGGCGTTTCGCACGACATACTGATCATTATCATCTTCGGATGATTGTCCATAGCTCGCAGATGTCCAGAAAACATGGAGCAGGATGAAGAAGTTGAGAATTCGTTTCATGGTTCGTAATGTTTGGGTTTGGTAGTTTTAGGCATGCGGAGGATTTCCGGTTTGTCATCGCGGTATGTACTCGGGGCCGAGTATCATCGCTACAATGTTCATTTCATAAGCAATTGGATTCAGGTTAATAAAGAGGATTGGTATTCGTATTTACTACCCCATGATTCCTCCGAGGGAGAACATGGGCATATACATGGCGATCAGGATCACGGCGACGAGAATTCCGACGAGCAGGATAAGTGCGGGTTCGAGCATCGCGCCCATGCGGCGGATTGCGTATTCGAGTTCTTCGGTGAGGGCTTCACCCTGCCTGCGGAGCATTTCGGGCAGACGGTTCGTCTGCTCTCCGACGCGGACGAGCGCCGTGAGTTTTCGGTCGTAGAGATCGGGGAATCGGGCCAGTGTTTCGGCGAAGGCGTCGCCCCGTTCGAGCCGTCGCTCGATCTCGTCGAACGACTTGCGGTAGGGGTGGAATCCGATGACCTCGCGGAGCATTCCGACGCCGGCGAGCAGGGGCACGCCCGCGGCGCATAGCAGGTCGAGAAGTTTGCAGCACTGCGCCTGCATGTTCTTGCGGATGATCTCACCCGCGACGGGCAGGCGGAGCAGGATCGCCGTGCGCCAGCGCTGCACCTCCTCGCGCTGTCGGTTGGCGCGGTAGAGCAGATAAAGTCCCCCTCCCGCGATGACCGCGACGGCGGCATAGGCGGGAAACGCTTTCGAGAGTGCGATGATCCCCCTCGTGAGCGCGGGCAGCTCTCCTCCCATACGCGCATATACCTCCTCGAACATGGGTACGACGACCGAGAGCATGAATGCCACGACAGCCGCCGCCACGGCGAGGATGACGACGGGATAGTTCACGGCCGAGGCGACCATGCGCCGCTGCGCGGCCCGCTTGCGGTAGTAGTCGCGCAGGAAGTCGAGTGTCCGTGCCAGACGTCCCGTCTCGTCGCCGATGCGCACCACGCCGCACTCCAAGGGGCGGAATGCCCCGCTTCGGCGCATGGCCTCGGCGAGCGAGAGTCCGCGCACGACGGCGGCGTAGAGCTCTTCGAGCAGCGCCTTCGTCCGGCGGTCGCCCTCGCCCTCGATGAGCAGTCGGAAGGCCGCCGAGAAATCGAGACCGGCCGTCAACAGTGCATGCAGCTCGGCGTAGAACATCTCGCGTCGGGCGTCCGTCAGTTTATGGCTCTTCGTATCCATGATCCTTTTCGATTTCAGCGATTCTTCGTTCGTAGCTTTCCCGTGCGGGCTGCGGCACGGGGAGTTTGAGCATATGGCCCCCGACGTCGATTTCGAGGGTATCGGCCGCCGCGTCGCAGCGTAGGAGCCGCATGTGCCCGACACGACGCAGGAGCGTATCGCGGAACTCCCCCGCGACGAATACTGCCGCGGAGTCGCGCGTCGTCAGTGTCGTCTCGCCTCCTGCACGATAGAGGTACAGCAGCTCGCCTGTGCCTCCGCCCTCTGCGCCGCGGACGCTGTCGGCCGTTGTGAGCAGCTGCCCGAGGCGGAAGATTCCGTCGTGCTGCCGTCCCGCCTCGACGAGCACGGCCGCGCGTCGCGCCACGAGCCGCGAGACGAGCGTCAGGGCCTCCATGGCGGCCAGGAAGACGATTCCCGCCACGAGCATCATCACAAGCGTTTCGGCCAGCGTCGAGCCGCGCAGCGTATGTTTCACTCGGCGCATTCCACCAGCTGTCTGTGTACGATCCGTTTGCGGCTGCCGTCGATGCGGACTTCGATCGTTATGAGTTGCACGTCACGGTATTGCCGATACGGCTCCACGCGCACCGTCGCTTCGCCTCCGCCGTACCGCTCGACGTACGTGCCTGCGGGCCATACGCCTGATCCGTATTTGTCGAAGGCGCACATGGCCCGGTATTCGGCTTCGGCGACTGCGAGCGCATCGTCCCCGCGCAGCGTCAGACGGGGCAGCAGCTCCATTGCCGCCGTGAAAACGATCAGCAGCACCACCGCCGCTACGACGGCTTCGACGAGCGAGGCCGCGCGCAGCCTTCCGCCCGAGGCCCGTTTTACTCGACGCATACGGCCTCCTTTCTGCGCACGGCCTCGGCGCCGCCGTGCCACAGCGGTTGCGCCGTGGCGGAATTTTCGAGCAGCGTAAGGTCGTAGAGCATATCCTTGTAGTATCCCTGCGGCGAGAAGTAGACGGCCTGTCTGAGCTCCGCACACCCCGCGACGATCCCCTGCACCTGCGCCGCGCCATCCGCATGAAGAAGCCCCCGCACACGTGCCGTGCGCGACTGGCGGTAGGAGGCGGCCATCTTCTTGTGCCGCACGGTGTCGCGGACGATGACATAGCCGTCCGCCGTCGCACGGTCGCCCAGTTCGGCGTACCGGCCGGCGTAGATGCCCGACGGATATTCCAGCACGGCGCACGGCTCTACGACGACCGTGTCGCGGGCGAAGAGCTGCGCCGCGATGCGGGCTCCGCTGCCGACCGTGATCTTGCGTGCGCAGACCAATACGTTTCCCAGCCGACAGGCAGAGTCGATGCGCAGCTCGTTGGCTGCGAGCACGATCCGCCCGCGCAGCGTGCAGCCGCCGATCTCGGCCGTGCCGAGGCGCAGGGCGACGGTCGGATCGCGGAACGATATGCCGAGGCTGTCGGGCAGATCGCCGGCGGCCGGCAGCTGCTGCGCGAAAGCGAAGAGTGCGCCGATCCGTGCCGCGACGGCAGCCGAAGGTGCGGGAAGCATCGCTGCCGAGCTGCGGATCGCCGTGCGGGGAACCTCCTCTCCCCGGTAAAACTCCGCTCCCACACGGCCGTAGGTCAGGCCGTTCTGCGGCAGGCGGAGCGTCCCGTGCAGACGCGTGTCGCCTGCGAGGGTGACGGCCGTGCGGTCGTCGGCGTAGAAGAGCGTCCGTGCGGGATCGGGTTCGGCACCGACGATGCGGCTGCTCGCGACGAGCGAGTCGGCCGTCGTGATGTGCAGCAGTTCGTAGAGGCCCCACGGCTCGCGGCGCACGAAGATGCGCGACTGCGGCAGGGAGTCGTAGAGCAGATAACCTCCGGCAGCGGTCAGAGCCCGTTCGTCGGGATGCAGGGGGTAGAGCAAGGCGGCCGATTCGACGTCGGCGCGCGCCTGCCGCAGCCGCTGCGTGCGCGTGAAGAGCAGCGTCTCCTGCTCCCACAGCGCCAGCAGCCCCAGCGTCGCCGTGAGCATCACCAGCGCCGCGACTACGACCGTCGGCAGCACGGCCCCTTCGAGGTATGTCGTATGCAGTTTCATCTATTCGTCGCAGCGTTTTACGCCGTAGACCGTCCCTTCGCGTTCGAGATAGAGCGAGTCGCGGTCGGCGCCCGTCAGGCGGAATCCCGCAGCCGTGTCGCGCAGGCTCAGTTCGTACTGTCTGCCGCCGATCGTCAGGATGTGGAGCGCCTGCCCGCCGGCCGTCACCGTCGCCAGGTGCGAGAGCTGCACCCGCTCGCGGCGTTTCGGTTCGGCTTTTCCGGCAGGCGGCAGGCGGCGCACGACGGACCGTGCGGCAGGTGTCGGAGCGGCCACGCCTTTCAGGAAGGGGTCGGGATAGTCCAGCCGCAAGGTCTCGGCGACGATCTGCGGTACCGCCGGAGTGTCGGTCGCGGGTCGGACATCCGGCGCGGCGGGTCGTGCCGGCGCGAGGATCCGCCACGCCACGACGCCCCAGACCGCCACGACGGCTGCGAGCAGCAGACAGGTCGTCCAGCGCGATTTCACGGTTCGGCGGATTCGGGATTGTCCGACTTCTCCGGCTCCTCGGGCACGGGTTCCTCGGCGACCGTGAGCCGCAGTGCAGGGGAGGAGGTCTCGTAACCGGAGTTGAAGGCTGCGACCGTCCATTCGTAACGGCCCGCTTCGAGCCGTAACCGGCAGCCGTAGCTGCGTGCAAGGCCCAGCGTATCGGCCGCAAGGAGCGTGTCGGCGACGATCCGCCCCTCGGTAGCGACGCACAATTCGTAACCCGTCGCACGGTCGACGGCCCGCCAGCGGAAGAGCGTCTCGCCCGCAGGAACCTCCGCGTCGTCCGCCGGGGCGATCGTCGTCACCGCACGGCCGGAGATATCCTCCTCGATGATTTCGCAGGAGACCATCAGGAATAGAAGCGGGAAATAGATCAGGTATCTTCTCATTTCGATTCGGTTATTAAGGTCAGTTGTTGTATGTAGAGCGTCAGTGTGAGCTGCGTGCGGCGGGTGCGGGGCCGTGTCGCGGTCTGCCACTCGGCCGACCGCAGGCGGCAGGCGGGCAGACGCCGTTCGAGCGTCTCGACCGTGCGCAGCAGCTCGGCGAACGGCCCAGTGAGCGTCAGTTGCGCCGTATGAATTTCGATCCCGTCCTGCCGCAACGTCGTCACCGGCACATAGCCCGTCGCGCGCACGCCTGCGGGAGCGAAGCGCCGCACCGAGTCGAGCAGCCCGCCCGAGAGGATCAGTTCGGGGGCTTCGACGGCAGCCGGCACGGTCGCTCCGGTCGCCGGTGTCGTCGGGGCGAGCGCATCCAGCCGCCGTTCCAGCCGGCCGCACTCCCGCCATGCGCCGAAGGTATCGCTCAGGGCGAAACGCCACGCCGCCCACGGCAGGAGGAGGGCCAGCAGCCCCACGAGGCCGAGACCCCGGTATCTGTACGGCAGGTTCATAGTCCGATCTCGATGCGGAACACGAGCCGTTCGGCATCGCGTTCCCGTTCGACGTTCGTCAATCGTACCGTGCGGCAGCACGCCGCCCCCGCGAGGCGCTCGACGAAGGTCGAGACGTCGCCCGCCGCCGGAGCCGTGCCCGCGACGACAGCCGTCCGCTCCTGCCGCTGCAAGGGCTTCCCCGCCTCGAAACGCTTCGTGAGCGGTTCGACAGCAAGCCGCGTCAGTACGACCTGCGCCGGCACGGCCTCCGCGATGCGGTCGCACACGACGGCGCGGGATACTGCGGGACGTGCGGAGAACTCCGCGAGCAGCGTCCGCTGCCGGTCGGTAGCATCGGCTGCGGTCGAAGCCGTGCGTTCGCGCGCCGAGAGCTCCTTTTGCAAAGTCTGGCGGCGGGTGTTCAGCGACGGGGCGACGGCGGCATTGGCTGCCAGCAGGCAAAGAAAAAGTCCCAGCACCGGCAGTGCTGCCCGCCGCACGACGGCCTGCGCCAGCGACGAACCCTCGGCCGTCGGGCGGAGCAGCTGCCGCCAGCCGAGTCCTGCGAGAAGCTCCCTGGCCGCAGCATCGGGCGGCGCGGAGACCTCGAGCCGCTGCGGATGGATGCCGGCCTCCGACAACTCGGTCTGCACTCCTTGTAGCCGCTCGCGCCGCACGAAGGCGATCCGGCCGTCGTGTTCGCGCCACAGGAAGGTCGCCCTGTCGTCGCGCACCCGCGCGGCGAGCTGCGAGTCGGCGGACTTTACGATCGTGCCGTGGCCCGAGACCGTGACCACGGCGACCCCTTTGGCCACCGCCGCCGCGTCGTACACCGTCTGCTGCGGTTCGCCGCCCATCTTGCAGCGCCATACTGCGATCGTATGGCCGTCGGGTGTCAGCGTGACGTCCAACACCCAGATGGGGCCGAGGATATAGGGGAAAAGATTCATTCTACGACCGTGGGTTTGATGAAGATATTGAGCGTACGTTCGACCTTGTTGCGCTTCTCCTTGCCGAAGAACCACTTGATGACGGGCACGCGCGCCAGGAACGGCACACCGCGCGAGGAGTTCTCCATCGTGTTGCGGTCCAGGCCGCCCAGGAGCACCATCTCCTCGTTTTGTACCTTGACGATCGACTTGAAGCTCCGCGTGGCTGTCCCCGGCGGAGCGTCCTCGACGTTGCGGTCGGTGAACTCCGTCTGCTCGAACTCGATTTCGAGGGTGATCTGCCGATCTTCCGACACGTAGGGCGTGACCTTGATCGAGAGGTTCGCATCGACCGACTTCCACTGGTAGGACTCCGACGAGATGGGGTTCTGCGTGCCGTAGTAGTTGTTCTGCACCTCCTTGTAGTACTGCGTCTCGCCGCTGGTGAGCGTCGCCTCGTGGCCGTTCAGGGTCGAGAGCTTCGGCGTGGAGAGCAGACGCACCACCCCGTCCTCCTCCAAGGCTTGCAGGCTCAGGTAGAAGTTCGGCGTCACGCGCCCCAGATTCACCGTGCCCCGGATGCGTCCGAGCAGATCGTTCACCGCCCCCGAACTGAAAGTCATGTCCACGCCCGGCGAAAGCGTTCCGGAGGTCTTCACCGCTTTGTCGCCCACGCCGGCCCCCAGACCGATCTCGTGGATCCTGCTCTTCGTGACGTCGGCGATCAGGATCTCCATCGTCACCATCGGAACGGGTTTGTCCACCGAGCGCAGGAAGGTCTCCACACGCGCCACGTCGCGCCGGTCGCCCGACAGGATCAGGGCGTTCAGATCGGGGAAGGTCTTCACCGCGACGTTCTGTTTCAGCGCCTCGGGGATGATCTCCTCGACCTTCGACACGGCGCGGTAGACGAGCGGAAGGACCGTCGCCGACGAGAGACCGTCCGACGCGGCCGCTCCGAAGATCCAGATGCCCCGTTCGGTGTAATAGCTGTACGGCGAGCCTTTGAGCAGCACCGAGAGCAGCGTCTCGAAATCCGTCCCGTCCACCCAGACGCCCGCCGTGAGGTTCACCGGCGACTGGAAGTAGTAGTTCAGCTTCAACTCGTCGCACAGGTCGAGAATCACGTCCTGCACGTTGCCCCGCGCGATGCGGGCCGTGATGCGCCCCAGCGAGTCCACACGCAGTTCGTTGGGCGTGAACTGCCGCCGGCGCATATAGGCGGGGCCTGCGGACGCCTTGCCGCCCTGCGCGGCCGGCTCCTCGCGCCACAGCGTCCACACGTCCTGCGCATCCCGTTCGGCAAGCAGGCCGTTGACCGCGGCGAGCGTCCGCAGCGCCTCGTCGAAAGGCATACGACGCACGTAGCCCGAGACCTTGCAGTCGTACAAAGGTTCGGGGACGATGACGTTGCGCGCAGAGAGACGTGCAATCTTCTTCGCCACGTCGATCAGACGTTCGCCGCGCAGGTCGTAGCTCAACGTCGTGTCGGCGGCCGCGTAGGCGACGTCGGGATCGGGCGCCGGAACCGTCGGCGCTGCCGCCGGAAAGATCGAGAGGATGTTGCCCGACGCGGCCACGTCCAACCGATACTCGCGGCAGAGAAAGCGTACCAGATCGTCCACACGGGCCCTGCGGAAGTTGCACGACACGGGGATGTTCTCCACGCTGCGCACCGACACGTTCACGCCGCTGGCGCGCGCGATATTGCGCAGCAGCTCCGACAGCGACAACCGACCCGACGTGACGTCCACCTCCCGCCGGAACGTCGAGTCGCGCCCGACGAGTGCCGCCAATTCCGAGTCGATACGCGACAGACGCAAAGAGTCGGGGTCGGACGGCGGATTCGGTGCAACCGTCCGATGGAGCGAATCCGAAGACGGGTTCACACCAGCGGGTATTTCGGCCCGCTGTGCCGGACAGAGCACAGGCAGGATGCAAAGAAGTAAAAACGCAAGCGTGTATCGTCGTTTCATAGGCTTGGATCAGTAGTTCAACAGGGGTATCACTTCGTCGAGAGAGGTCTCGCCGCGTCGGAAGAGGTCGACGACGGCATCGCGCAGCGACGGTATGCCGCGTTCGGCCAGCAGCGGTGCGACGTCGGTGCGGCCGGAGCGTACGGCAGCCGCCAGCTCGTCGTCCATCGGGATCACCTCGTAGACGGCCCGCCGGCCTGCATAGCCCGTGTAGAAACAGCGTTCGCAACCCACGGGTTCGCAATAGCGGTCGATCGCTATGCCGGGCAGCAGGCGCCGCACTTCATCGGTCGCCTCCGCGTGGCGTTTGCAGTGGGGACAAAGCAGGCGCGCGAGACGCTGCGCGACGGTCATTACCAACGTATCGGCCACCAGGTACGGGTGTACGCCCATATCCGACAGACGGGCTACGGCGCCCCAGGCCGTGTTGGTGTGGATCGTCGAGAAGAGCAGGTGTCCCGTCAGCGACGACCGCACGGCCATCTCGGCCGTCGCCCCGTCGCGGATCTCACCCAGCATGATGATGTCGGGGTCCTGCCGCAGGAAGGTACGCAGTGCGGCGGTGAACGTAAGGCCGATCTCCTCCTTGAGCTGCATCTGGTTGACCCCTTCGAGCGTGTACTCGATCGGATCCTCGATCGTGAGGATGTTGTCCGTCAGGGCGTTCAGCCGCCGAAGCGTGGCGTAGAGCGTCGTGCTCTTGCCCGAGCCCGTCGGGCCGCAGATCAGCACCATGCCGAAGGGCCGCGCGATGGCGCGGCAGTAGTCCTCGTACTGCCTTGCGGAGAAGCCGAGGTTGCGCAGTTCCAGCAGCTCGACGCGGCGGGTCAGCAGTCGCAGCACGACCTTCTCTCCGTAGATCGTCGGCAGCGTCGAGACGCGCACGTCGAACTTCTCGCCGTCGCGGTCGTAGCCGATGCGCCCGTCCTGCGGCAGCCGTTTCTCGGAGATGTCGAGCGAGGCGAGGATCTTGATCTGGTTTACAAGCGGCATGTACTGTGCCCGCTCGACGACGTAACGCTCGGCGAGCTTGCCGTCGATGCGCATACGGATGCGGCAGCGCTGTTCGTAGGGTTCGAGGTGGATGTCGCTGGCGTTGTCGCGCAGCGCCTCGCCCACCAGCGCGAAGAGGAACTGCCGCCCCTGTCCGATCTCGGCCGTGCGGCCCGCGGCGGCGCTTGCCGTCTGCGCTCCGGGGCGGTAATGTTGCAGCAAAAGCCGTTGCAGGTCATCGGCGGCGATCGGCACGACTTCGACCTGCCAGCCGTAGAGCACCTCCAACTCCTCGGCAGCGGCTGTGTAGTCATGTCCCGTCTCGCCGTAGCAGCGTATCCTGCCCGCCTCGCGTGCGAACGGCACGAGGCGGTACTCGGCGGCCTCCTGCGCCGTGAGCAGGCGGAGGATCTCCGTGGGGATATGTGTCGGGGTTACAGCCATAAGCGGAGGAATTGAAGAGCGGCCCAGCCGATGAGCACAATGCCGGCTGCGCCGACGAAGGGGATTGTGCGACGACGACGGCCGCAGCAGACCCACCAGAGGAGGGCAACGACGCAGGCGGCGATCAGAAACCACAGAAACTCCGTCGGTGCGAACAGGGGTGCGACGGCAAGCAGGAAGAGGGTATCGCCGGAGCCGACGGAGTGTCTGACCGCGAGCCGCCGCAGGCGGAGGTAGCCGAAGAGAGCCGTTCCCGATAAAAGGAGCAGCGCGGCATTGCCTGCCGTTTGCAGCAACATCGTCCGCCAACCGAGCGTGTGCCAGCTCACCCCGACAGAGACCGTCCCCAGCACCACCAGCCACGACGCGTCCACCCGTCGCGTGTGGAAATCGTCGCGGGCCAGTACAGCGGCAGGCACGAGCAGCAAAAGGTAGGGATAGGGAGCAGGGAACATCGGAGGGCCGTTAGAGGGTATTCGGGATTCGGTTTTTCGAGATCGGCAATACGGGATAGCTGCGTATGAAAGCGGGTGCAGGCAGATACCTTGCCCTGAGGCGGCCGGTCAATCCTTGACCGTCTCGCGCAGGTTTTTATCCTGGTCGATCTCCCAGACATTATAAACTCCGTCGCCGTCGAAATCCACGACGGCAGTCGCCGTAGCGCGGAATCCGTGCTCCGTCGCCTCGACGATCTCGACGAGGTAGTTGGCCTGACCGCCGTCGGTCACCAGTCGCGACTGCTCGAAGCCCAGCTCGTCCAACGATGACGAATAGCGCGAATACGTGTAGAAATTCGACCGCTGCAACGTATGCAGGTAGGTAAGCTGCTGCTGTGCTTCGGTGGCCTTGGCTCGCGAGATCAACGGCATCAGATTCGGCAGCGCGATCAGCACCAGAATACCGATGATGACCAGCACGACTAACAGTTCGGGCAGTGAAAAGCCGCGGAGACGGCGACACGGATAAAAAGACAGTGTTTGCATAGACGGTGTTCGTTTGCAAACAAAGATAAGGTGGCTTTTGATTGATTTTTCGAAAAACAAACCTTACATTTCAAGATGCAAATACCTGCATATCAATATATTGATTAAAAATAATCTATACATACGCCTTTCACTTGTTTTTACCTTGTTCCACTCTGTGCATAATTCGGAAAAAACACCTCGGGAAATGATGACTGTTCGAGGAATAGCTACCATGAAAAAGGACCTCGACATAGAGGTCCAAGACATAATGAAGGTATGGGATTATTGATGCGTTACGGCAAAGAAATTCTTAAAACCGATTGCCAGCATACGGTGCCATACACGTTATAATTCCGAGGATCGATTCCAGTAACAAACCGAAATACATGAAGATTTATCGGTTGTTGACACCGGATAACCCCGATATGTCTTATTCGAAAATGATAAAATCTGACATATACCTCAGTCTCCGCCGACAGATTTATTCACATTTACGATCTTTGCTTTTATCCGGTGATGTTTCACGTAGATCGACCCGACCTTTCCGACCCGGAAAATAACACATAATGCCCGATTCGAGAATCCCGCTTCCATCAGACATAGAAATTCCTTTTCTGCCGGTGTCAAGTTGCTCCGGCGATGTCTTCGACAGTCGGACAAACGTAACGAATCATTTACGATATGATAATTCGAAAGCCGCTTAACAGATGCAAGCTCCTTGCAACGTGTATGAAATGAAACAGGATCATTGTTATATAAGTACAACAAATCCAGCCACTCCTCGATATAACGCAATCTGTTTCGTGCCAAGAGTTCGGCTTGCCGTCGTTGCTGCCATAAACGGTAAAGAATACCTGCCTGCAACATAATTATGGCACACAATATGAAAATCATAGTGCATACAATTTGTCGTCACAAAAAATATGCACGGACTCTTTGTTTGCCCCAACTCCGGTGACCAAACCATATAGCAGCAAGCGAAGAGCCGTGCATAGCACGATTCCCTCGCTGTCTACCGCTATTAATGAAATTGGTCTTTGAGTTGTGAGCAGACAGAGAAAACCCGATAATAATTATCGTCTATTTCAAAGATAGAAATTATTGTACAATCCGGCAAATTATTAGCTGGAATTTTTATTTTTTCCTGCCTTATACAATCATTTGCATAAGTCACTATTGTGACATCTCATTATTCTTATGAAAATCGATCGAAGAGCTATTTCGATCGATTTTTATTTATTGTATTATACATTAAGCACTTATACGCTTTACTTATTGTTTAGTTCCTATTGTACTTATTATCAATAGATTGCGATTTTACTTC
>CDYX01042378.1_pt1 | contig 37135 bp, 22 predicted proteins | sample 554871 | NCBI WGS metagenome assembly CDYX01 (sample SAMEA3182061, study PRJEB8094) | gut metagenome | biome: human; feature: gut; material: Stool; isolation source: human stools | place: Canada | collected 2013-01-14 | reverse complement strand
GAAGCATCCTGTGCACGGGTGGAGGCATCCTGTACGCCGCCGATGTACATGGCGCTTCCTTTCTCGCCGATGATGCCCACTGTGGTTGCCTTGATGGCCTCCCGCAGGTCGGCGCCTACGTTGAAGTTCACCACGATGGAGTTCTTTGCCGGATTCCAGGTGGAGTTTTCTATAACGCCGCGGAAAGCGACTGAGGCGTAATACAATCCCGTGTTCACACTCATGCCGGTCATCAGCATGCGTTTGATGACCCGTTTTTGCAGGTCGAAGACGTGGCGGATGGTTTCTTCACGCAGACCGGAGTCCTCCGCTTTCAGTTCGGCGATGATGCGGTTTTCGTCCGCACTGCCGATGGATACGGGGACGAGGATCATATCCTCCTTGTTGTCCACGGTCACGGTGTTGTCCGCCAGTTGGCCGTTGATTTGATACTTGATTTCGTTTGCCATAATTTATAAATATTTATAATGAATACTATCGGTAAAACCGGAGTCTTGCCGTTGTTAATAATTCGAATAATTATGGCATGAGGAGTGAGTTTCTTGGAGAAAAGCCGGGAGGGAGTTTCACAAAAAAAACATTCCAACATGTCAAAAAACGAAAGCTCGTTTGACATGTTGGAATGATTTTATAAATATAGGGTAACGCTTAAAAGTCAGGCGTTAGTGTGCGATGTTATGCATCTCTCATTTTACCTGATTATACTTAGGTTAATTCCTTGTTTTACACCTGTACTTCCTCTGCTCTCTCCAGTTCGCACCCTCGGAACTGCATGATGATGCAATGGAGCTGCGTGCCCTGTCGCAGTTGCTCCACACGTGGGGCGGCAGCGTAGAGGCGTATCTGGTTTACGGCATCTTGCCACTGGGCTTCGGCCTTGGAATCAGAGTCCTTCACAGCCAGGTACTTCAATTCGATGATGTAGCTGTGGGCAACGGCGTAATGGGTAAGGTCCGCCATCAGGAAGAGGTCGCAGAAACCGTGGTTAAGTTCCATTTCAGGGGCAACCAGATAGTAGTTGCAGATGCTGAGGTAGGCGGTGAAGAACCCTTGCAGGTTGCGTTCACCCTCGATGGCGCTGCGCACGGCGGAATTTTCCTTATAAGCCCGGGCGATGAATTCAAGACCTGAACGCCACTCGCCTTTGTAGGCCATGGCATCAAACTGGTCCATAAGACGTTCGAGGTTGATGTTGTGCTTCTCCTGATACTCTTCAAGCATAAAGTCATAGTACTGCTTGCGCACGTTGTTGTTGGGGATGCCCAGTACCGGACGTTGTCCGTCCGTACCCACGATGGTAAGCATACCGTAGTAAAAGAGCAGGCTGGGAAATATCTCCGGCTTGATGATATCACGGGCGGGAAAGGTGGTCACCAAATCCGCTACGATCCGTCCCTCCTCGGTGATGCGGCGCAGCACGCCCTTACGGTCGCCGTCCAGACGGTCCAGTTGGATGAGCTTCTTCATCTTGTTGTAATCCGTGCGGGTGTTGGGATCAATCATCTGTTCGGGCGCTTTGCCCCCATCAATGTAGTTGCGCAGGTAGTAGAGCACCATGTCGCAGTTGAACATCTTGGGGTTGCTGTCCAAACTGTCTTTGGCAAAGCAATAGTTGTCGTACCAAGGCTTCATGTCGGCAATCATCGCTTCGACGTCGCCATTGTGCCGTCCGGCATCCTTATAGTACTGCAACATTTGGCGCACGTCTTCTTCGCTGAATCCCAACATTTGATTGAACTCCGGTTTGACGCTGAGGTTCCAGCCGATGTTGAATCCGCTGGTGAGGTCATCGAGTGTGACGGGGCTGACGCCGGTCATGAAGATGCGCTCAAACATACCTTTAAACTTCTTGAACACCTCGCGGTAGAAGCCGCTGGCATGAGTGAGGGAGTGGTAGACCTCATCGCCAAGTTCGTTGAGCACCACGTTAGTGAAGTTGTCGTACTCGTCAATAATGAGATACAGACGGGCACCGTACTCTTGGGCCAGAGTTCTCAAGAAATTGAGCTTAGCGACAAAGCTGCCCTTCTCTTTGATATCCTGCACGAAGCCGGGATAGTAATAGGATTCGTATTTCCGGGCGAACACATCCATCTCCATGCCGCAATATTCGTCAAAACTTTCGGCAAGCGGACTGATGCCATCGGTGGCGAGGGAAAAGTCGAGATGCAACACTTGGTAAACGCCTTGCAGGGGCGTGGGATGGCTGCCTATCCACAGATTACCGAACCGTGCCTCGAACTTAGGCTTCTGAGCGATATCGTAGTAGGCCCGCAGCATGCTCAGGAAGATACTTTTGCCGAAGCGCCGGGGACGGATAAAGAACAAACTCACCGGTTGTTCTTCGAGCAGGGGCAGGTACATGGTCTTGTCTACGTAATACTGGTTTTGCTCCACTACTGAGACAAAGTTGGAGACACCATAAGGGATTCTTTTTATATTTTCTTCCATGAGGATATGTATTTTATGAGTCATTCTGAAAAGAATAGAACAAAAGTAACTGATTATTGAAGAAGTAACAAAGAAAAGGGGAAAAAAGATGGTACAGCATATAAGTACCACTTCATTATTAGTTGATACTATGAAGATAGACCAATCTATATAATTTGTACTTACTAAAATTCAGGCTTCGCAAGTAATCCGAAAGGCTTTTAGGCTACTTGCGAAGCTTGAATTAAAAATCATTCCAACATGTCAAAGAACGAAGGATTCTAAATCCTTATAACTGATATCAACGGATCACAAATTCGCTTGAACGGGAAATCGCAGATCCATTAACACAGGTTATTTTGATATGAGATATATACGGCGCTCGGTAGTGTCATCATAATTACCTATATCTATACCCCATCTATTATTACGCCTATCAATATCCAACCTGTAATTCGGATCATTCGTAGCGCACTTTACCCAGTGGTCACTCGGTATAAGGGTGGTGAAAAGATTGCTTGGATTTGCGGGGAAAGCGTACCAACCATCATCAGCGGGAACAGTCCCCCCTACAAATGACATCCACTCTTCTTTTGAAGGCAGACGCCAACCGCTATAGGCAGACTGCATATCGCTGTCTTTAATTTGGTCGAATGTTTTGCCGGTCGTCTCCAGAAATACCCAGAACCTGTTCGTCTTGTTATCCTTGGATGAGGCGAAGTAACCTTTGTAAATGGGCATGTAATTATACATCTTGAATTCATAATCTGGGAAATAGGTCGAACTATTACTTCTAAATACTATGCTTCCTATCGAAGTCGCATTTCCTCCGAGGCAATAGGAAGTACCACCGATATTGAACTTGAAAGTATCATAAGGGGAATTGGAACTCCAGCTCTTTGTTTTGGAAAAGCTAATGCTTCCAAAAGAAGCTGATCCGGTAATATTGACTCCTGCCGGAGAATATATATTGAACGTAAAATTATATTTTCCATATAAATTGGTGTTATCTAATACATCAAAGTAGCACCAGGTATTTGTCGGTTCATTGAAACGTACACAACTATAATCACTTGAGAAAGTGGGGCGTGCCGCATCTTGATACAAGGTACCTGTAAGTTGTTTGTTATTGTCGCTGACATTCTTTAGGTAGAAAGAACCATTATAGGCGGTATTAAGGTCGTTGGTATTTCCATCCCAATAAATTTCGTATACTTTCTCATAATTATTGGGAGTACTTACTATCCGTTGATAACACCAATTTCCGGGCGTAATCAATGTGCTTCCTCCCAGCGAATAAACCTTTATTTGGGCTTTAGACTGCTGTCCGCTCGCAACGCGATACATGTGTAGAGAATTACCGCTTAGGGAATTCACGCTGGGGGCCATCGTACCGGTAGCTGTTATCACAGGCGCTTGAAATTCCCTCGTGATATTTACTGTCATTCCTGTTCCTCCGGCAACGTTCATGAATACGATTTGGGTATCATCGAAATTCGCCGCATCCTCTATCAGTTTGAAAGTGAAACTTACTGTTTTACTTTCCGGTATGCTGCGTGTAGACACCGGTGTAATGTTCTCCAGCCATGACGGGCACTTGCTTATGGTAGGTTTACTATAATTATCCATTGTTAGGGTGAATTGCTTGTCCTTGATGACAGGCATAGTAAGCGTGGCGGTGGTGGCTGTTACAGATGAAAGGCTGATTCCTGTACTTTGATTTGTTATTTGTAAGTTATCGAGTCGATTAGGCAGTAATTTCACTTTGATGTTCTCGACTTTTGTCTCGTCCGAACCATTTTTCAAGGCTACGGTGATTTCTTTTTCAGTCAAGTCGGTAGCATCTGTACCTGCCCATTGGAAAGTATATTCCTGCGTAGTATTTACACTTGAAGTAGGACTAACGGTAATGCCCGAATGGGCTGGAAATTCCACTTTGCTACCACCTATGGAAGTGATTGTTATTGCACCTGTGGATACATTAGCGCCGGCCATCTGTACCAGATAGAGTGTATTATCCGCCGCATCCCAGTTATTTACTCCGTCGGGATTCATTGTTCCACCTGTGGATTCCACAATAGGAATTCCAAAGGTTGTATCTATTAATATCACTTCTTCACCGCCTCCTGCTTTATCCGTCAGACGCAGGATACCGCGAGGATAACTATTGCCTGTGTAACTTTCATTGAAAGAAATTTTGTACTTTACTTGTTGCGTGGCTCCTGTTCGTGTTGTAGTGACAGGAATTTCTTCCAGTTTCAACCAGCCGTCAGCAGGGCTGTTGCCGTTATAAGTCAGTTTTGTTGCTACCCCGGCATTGGATCCAGTGGAAACAGTAAAGCTACTTCCAACTTTGAGCGCCAGTGTCACAATATTGGTGCTAATGTTATAAGTGGTTTCACCCACAGGCAACAAATCAGCTACCGCGATTGTCTCCAATCCGTTGTCGGGCTCGTAATCATCTATATAGTCTCCTGTTTCCCAATCCACCAGACGGATATTGGCTGTCAGTTCAAAAGGGTCAGCTTCTGTGATCTGCACCGTGTAGCGGTGGTTGTGGTTTATCTCGATGCGCGTACCGTTACCGTCGGTCACACGTTCGAAAGGGATACGATAAGATACCTCTTTCTTTTCATCCGTCAGGTTCATGGTATACAGTCCTTTCAAAATCAAAAATCCTGCATCTATGGCTTTACATGGGTAGCAATAGAAAGCCTTGGTGGTAGTTCCTGCATTGGCGTTCAGTCCGTCGAAAAGGCGGTAAGGGTATGTTATCAGTTGGCCGTTTGTGGCAGGAACATCTCCTGTCGGACGAATGGGGAACAGTGTTACACCCTGTCTTCCGTTTCCCATACTGATATCCGTGATAGTAAAATGAGACTTCGTAGCATCGTTTACTATATCGAAGCGTGCCACGGCGCGAGTTAGTGAAACATTCAGTCGCACATAAGTTCCCATACTGTATTCGCGCAAGTCGGTAGGCTGACTGTTGGCACCGGACATGGGCAGCGGGGCAAGCAGGATATTGGCATTAAAACCGGTGGGATTTAAGAGCGGGGTATTCAATTTAATGAAATCGCTTTCGGTAGGCGTTCCGGGGCTTGTTACTATATCTCCCGGTACACCGGATTGTGTCTGAGAACTTTGCTGTAACGGGGTATAATTCGTGTATATATTTCCTGCGGCATCATTCATTTCGGTTTGATTGGCTACGCAATAAAACTTGGTGAATAAACCTTTGCGGGGGTAGAATACCACATTTATTTTCCCGGCGGCCTCGTCCGCTTTCAAATCGATAGGGGAAGCTCCTGTGGGCAGGGTTCCGGCATCCGAGCGGTAGGCGAAATGCTCCTGAAAGGTATAAGGCCCTTCCTCCTTGTCACTGCCGAAAGCATAAATATCGAAACTTTCAATGCGGTTTTCGTCCTCCTCGGCTATACCGTCACGGGTGATAGCCCGGCTTTCGGGTGTACCGTTCACAAGGATCAGCTTGTTTTGCAAAGAGATTACCACCGAACGGCGGTTGGGGTCATTGGCCTGCGGGTTCTCCGGTGTTTCGGGAGTGCCGCCTATTGTATCTACCTCCGAGGTGCAACCTGCCGTCAGGCAGGACAGTATCACCAATGAGAAGTACAGAAAGAATTCAGCTAATGCTTTCATGCTTGTTACTTTTATGCGGTTATTACTTATTTTCATTTCTTCATTCCTCGTTTTTCATCTTCTTCAGGTTCTTCCTCGCCTTTTCCGGTTCTATGCCCAGTGCCTTGCGAAACCACTCTTCTGCTTTCTTCCGGTCACCTTCCAGATAGGCCAGCACACCGAAATCATTCCATGCACGCGGATCATCGGCCACCTTGCTCAGATATTGCCGTGCGCTAACCGGATCACCTGCCATGATTACCGCCGAAGCCGCATTGATATTGGCCAGCACGTCGTCCGGAAAGTGGTAGGCGGCTATCTCATAAATTTCACGGTATTGCTCCGTGCCGGGGCGATAGAATGCGGCTACCCTGTACATCTCCTGCAATGACAGCAGACGGGGATGGGTATATATCAGACTTGCCGCCTCTTCGATATTGAAAGCGCGGGCCTCATAACCTACTGTGATACGGATACGTCTCAACTGCGGAAAATAGCTTTTCAGAAGTTCCCGATATACGGCTCCTCCGTGCATATCCATCAATTGTTTTTCGCGTCCTTCAAAAATGCCGGTTCGGGCAATGAGAGACAATACTTCGTCACCGTGATTCATGGGGTGACGTTGCAGAAGCTCCACCAATCCGTCCCAGTCTTCGGGTACGGAAGAAACTTTATAAAGATCGTACCCTGGTGCATACGTGGTATGCATATACTTCTTGAAGCAGCGTGCGCGGTTGGAAGCCAGTATTTCATTGTCCTTGTATGTCCCGTCAGGCGAGGCGTAGCCGCAGATGGAGATGCTTGAAATATTTGCCAGATTCCCCTCGGTGAGCGGGCGCATCAGGCTGTCCAGTTTCTCCAGTTCGGGGCGGTTGTTGTGGAATTCGCGGCGGACGTCATAAACTCCGGTAGGGTAGTCTATATATAAGGTGGCACTTTCCGAACGGTGTTTCTGAGTTTCCATATCGGGGATGAGGTAAGTCACCATGGCTGTACACTCGGCACAGGGCATACAGTCCGGTCTGCTTGGAGTTTCCTGTCGATTAGTGGCATTTTCACTTCTTTCGATAATCGCCTGCGGAATCACCGTCTGTCCCTGCGGAACATGGAAAGGGCTTGTCAGGGCAAGATCGGTTATCACCGGCTCTACTCCGAGCATCTTCATCCGGCAGCAATCCCGCCGTTCGCGCATCAACACCAATGAGGCATGTTCCATCCATGGGCTATAGGCAACGGATATCTTATAAATAATGCTGTCTTTCCGGTTTCGGGTATAAAGCGTATGGTAAGGAGGCAAATAGCCGGGAGACGGTTGAAGCGCCTGCCGCCTGTGGTCGGCACGGGCACAGCGACGTCCGCTCACTACCACAGCGGGCAGCTCTTGCAGACGCCCTGCGCCACGAAGCACGGGAGTGAACAGATAAGCCTCCGCATTCCCCGCTTTTGCATCACTCAGATTGAGCAGCAGTTCTATGTGAAGACTGTCTCCCTGTGTAAAGACGTGCGAACCGAGTGTTAAAGTTCCGCCTGCCCATGCTTCCGCAGTCAGCAGTACCCCAACCAGACATCCTATTATTTTCTTCATCCTTTTCATCCAGCCTCTTTAATTTTTAATTATTAATTTTTAATTGCCTTTTTATCCCAGTCCTCCGCCTTCCGCCCAGTCCGACGAACTGAGTTGTGTCACTACAATTTTCTGCCCGATGGTTACCAGCAGGTCGAATTCCTGTTCCGTGTTTTCATCCAAACTGACAGGCAGTTTGCGAAAGAACAGTTGCAAGTCAATCTCCTTCATAATCCGTTCATTACCCCGGTAGATGCTCAGCAACGGATGTGATCCTGATGTCAGGCGATACGTTACCAATTCTCCCGTCAGTTCATCGTTATAGTTCATCGCCGCCTTGGCTTGATGCCATATTACCGGGCTGCCTATGGAGGGAAATGTGAAAGCTCCGTCACCACTGGCCAGCGGTATGTCGTAACCTGCCGGAAAGCCGTATTCGCAAGGCACGCCCCGCAGGCGGAATGTATATCCTCCCGTTCCTTCCGCCGGATAGTATCCGTCTTCCCAATGTACGGTAATCCGGAGGACGGCGTGGCAGTGGGTCAGGTAGATGGTCCGGTTCACTGAATTTCCCGTAGCGGGAATTTCAAACGTGCTATATCCATAGTATAGCCTTTCGGTGTTCGAACGATATTCGCTTGTGGATGTCCCTGTGGGTGTTCCCGTAGCCGAAGTCATTGCCAGTTCACGGATTTGTGTCACGCCGGGTTGGGGTGCGGGTACTACATCGCTTTCATATCCCCAGTTTCCCCATGCCACGAGGGTATATCGTCCGGGAGCTAACTCTCCCTGCCAATACTCCAGGCTGTCACCTTTCAGTAGCCGGATGTCCTTCAACACTCCGTCCGCATCGAAAAGGAACTGGTGGATGTTGTCCACATACATGGAGAGTTGTCCGGCGTCGGGCCTGCCGGCATAGCGGTAATTCAGCCGTGCATTGTAGGGACACACTCCCGGTTCGTCAAAATCGAACGTGCAGGAGGTGCAGAACCATAGTATGCAACAGAGGATTACCATAACTTTCATCGGATGAAATAAATGAGTGACACACCGGCCCGTGTAGGCCCGAAATAATTCCTTTTATAATGTCCCATGCGCTCGCCGCAGCCTGCGCACCGGTATTTATCATATTCCATGCGGGCATATCCGCCGCCAATTACGGCTTCTATCGAGAAGCGGTCGCCCAGCACCCAGTGATAACCGTAAGTGATGCCTCCGCCATACAGGTCGCCCCGGTAAATAATGTCTTCCATACCCGAAAAGAAAGGGATCTGGCCTACGTTGTAGTAAGCGTAATGTCCGTGTACTCCCAGGAAATACCCTTCAAACTTGCGGCAAGGCCAGTAGCGTAATTCCGGTTGTATCAGGCAGAGATTCAGCTTCATATCATTGCCGAACTTCCAGGCGTTATAAGCCCCGTTCAGTGCCATTGTGAAATGACGGCTGATGCTGGTTTCCACTCCTGCATTGGGTGTGGTAGTTCCCCACAATAGCAGGTCGGTACGCAATGCCACGCGTTGGGCAAAGGCAGCGGTACTCACCAGACTGAGCAGCAGGAACAGCAAATAAAGTCGTTTCATGGCGATTCGGATTTATTGCACAGTTTAAATATGGGGTATGGAGTTCTCGATAAGGCATTCGCTCACGGGAAGTTCGGCTATGGAAATTTCCATCAGATAAAGGCGTGTCATCTGATTGACAATGCCCAGTTTGCGGGCTGTCGTCCCATAACAGGAATAGAATTCTTCGTCACTGGGGCGGTTGAAGTAAACGCCTTCTCCCAATGCTTCAAGAATGGAAAGGAGGTTGATTTGATGATATGCACAGGCAAGGTGGTAGGATTCGGGGTGATTATCCGGCTGATTTTCTATCAGTGTTATCAGGTGTTCTTTTGAGAGTCGTTGCAGCAGGTACGTAATTTCGGAAGGCGAAGGATTAAGGGAAGTACTCAATTGATAATCCTTATACTGTATGTCGTGCAGTACCGCCAGGGCGAGTTTTGTTCTGAGTGTTAACATAGCGCTTGCTTTTTATGTAGATTATTGTCTGTTTTGTTTGGAATGTTCCGATTCCCGGTAGGAAACGGAACGGGCGCTATTGCAACCATAAATTAGGCGGATAATAATCATCCCTTCTAACTAAAAAGGAAGACAATTACCAATTTCACCTTCCTGTATTCCTCTATTTTATAATGAGATGCTCCGTATTAAAGTATGGGTAAGGGGGACTTTGTATTCAAACAAAAAAAGTGAAAGCTTTTTAATCAATACAAAGAGCTTTTCCACTGATATACTATATTATTACAGGAATATAATATTTATTGACATGACTTTTTGAGACAAAATCTAACTTTCAGGATAAGAGAGATGTTTTTGTCGTGTCTGGTGTTGTAATTTAACTGATTTTTTACAGAAAACTGGGAAACTTCGATAAGTATTTCCTGCTTTCCTTGTTTATTTCAATTGGAAATTGTTCCTTTACCGCCGGAATCGTTCCGTTTCCTACCGGGAATCGGAACAGAAATATGAAGCTCATTCTGAATGCTTTTCCTCTCTTTATCATTCCTATTTCCTTTTCCCCTTTCTTTCTCTTTCCCTTTCCATTTCTTTGCTGCCATCGGATTAACCAACGCTGCCATTTGCAAATTCACCACCGCCAGTTGTTCATCAGAGAACGACCTCAAATAAGTATGTGTAATTTCTTCCGAAGCATGGCTCAACCCTGCACTAATCTTAGATACGGGTATATCTTCATTATATGCCAGAGTCGCCCACGTATGCCGTGCTACGTATGAAGTCAGTCTCACCCCCAATCCCAATCGCTCGGATAACCGATACAAATGTTTATTGTAAAGTCGCAAGGCACTCTCATATTGTTTCCTCTCCTCAGGTATACTCCCCGGTTGGCGTATAATCCTTAATAAATAGGGTGAACCCGAATCGTCACATAAATACCTTTCGATAATCTCCCACATCCACGGTTCAAGCGTAATCGTCAACATCCTCCCCGTCTTGCTACGGCGATAGCAAAGCACATTATCCTGAATATCCGTCTTCCGTAAATAAGCCAAATCAATAAAAGGAATCCCTCGTAGATAATAAGAAAGAATAAACAGATCCCGTGCCACCCCCAAACTTGGTGTATCCTCCAAATCAGCATCCGCCACCATACGAAGTTGTTCAATACTCAGCGCCCTTTTCCTCGTCTCTTCATATCCCGTAAACACCTCACAAAAGAGCCGCTTAGCGTCTTTCAGCTCTTTCTCCTTTTCTGCTTCTCGACAAATAGCCCGCAATGCCCGGAAATAGCACGCTGAAGTATTACGTGAACATCCCGAAGCCCACAAATAGTGCTCAAAACCGAGAAAGAATCCTGCCGTCAATTCTTTAAAAGTAACAAACTCCATATTAGCAAACTCTTCCAAGCTATGCAGCATACTCCTGCAAGTATGTTCCGCCGAGAACTTAAACAACTCGCCCAAACTATCCGCATGAGTTATAATACCCTCCTTTAATGTCTTCATTTTCATCACACTGTTCTTTTAATTAGTATCTCCTCTCAACTCTACCTTCCATCATTTGTTTTGTATGGAAAAGAAGGAAAACATCAAAAGTAAGAACAGAAGATATGACTGCCTGTCATGAAATACGCATAAATGACTACACCTTATTATACAGAAATCCCCCGGAACTTTTCATGATTTGAATTCCGGGGGATATATTTATTTCTTGTTCTGAGCCTTTTCCGCTTTTCTCTTATTTACATAATCCTTGAACATCTGGCGCCAGTTACGACCATGCTCATTAAAATACTGTTCGCACTTAGTCTTGTAGATTTCAAAGATGGCAGATATCTGCTTCATGTTTTTATAATCAATAGCCTGTTCACGAGCCAGCTTCAACTGTTCCAACACAAAAGCGGTTTCTTCCTCCGTCATATCAGGGACAATGGCCTGATAACCTTTCAAAGTGAAAGCTACTTTGCCTACAGTATATTTATCAAGAATCTGCTCTACTTGTTCTTCCGTCAGCACTCTGCGTAAATCTTTCATCAGCTTTTCATGAACTTCTTTCGGCATGGCGGAATCGGCAATCATTTCCCGATCCAATTTACTTAAAGATTTACCAGTGACAGGATTGATACCCTCCGGAACAGTGGAATAAGGGTGTTCATTATGCCAATCACGAACCTTGCGCAAATGATTATAGATAGTTGTTACAGCAAAGCCCGCTTTCTTATCATCCTCCATATTTAAGGAAGCCACCCAGTCCATTGCCTTTTTCTCAAGAGAAGCATCCGACTTTAATTGGGCAAAAGCTTTCTTGTCAATATAAACAGCTACTTTATCAAACGAACGAATTGCGCTTTCCGGCAAAAGTTCTCCTTTCTCACCGAAACTATACATAGCGGATTCCGGTTCGATGGTGACTTTTGTTTCATCCAGCATATTTCTATTCAAGCCGAACACCTCAGCAAAAAATGTATAGACAGCATTCCGCTTATTAGGACCAAAGTCATGTCTTTCTTTCGGAAGATGTATGTTCGTCACTTTATCTTTTGCATCGTAGAATCCATAAACACGCTGCAAATAAGGATATTCCAGTGTAGGCACACTTGCCGTCCAATCACCACCATCAGACACTACTAATTGCGGACGGGGAGCAAAGATTGCTGCCAATTCGGCATTGCATGTGCCACCCGCCGCCAATTGAATAGGCATACCGCTTTCACAGGGGCATCCTCCATCAAAATGAGAAGCCAAACTTACCACCGGCGCCGAAGCCGTGAAGCGATCATCCAGCGCACTCAGCAGAACTGTTTGCGTGCCACCACCGGAACCGCCATTCACACCGATTCTTTTCCTGTCAATATCTTTACAGGCAGCAAGCATATAGTCGAGAATCAGCAAACCGTTCATCGCCTGAATGGTATGAGCTGCACTACTGCGGTGTGCCGCACTGCCAACCTGCAAAATTGACTCTCCCCAACCGAAGAGATCATAATCCACACAAACAGCCCCCATACGTGCCAGGGTTCCCATACGCTGTTGTTGATCTTCGCGATAACGACCTCCTCCAAAGTGTCCATTCGGACAAATGATCAGCGCATGCTTCCCTTTCGATTTAGGGGCATAAACAGAACCGCAAACATACAGCCCTGGAAGCGTCTCAAGTGCAAAATTCTGAACTGTATAGCCATCATATTTCCTCACTTTGGAAAGAATCGGCTTCGACTCCACACATTGTGCGAGTAAAAGGTCAATTCCCAGACGTTGCCGGACTTCTTTTCTTAAAGAATCGGCACGGAGTTCGAAAGCTTCCTTATCTGCATAAAGCGTATTAAGGTAAGCCAGCATTTTCTCTCCGTCAGCATCTGTCCGCCGAGGATATTCATAAGCTTTCAACTTATATATATTGCCGGTTTGTTTCACAAACTTATAATCGAAAGGTGACAATACATTCGTCAGCGATTCTTCCACTGAATAAGGACGGATACGAAAATCCGCATAAGGCAACACTTTACCGACCGTATCAATATCGTATTTCAGGCGGATACCAAAACGATTTTGTATGTCCGTAAGAACTTCGTTCAAAGGGCGGGCAAAGGCCGTTTCAAATGTTTGTGTTTGTGCTTCAGCCGAAAGAGATGCAGCAAAAAGCACAGAGAAAAGAATACGTTTCATTGTTCTATATATTATTGTTTACTTTTCATCGACTTCCTTTGGATACATCTTTTTACCATTCACCATGACATCTTCCATCGTGATGCGTTCGCAATCCTCAAAGACACATTCCTCACCGGCCCCCTGCACATGGATGTCGCGCAGTACAATATCAGAGATCGGAGCTTCTTCCAGCCCAACTATCTTAACAGGAGTCTTGACATCCGTAACCGTCATTCCACTGATATGTATGTTGCGAAATAGCGGAGTGCGTTCACTCTTGGGTTCGGCAGGCATACCGCTATACTTCAGATTCAGTACCACAGCCTCCTGCTTGATATTGCGCATCACAATGTTACTGACACGGATATCTTCGACCACTCCTCCCCTGCCCCGGGTGGACTTGAGACGAATGCCCCGGTCCGTTCCATCGAAAATGCAATTGGAAATAGTCACCTTACGCACGCCTCCACTCATCTCACTGCCTATCACTACACCACCATGACCGGAAAGCATGATGCAATTAGTGATGGTTATATTCTCACAGGGTACTCCCAACCGGCGCCCCTGCGCATCGCGACCGGACTTGATCGTTATGCAATCATCTCCCACCGAAATGTGGCAGTCGCTGATATGTACATTCCGGCAGGACTCCGGATTGATGCCGTCCGTATTGGGCGAGGGCACATTATGAATGGTCACTCCCTTCACCTTCACGTTTTCACAGAACTCGGGATTCACCGTCCAGAACGGAGAGTTGACGATCTTCACCCCCTCTATCTTCACGTCCTTGCAACGAACCGGCTGGATAAACGGAGGACGGAAAAAACGACGTTGCAGTGTACCGATGTAGTCCTTGTTTGTTTCAGCATAGATAGCCGTTGTATCATTTTCCTGGTCCCACATCGTCTGATACTTATTCACATTCCGCATGCCATTGTCGCGCAGATCAATCATCACACGAAAAAACTCCATCCACCACTTCTTTCCCTGCCCGTCCAGCGTACCTTCACCTTTGATTGTTATATTTTCCGCATCCACGGCATAAATCAGAGGCTGGAAACTCTTCATCATCACTCCCTCGTGACGCACCTCCACAAAGGGAAGATAATCATCGAAGCTATCAGAAAACAGCAAAGTGGCTCCCGCCTCCAACTCCAAAGTGATGTGGCTCTTCATCCGGATGCTTCCCGTCAGATAAGTGCCGGCAGGAAAAAAAAGGGTACCGCCACCGTTCGCGTTCAGGCGGTCGATGGTAGAATTGATAAGTTTGGTATTCAACGTCTTTCCATCCACCTTCGCTCCTGCTTTCAGCATATCTACACGCTCTGCACGAAGCACCGTAACCGCACAAAGGCAGAAGAGTGAACAAAGAAGTATTCTATATTTCATGGTCATAGTATGGTTGTTTATGGTTCGTTTATAGTTTGTTGTTCATTCACTACAAATTCATGTTTCCCGCTCTCCACCTCTCTCGGTTCTTTCTCTCCCGGAAGTGTAACCACCGCCACTGTGTTTACCGGAACGGACAACTTCAGCTTAAACCGGCCGTTCTCGCGGGTCCAGTCTACAGTTATCTTACCGTAAAGGGTTTCATAAGACGACTGCACGTATTTCAGATCACCGACAGGCGTTGGGGCGATTCTGAACTTCTGGTATCCATGCTTCATGTCCGGAGAGATACCGACCAACGAGTTAAAGAACCATTCATCAATCTGCCCCATCATAAAATGATTCCAAGAGGAGCCCTGACGAGGGTCCCATTGCTCAGTCAGAGTCGTTGCACCAAACTTGAGTTGAAAGCCATATCCGGGCGTTTCCTCATGGTTGAACATTTTATAGATGAGTTCATCGGCTCCGTAATTGGCCAATGTCTGGATCAGATAGCGGTTTCCCACATCTCCGGTAGTCAGACGATTGCCGTGTGCTTCCACATCTTTTATCAGGTTCTTGAATACTTTGCGCTCCAGATGACGATCCGTTTCATAACCTCCAGAATGGCCTCTACTCAGAACCATATCCAGAAAAAGCGGCAAGGCATTGCTACACTGACTTCCCGTACCATACTGCGCCGCATCGTAATCCAGAAAGCGTTCGTTAAATGCCACCACGATATCATTCGCCAACGAATTGTAATACCTGACATCATCAGCATTACCCACAATGCGAGCAGCCTTTATCAGATATTCGACAATCATGTAATAGTGTGCCGTAGCCACCAGCGGGACAGGCGTATTGCGGGAGAATCCTGCACGGAAGTCACCGTAATCATACCAGTCACCCAAACCGAAAGAAAGGATATGATTATCTGCGCGGGTAGAGAGATAGTCCACATATCGGCGCATATTCTGGTAATACTTCTTAATCAGCGAATCGTCCCCATAGGTTTCGTAATACATATACGGGAAAATGACCAAAGCACCTCCCCACTCGGGAGATTCGGCAAAGGCATCCATGCCCGGTCCTTCGAACACGACATACTCCGGTGCGGTGCTTGGCATGGCTCCGTTGCGATGTTGGGCATCCGCCATATTCTGCATAATCTGCGGAGCGAAAGCTGTCAGGTCATAATTGTATAAAAGCCCCGGCCCGTTGAGGTGCACCTGTTCCAGCCATCCCAGCTTTTCCCGATGGGGACAATCGGTAAATACAGACTGCATATTGCTGCGAACCGCCTTCTCTATCAGACGATGGGCAGCGTTGAATATCGGATTGGAACACTCGAAAGCAGACACCTTTTTTGCCGAGTTATAAACAAAGCAGGATTGAATATCTTTCAGAACAGGCAATTTCCGGGGATTCTTCTCCCCCTTCAGTACGGCACCCTCTACCTGAATGTAGCGATAACCATAGTATGAGAAACGGGGACGCCAGGTCTCGTCCCCCTCACCCTTCAAGGTATATTCGTAGTAATGCTGACGTCCCGTTTGCCGTTGGTTACAGGCTCCTTCCTCCGTCAGAGCCTCAGCCACCACCAAAGTAACTTTCTGACCTCGTTTACCACGCACGGTAATTTCCGGAAAACCGGAAAGGTTCTGCCCCATATCCAGTACGAAAGCGGAAAGGTCGATGGTTCTCTTGGTCGATTTACAGGCAGAGGCAATCTGTTCCGGGGTCAGTTTCGTCACTTTCCGGACACCATAACGTTCCATGATTTTCACCGGAGCCGCCATTTGCGGACGCAACGTTCCCTTCGGAGCTTCCTGAACCACTACCGGGCGCCAACGCGCATCATTAAAACCTGCCCGGTTCCACCCTTTTTGTTCGCGACGCGCATCATAATCTTCGCCTCCATAAATACAATTAAAGGTGAGGGGGCTTAAGTCATATTTCCAACTGTCGTCAGAGCAAACCACATCCCGTGTTCCATCTTCATAATTGACAAGCAGTGAGAATAAAAGAGTCGGTGCCCCGAAGCTGATCTGTAACTTGCGGTAACGTCCGCCCTGCACATTATAGAACCCGTTTCCCAATAAAACTCCCGCCACATTCTCGCCCTCCTGCAACAGTTCCGTTACATCATACATATTATAATAGACGCTCTTGTCATAATCACTCCAGAGGGGAGCTAATTCACTGTCACCGACTTTCTTCCCATTCAAGGTGAACTCATAGAATCCAAGGCCACAGATGTATGCGGCAGCCTCCGCAATCTTTTTGTCCGTGCGGAACGTCTTACGCAAGCAAATGCTTTTCTTTGCCAATGTATCCACGTCTTCCCATGCCGCCTTTACCTCCGGCTTCTTCAACTCGCCTCCGTGGAATTTCCGTCCTTCGGGCAAGCGTGCGTCTTTACGGGTGATGGCCCCAATCCATTCAGCCGAAGAAAAACCTTGGGGAACTAAACGAAACTTTGCTTCTCGACTCCATTCGGAAGGTGCGTCCGTTTCATCCCAAACCCGTACACGCCAGATGTAGTTATAGAAACTAAATCGGAGAAACTTCGCTCCATGAGTCGGTATCAACTGGCTTTGTGAAGATTGGACCTTTCCCGTATTCCAAACCGTACGTCCGGTGCAGGCTTCCCGAATCTCAATCTCATAAGCAGTCTGCCTCGTCCCATTCTCCGGCGACTCCATGGTCCACCCCAGCCGAGGATAGGCTTCAACGAGCACCAGCCCTTCCTGCATTTCGCAAGTGAGACGGCTGACAGTTATATTCTTTGCCTGTACCAGACACGGCAAGCAAAGAAGAAAGAAAATATATCTTTTTAAAAACATCATTCGTTTTTTTCGATTTCAGTAGTAACCATTATTTCAAGACGTTCTCACAAATGATTCTCGTCAATCTATCTGCATATCCAACTTGTTTTCCATCTACAAAAATACGCAATCCTTTTCCTCGATGGTAACGATCACCATATTTATCCCAAAGAATTGTCAGGTTACGACCATGATATAAAACATTATCCAGACAGAACCAATCCCACTTATCTGCCGGTATCAACGGATTTACTTCCACCGTATCATCCAGGCGCGGGCGTAATCCAATCAGACCGGTAATCATCAAATCATTAAAAGTAGAATGGTTATAGTAACGACTCCGTTCCTGGTCACCCTTCAGCCAATAACCTGTCACCTCATCCAGATATTCACCAATATAAGGACGTCCGCGATGATATTGCGACTCGACATACAATTCCATTTGACGGAAATACACACTATCGGATAATACTCTCTGTGGATAATTATTCATAAAGTTAGCCATTGCTGTCAATGTCTGGGCAGAAGCAAACGGCCAGATTGCTCCGTCCCATTCACATTTACCAACTCCGTGGGTACGAAATTCCGGATGACGGCGCTCGGCAGTAGTTAATCCGTAAGGAGCAGAAAAACCGTTCTCATCCATAATCTCTTTCCAGGCAACTTCATATTGCTTCACTGTGTCCGGCAAATTAAAGTACCAAGGTATATATCCGATAGCCTCGCGTACATTCGCAGAAGAGTCCGCACGCATTGTCTCAAAAAACTGGTGGCGTGAATTCCACAACTTATCTTGCACCAGCCTTTTCAATGTATCCGCCCGCATACCATATCTCATAGCCATTCCTTCATCATCCGAAAGGATTCCCATCAGTGAAAGAGCTTTTGCATTACCATACATATAGCTATTAATGGTGGGGCGGGCATACTTTTTCTTACGTCCGCCACTAATTGATTCTTCCATGCCATCCTGTACATCTCCTTGCCAATATAATCCGTTTTGCAAACGGTTCGTGCACTCCCAGCGTTGATACTCGGCTTCCAGATTTTCCTTCATATCCAGCATGAAATCCTTATCAGCATCCACCATATAACGTGCCAGCACAGCATCCGCATTCCACGAACTAAACTTATTCATCTTATTCATCGGCCCGCCATCATTCCCCCGATACCACGTATGAATAATCTGATCCAGATACTTCGGATCGCGCAACCAACGGCTTTCATAAATATGATGCCCGATAGCGCAGGCTATCAAATTATATTTATCAGAATAGGAACGCTGAACCAGAAATTCCGTCATGCCATATCCCACAGGTGTTTCTTTGATATGCTTCCGCAACGACCACCAGCGATAGTAGTACATCTCTTCAAAATTACGTTGCGGACATTCAAACAACGGTATATTCTCTTCCATCCATTCCGAAGCCTTTGCATTCGGAATGGCCTGGGCTATATTCTCATCTTCCATACCATTGAAATAATCTGCATAATGGCTGAAATCCGCATACTTCAAAACAGCAGCAGTCGCATCTTTATCCACAGAAGAGGTCTTCACATTGGCGATACGATATTCAGCTAGTGGCTCCTGGTCACCGGCATTCGGCAGATCATAGGTCTGATCAGCCGGTGTATCTACAGTGGGAAATGTTCGTGGAACTCCTGTACGGAACGCAATACGTTCAATAGCAGGTACCGGTGCATAGAACATGCGCAATCCTACTCTCTTACCATCCACAAATACCTGAATATTACGATCGGTCACTGAAAGGATAGCCTCTACATGATAGTTTTTTCCCGGTTCATATTTCATCAGGTTCCCAAAGCGGGAACCGCCTTTAGCACGAAAAATCCCATCAGGAGTCAGCTCAAGCCGGGAACAAGCAATGCTGTTCTCATCCAGGAAGTCAATCTGAAGAGTACCTTTATCGTTTTGTCCGGCCTGTAGATCAAATGAGATTTTCAGTTCTTTAGAAGCCGGTATTTTTCGTTCTACCTTGGCATAATCAAAAGGATCTTTATCTTGCAAACGCAGCCACTTTCCGTCTAAAGTGACTGGAGCCCAAAGGGGAGAGTAAATATTCCAGTCGGTCAACTCAGCTATTGATCCGGCTTTTGAGAAATCATCGTCTGCATGTGCAGAGGCTTGTATCTGTACCGGAACAGGAATACGTGATACCCACATATCTTCTTTGTTCACACTGTAAGCAACCCATAAATCACCATCCGCAGGAATTCCATTTCCTTCTTGAATACCGCGGGGATATTGCGGACCATACGACTTATAGTTTCCTCCATAACGCATCGGCGGAATTTCACCATGCACGAGGTTCAAGGTCGTATATTCCAGCCCATCCTTACTCAACGATATAGCCAGCGGCCAGCGAAACTCCGAAGGATTATACACGGTAGCATACATACCATCAGTCAGGCGTTGTCCCCAAATCTTTGCATTGCTATTAACGAATCCTTTGGCACGAAGCACCGGTTCCGCCCAAGTATAGCCACCGTCTTCAGTGATTGAAGTCAGTGCATGTTTCCAAAGGCTGACAATACGCCCGTCGGGTAAAGTATAGCAATTGAACGCTTTATATCCCTTCTTCAAAGGAATAATCGGGTCTTCCCGATCCGCCTCTTCCACCCATTGCATTCTATACAATGGATTATCCAGAATTTCCTGACAAGCCTTTACAAACTCACGATCCTTACTTTTCTTGAAATAAGGGTAATCGGTATTTTTTTCATTAAATCCATGATTATAATATATAAAGTAGATAGGACCGAATGAACCGTCTTTCTTAATTTCACGAACTACCCGACCAATACCGTTTCCATCATTCGGATCATCTTTTTTATCCAACGCAACTCCATAATTCCCCATTGTAATCAGTCTGCCGGACTTGGATACATAAAAGCCCACACGCTGATGCATGATGGCAATCAGGTCTTTTGCCTGCATACCCGGACGGGAAGTCTTCGTATATCCGTCGGGCACTTTATAGGGAGGAAACACGATTTCCGGATTTGTCCAGTTATATCCGTCTTTAGAAGTCATCAGAAAAGTCTGGGAAGGCGGAACATGCTCATCCGACGGATCTGCCAGATATTGATAATAGAATTGCCCATTCCAATAGGCCAACATCGGTTGGTGATTATAAGTCCATCCTCCACCATTCGACGCATCCGGATGTTCACGATTGGCACGTACCAATTGAATATTATGCACTCCCACTACCGGTGACAATTGTCCATCATGATAGGTGGGATTAGAAAGTTCGGTTCCAGTGTAATGTATCCTGTCTTGTGCTGAAGCCGACGTTAGTGTCAGCCATCCAGTTGCCAGAACAAAAAGTATTTTGATAGGGCTGTTCATTATCTGTTCCTGTTTTATATATTATTTCTTCTTGCTTTCTTTCAACAACTCCTTAACGAGCGACTCCGGGGCTTTGAAAATAGTCCCATGTTTATGGCCTGTGGGTACACTTACGTTTCCGGTTTCATCCGTAAAATTACGAAAATCCCTGGTACGCACAGCGCCATATATTTTCTTCCTGTAGACATCGAAATAGATAAGATAGTCATCTCCTATCTTATCTACAGAGGGACCTTCTACAAACGATTCCGTGAAAGGTTGCGATGCAGGCGAATAAGGTCCTGTCAATGAATCGGCAAAAGCAACTTTCAGATTACGCTCGGGACGTGTATTATCTTTAAGCACCATTACATAATCATTCTTTGCACGTTTTATGATGGTAGCATCAATTGAACTGAAGCCCGGATCATACAAAAGTTTGGTTTCGGATATCGTCTTAAAGTCTTTTGTAGTGATGTAATATAAGCGATGGTTATTCTTTTCTTCTTCTATACCCTTTTCAAAACGCCCCGGAACACAAGATGCCCAGACCACCATGAATTGTTCAGCCTCATCATCATAGAAAATCTCCGGTGCCCACACGTTGACGGTCGTCGGTTCATGGGCCATTACCGGAATCATTTGTTGCTCCGACCAGTGAATCAAGTCTTTGGAATATGCATAGCCAAATCCCAAATCACCTTTCCAACTGGTGGTCCAAACCAAATGATAAGTACCGTCCGGAGTACGTACCATCGAAGGATCGCGCATCAACTGATGTTGTCCCAATTCCGGTTTCAGCCAAACACCGGGAACACTATCCCAATGCATGCCGTCTTCACTATATAGATATCTTAAACCTTCATTAGCCGGCTCATGGAATGAGGTGAACATATAGTAGTCTTTGTTTCCTCCACAAGAAGCTAAGAACAAAATGCTTATTGCAGCTAATGTATTTCTTAATTTTCTCATTTTCTAAATAATACTTTTGTTTTTATATCGTATTCTGTATACAGAGGAGACGGCAATAAGACGAATTTGTACTCAAAGATAATGGAAGATTCGCCATATTCCAAAAATCAGAACACAGAAAAGGGTGACTTCTCAGCCACCCTTCACATCACATAACTAACCAGTTTTTATCTATCCTAATTATCAGAGAGAGCCTCCACGTGCTTTCACACGCTTGTACCACTCTTCACGTTCTTTTGTTAAATCATATCCTCTTTTAGCCAGATAATTATTGATACGCCCCTTATATTTACCAAAGGCTGCATGTTTCTTATCCGAATTCTCAGCATCCAAGGCAAACTCACGGGCTTCTATGAGCCAGGCATAGATTTGTGCTTTTTCTTCTTCCTTCAAAGAAGGGATCATGTCAATTGTAGCATCATACGTCACTTTCACAACGCCATAAGTCATCCCATCCTTCACCACTTCTATTTGCTTCTCATCCAGAAAAAGAGATAAATTCGCGGGATATGCAAAGTGAGAACGGTATAATGCCGCATCCTTTTCATACTCAGCCGCTTTCAAGGCATCATCCTTTGCAGCACCACTCAATCCCGACTCCTTTATTTTCTTCACTTTGGCATCACGAACTTCATAAATATCATTCAGTTCGAAGTACCGATTGGCAATCACATTACGAACATCTTCAGCCACCTTTACATCTGTAAGCCCAAGTTTATCTACGATCTTCTGAGATCGTTTAACAATAGATTCCACATATTGAGGATCACGATTATCCTTATTCAAGTCTACCGCTCCGGCTGATAACCAACCGAAAACCAGTAATAAAGAAATTAATATTATCTTTTTCATTGACATTACATTAATTTACCTTTTTCTGCCAATGTATCGTAGTTATTCTTCATATCAGTCCAGTCTACCTTATTCTTCGTACTGATACCATTGATATATTTCTCAATATTAGTATACCCATCACCAGTGCAATCTTTATTGGCATCACTCGGATCGTTTGGATTCAGACCATTCGCAATTTCCCATTCATCCGGCATACCGTCACCATCCGTATCCACATAAGGAGTTCCCTTATATTCCGGATAACCACCCATTTGGCGAATATCAGTTATAATACCCTGTTTATAAGAATCTTTCGGCAAACGACGGTATTTAAAATAACCTTCCTCATCCTGAGATTTTGGAGCTAATCCCCATTTATCTCCATAGGCATCTTTCGGAAGTTTCTTTTCATAATAAGCTTGACCGGTTTTCACTTCCTCAATAACCCGCTCATCAACAATGTCACGGCAAGGAATATTAGCACCTACATATTTCAAAACATAATCATAAGCATCATTTGCAGACATAATATTAATATAAGGCATTACGAAAGGTTGATACGTACGCATCTGCTCGGTATACCCCTCTGTATCCTTTTGAGTCTCAATCTGAATACCACCAGCCCAGTTATCCTTTGTGATTTCAGGATATCCTTCCATCACATTGCCATCTGCAAAGACACGGCCATATACTTTATAATCCAGCTTGCTACGTCCGGCTTCCGGCTTCAGAATGCGATGACCGACCGGAGAATCTCTCGGAGTCAAAGGACCCGGTTTATAGTAATTATTTATCATATTGAACATAGCACGATAATCGCCACCATCAGCTGAACGATGTACCCAATTGTAGACTACATTATTCACGAAATTGAAAATCCCATACCAGCCAATAGACGGGTTACGCCCAGCATTACTGGCCCAAAGATTGCGCATAAAAGCACAGTTCTCACCACCCAATGTACTACCGAAAGCATGATTGTATGTATCCAGTGCCTTAGCGGAAATTGTATTTTGAATGGTTACATTGACAGTCGGAAGTTTCTCATCTTTATATCCTTCACCAGGACTGTACATGTGACGATAGAAAGAAAGATTCTCATCCAGCCCCCAAGTACAGGAACAGTGATCGATCATAATGTTACCAATCGGATTACCCCCAAATGAATCGTCACGGTGATGAACCTTCGTTTCACCACGACGGAAACGCATATGACGTACCACTACATCGTGAGTGTCAACCCAGAAAGATTCTCCGGCAATACATACACCGTCACCTGGGGCTGTTTGTCCGGCTATCGTTACGTATGGAGCACGGACAATAATGGGAGATTCCAATCGAATGATACCAGCCACATTGAATACAATGATACGTGCACCACCGGTTTCGCAAGCTTCACGGAAAGAGCCCGGGCCGCGATCATTCAAATTAGTTACTGTAATTACCTTGCCGCCACGGCCACCGGGAGTGAACATTCCCCCACCCTCAGCTCCGGGAAAAGCGGGAATACCGGCTTGAGGAAGATCATCCGGACGGGAAGCCCACTCGATATACGGACGCCCTTCTCTGGCTTCTTTCTCAACGATAGGCAATGCTTTCGCCCAAGCTTCATCCGAACGCCGGCGTTCTTCAGTTATCATTTTCTTATAAGTCTCCTTGGCTTCATCGGTCAATTGCGGGTATTGTGCCCATGCAATGGTCGGAGCCAGCATTGCAGCTGTACAAACTATCAGGAATGCTTTCTTTTTCATTATTCTCGTATCTATTAATTAATTGTATTTATTAGACGAAGATAAAAATGTTTTGTAATCACATGAAACTATTTTAGTAGAAAAATAATCCATAGAATGGTGGCAACCACTCTAAAAAAACTGCCGGATGAAGGATCACCCGGCAGTTTTAACTATCTCACAAAAAAATTAAGGTAACTATATACGACAATACTCTAAATCCCGTGGTAACAAAAACGTCTCATTTTCAGTTAGATATTAACAATATTTAGAAGAAATGCCTGTCTGCCATAGGCTTTATCCGAATAACTCTGGGATATTATTCTGCATTACTATTATCATCTAATAATGTAGTTTGTCCACTATTGAAAATATCAATTACAATACCTATCAAGATAGAAACGGAATAAACCAATAAGTAACATACCAAGAAATACACGGGATAATTCACGGTATTTGGTTCTTCTATTGCTATTCCCATATTAGCAATAGAAGAAATGATAATCATTGCTATAATGGAAATTGTAGATACGAACAAACAAGCAGCAAAACTCGAATTCAAATCTTGAATAAGCTGTCTGCCTTCTTTCGTTTTCTTTATTGAAGCAAATTTATCACCAATAATAAAAGTCAGCATAATCGTATATGCCGTTAATATTAAAGCGACCATTGCGGGAACGATAGAAATACCCACTTCCACAAGATGCTTTAACTGTAAAAGAATATCTGCATCTTTTACATACATCAAAATACATAAGCCTAATGAAACGATTAAAGGCAATATGCTATCCAGCCAAAAACTTGTCCAGCCATAATTCCTCAATATAGCTTTCCAACCGAATATAGAAAGCGATTTTCTCATAAAATATGAATTTAGTTAATGAATAATGCCTCTTATTGTATTATATATAGTTGAGCAGACATCATTCACTATTTGAGGAACAACTAATTTACGTGGATGTTCACTACTATCAATCTTTTCTAATTTTGCATTTTCGGTTGATTGTATTGTTGCTTGTACATATCCATTCTGTTCTGATAGATTAACAATACTTTGAAGCATACCATCATCTTCACTGTTCAACGGATATTCTTTTGAACCTGTAGCTGTAAATTCTATTCGACTTGCTCCCATTTCTCTGAGTTTTCTATCAAATGCAGCCTCAAAACCACGAGTATGCCCTGGATTTGAATATGAAATATTAGCATATAAATGAGTTACAACATGAGCATTAAGTATTCTCTCTAAAATATCACGTTCTATAATGACATCTACGTCAAAAGTATCAGGCTCTACACGATTCAACGCTTCTGATAGATAAAATACGATATTTTTCAAGCTAATATCGCTATTACATTTTACAGCTAAGGTATGAACAGATGGAATGAAATATAAATCCGTTTCTTTTTTATTAGCTACAATATCCTCATTCCAATTATCCATAGTGACATCTTCTCGGCTGCGTTTGTTATAGAAAGCCTCTGGGTCAATGATTGTGTATGAAAGTAGTCCGATTTGTATCCAGTTAGGATTACCATTTTCATCCAACAAGTTACTATATGTAACATATTTCAAACTTCCTGATTTTCCGCCACGTGGAAAACCTACTAATGGGTCTTGTTCGTATAAGTTACGAAAAACCTGTACATAGTGTTCCGTTGTTTGCTCTCGTCTTGCTTTTATATTAATGAGATACCACGTTGTTTGCCTATTTGATACTCTATCCATGATATTTGAATAATTAATTTCTGCAAAGATACCATATTTATTGCAATTATTATCCTTATTCGCAGAGTTTTATATAACAATCTTAGTATGAAAGCATTTTATTTATGTACCACGATTTAATAACAGAAAACCCCGCCCAATAGACGGAGTTCCCTACACCTTTAACAAGGTTTACGATAAAGCCTATGGCAGACAGGCATTTCTTCTAAATATTGTTAATATCTAACTAAAAATGAGACGTTTTTGTTACCACGGGATTTAGGGTATTGTCGTATATAGTTACCAAAATTAAAAGTCAACTTACGGCAGCAAACTACCGTTACCGATAGGATTAAACGCTCCTTCGGAACCATAATAATCCGTCCAGCCAATATTCTGTTGCAACTTAATACTGTTTTGCAATACATTCTGCTTGATACCTAGGAAATAGTATTTGTTCAGGTGAGTAATATAGAATGTAGGCGTACTTGTACCATCAAGCTGATCGTTTACTACACGATTCAGATTGTTTTCGTAAAAATTGTCCAAGGTAGCAATCTGATTTTCCCAGTCTGAGTCTGAAGCATCCGGATCAAGACTGATTTTTGTACGGTCTGATGTTCCCAAGTATTCTGAAGCTTCCGGATTGAACGGATCACAATCCTTGCCGGCCTTGCTATTCGTATAGAGTTCAGGTTTCACAGCCAGGATAATACCATGCCTGCGCGTTTGGTTTCCGCTGATAGGCTCAACACCCAACCGTGTGCAAGTACCAAAACTGTCGTCCCACAAAAGCCAACGACGCATATCATCGAATCTCTTTCCCTCATAGGCCAGTTCTATCTGACGCTCATAAAGAATAGCACCCATCAAGGCATCACCCGCTAAAGTAGAAGAAAAGCCGCAATCGCCCGTATAGCCTACACGTTCGCGAATATATTTCAGGAAAGTCAATGCCGTAGCATTATCTCCTTTTCCGCAAGCTGCTTCCGCTACGTTAAGAATAACTTCCGCCATACGTATTTCCATATACGGACTACTACTCTGCGAAAATACTCCGCTACTGAGATTGGAAGTATTGTAAGCATTCGGATCCGTACGTTTGCGTACAAAGATACTTGAACTGACATCACCGTCATAAAGCGCTGAGTTACCCGGTTTGCCTTCAACGGCTGCGGCAGCATCCTTAAACCATTGGTAATTCCATACCGTATATGTCTTATTGGTATTATAAGGCCAGCAAACTCCGTTAAATGCAAAGGTGCGATAGAAGCGTGGATCACGATCCTTGTAGAACTTCAACGGGTCATAAGACAATGAGCTTTCACTTGGTTTCTTACCATCAGCCATGGGGAATAAATCCACCATTTCAGCCGTGGCAGCGATACCACCACCACCTTTGATGTCTTTGGGACGGGCACTTTGTTCCCAGCTGTTATTGAACTTGAACTGATCATCAGAGATATTATTGTACAATGTTATCAGTACAGCCTCTTTAGACAAGGGGTTCACAAACATTTTTTCCCAATCCTGCGCTCTTTTACTCGTTGCACCTACCAATTCTCTGTCACCATTGGTAGTAAGTTCATCATAAGCAGCCTTGTTTGCAGTATAGGCGGCATCCCAGCGTGCCTTATCGTTGGAACGGTTGAACAATGGACTTGCATAGAAGAGCAGCAAGCGTCCCTTCAAAGCCATAGCCGCACCCTTAGTCACACGACCGTAATTTACCGACGGATCAGCCCAAACAGATGGCAACAGAGAAGCCGCATTATCCAGATCCTCGCAGACAAACGTCACGCAATCATCCGTAGAACTACGTTCAACATTCAGAGTCGATTCTTCTATTGTACCGTCTCCAATTGTCGGATTTTGCGCGCTCTTTATAATAGGAACACCACCATAAGTAGTCACCAAACGATAATACAACCATGCACGCCAGAAGTAAACTTGTCCTTTAAGGAGATTTCTTTCCTCTTCCGACAATGTTCCTTTGTCAATATTGTCGAGAAATAGATTGCAACGACGGACATTTAACCATACACCGTTATTATTAGCCGGATCATTGGAACCGTTGAAATAACAATTCACGTTACTGGAAAGTATTTCAGCCAAACCCACAAACTGTGTAGAACCGGCATACTCTAATGTAGACTTAGAAAATTCATCGGCAGATCCTGTGCTACCATTCAATGCGCTTACACCACCTACTTTGGGTTCAACCTGCCTGTGAATATAGTCTACACTGGCCTGCGCCATACTGAAATTACTGTATATTTCGTCATTGAAGCCATTATAATCCTTCTTCTCCCTCAAGAAGTCATCGCTACAACTGCCCAGCAGAAATATTGCGCTGAAGGCAACTATCCCCACACCTTTATGTATGATATTATCTATTTTCATATTCTAATCTTGTTTATCAATTATATCATTTAAAAAGAAAGATTCAATCCCACAGTCCAGCTGCGCAATGCCGGGAACGTACCGTAACCGGTCAGAGGATCCGTATAACTTTCGGGATAAGGATTGAAGAAACTGAAGAGGTTGGTTCCCGTCACATTGATCTTACAGCTTGAGATTCCTACTTTGCTCAGCCATTCCTTAGGCAATGTATAACCTAAGGATACGTTACGAAGATACATGCGGAATGAACTAATCTGCCAGAAATTGGACGCTTCATTATTCATACTGTATTTCATGTTAGGGTATTTGGCAGACAAATTCTGTTTAACGACCACATTGCCTCCATCATCCACTACATCTTCGGGAACGAACATATCTTTCCAATATATCGGAAGGTTGGCACCATCCAGTGAATTCTCGTTCATGAAGATATAGGAACCTCCCGCATACGTAGAATATCCACCCCATGAACTAGAGATGTTGGCATTCAAAGAGATACCTTTCCAGCTACCACCCAGAATCAGAGACATGCCATAAGGATTGCTCTTTCTTCTGCTCAAACGAACCATATCCTTATCGTCTACGATACCGTCTGCATCTTTATAAGAACCGTCCGGATTCTGTTCGCCACGAACATCACGGTATATCAGCATACCCGGTTTAATCTGATCCGGTTTATAGCCCATATACTGCGTTATATTGTAGTCCTCAACAAACTTGTCAATTTCAGCTTGGTTACGGAACATTCCCAAACAGTCATATCCCCACTGCCCCATGTCAACCGGTCCATTGCGATAAACATCTTTGTATGTTGATATGGCCGGCCAGTCTTTTTTGCGATAGCGGGCGTCACGCCATTGTCCATTCAGTTGAACGGAATAGTTGAAGTCAGACACATGATCGCGCCAGCCTAATGAAAGTTCTACACCATAGTTATCCACCGCATCGAAATTCTCGGCAGCCGATTTGGCACCTACAGTTACAGGCACACCACTACGCACTACCAACATATCGGTTCTCTTGTCCAAATAAGCGTCAATACCTACTGATAAACGGTTCTTCAGGAATTTCATGTCAATTCCTAAGTTGAATTTGTAGTCTTTATCCCAGTGCGCATCATAGTTGGGAGCAGCCTCAGTCTTTAAAGCCCAACCTAAATTGTTGCTCGGTGAAGTGCCAAATATTGCACCATAATTAGCCTGATACGTATATCGCTGACGCCACAGCCAAGCTGCCGTATTATCTTGTCCCAAAATACCGAATGAGGCACGTACCTTCAGATAATCCATCCAATCCAGCTTATACCACTTTTCTTCTGAAACAATCCAGCCCACAGATACGGAAGGGAATACTCCCCAATAGTTATCCGGCGAGAATTTGGTTGAAGCGTCAGAACGAATCAGGAACTCAAACAGGTAACGACCGTCATAGGCATAGTTAACACGACCAATGTAAGATAAGTCACCACTTTCACTTCTCGCCGTCTGGCTACTGGAACTTACCGAACCTGTAGCTGTATTGGTTTCACCATTAGCAAGATCACCATTCAGCGGACCTTCTTTCAGAATACGTGAAAACTCGTAGTTCATTTCACGCTTTTCCATAGCGAACATGGCACTTACCGAATGTTTTCCGAAGTCGCGCGCATAACTTGCCTGGAAGTTGACCTGATAATTGTCTGTACGGTCGAAGTCACGCAGTACGCGGTTTCCATTATCAACCGACTGTGTTTTCATATTAGACGGCAAAGTCAGGTTATTACTTGGCGCACCTTCATCAATATAAAGGTGATTACCTGAACCACCACGGGTGGTAAAATAATAACCGTTATATTTAGATCCCAATTGTCTTCCTTCCGTATTACCGATACTTTTTGCATAGCTGAAACGTAGTTTCAAACCTTTCAATGTCTCCAACCAATCAAAATCATACTCCAATGAACCATTGATGGTCATATCCTGAGTTTTGGTTTGTTTCTGATTACCTAAATCTTCAACAGCGAAATAATTGTAACGCAAATAGTTCGAGTTTCCGAGAACACTACTGTTGGTATTCTTAGGTCCATATCTCAACAACCAGATATCTTCGCCTTTGTCATTTTCCACAGACCATGGCACATAGCGGGGTGTAGTCAGCAATGCCAGGTAATCATTATCATCCTTCTCTCCGCCAATCTTATTGAAAGTTGTTTTCCGATCACCATAGTTACCCGAAATAGATAAATTCACTTTCAGATGCTTAGCCACTGTTGTACTCATTCCTACACGATAATTCCAACGGTCATAATCCAACATGCTCAGGTTACCCTCCTGGCTCTGATAAGATATGCTTCCGAAATAAGATGAGTTATTTCCGCCGCCACTGATATTCACATTATGCTTCGTGCTATAGGCAGCCGACCAGGCTTTGTCCAGCCAGTCATAGTTCATGCTTTTCATAGCTTCCAACTCGTCCAATTGGAAAAGGTCTTTTTTACGATTACCGATAGCATCATTGCCGTCAGCACCTTTAAATCCATTCCAGAATTGACCATACTGATATGCATCCAACATCTTTGGACGTGAAATTTCATCATTCATCGTCACCGAACCAGTGTAACTGATGCGAGGTTTTCCGTCCTTGCTGCCTTTCTTCGTAGTAACAATGATGGCACCTTGTGCGCCACGTGCTCCATACACTGCCGCAGCAGCATCCTTCAAGATAGATATAGATTCTATTTCGTTCGGATCAAGGTTATTAAACGCTTCCGAAGCCGATATTCCATTACGCGGATTATCAGACTGAATGACACCATCAATCACATAAATCGGCGCAGTCGTACTTCCCGAAACGCCGGTAGAGAACGGATCACGAATGGTCATCGTTGCACCGACACCAGGGCGACCATCACCGCCGCTTACATTCAAACCAGCTACCGTACCTGCCAACATGGCACCCATATTGCTATAGGGCATTTCCTTTAGGTCATTGGGGTTAACCGTGGATATAGAGCCAGTAAGATGTGCTTTTTTCTGAGTACCGTAACCTACCACAACCACTTCGTCCAGAAGTTTGGAATCTTCAGCCAAAGTCACGTTTACAATTCCGTTTGCAGGCACGCTCACCACTTGCGTGACGTATCCTATAAACGAAACTTCGAGTTTAGCACTTGCCGGAATCACCAGACTGAAATTTCCATCCAAGTCGGTAATCGTTCCTGTATCAGTTCCTTGTGCCTTTATATTCGCACCAATCACAGGTTCTCCGGTCGTATCTACCACAGTTCCTTTCACTGACTTCTGTTGTTGGACAACATTCATTGCAGCAGTCTCTCTAATGCTTTCCGCAAAAGCCTGCGTCACAGGAATCGAAAACAAGAAAGAGAGACAAATTATCTTTGCTGCGCTCAGATACCTGCTCTGTGTTTTTCTAGAAAAGATCTCTTCTTTTTTCATCTATTCACTAATTTAAATTCAAAAATATAAAAACTATTGATTGGACTCAATCTATATTTCATGAACTAAAGACGAACAACTAAAAAATATGTAATCACCTAAAAAGAATAAAAAAGTAAAGTTTTCTATTTACGATTATTTCCAACAGAAAAAAGATAAGGCTCTAAATATCAAAAGGACAAGTATACAGGAGTATCGGGGTCACAATATCGCTATATTAACACTTTACACAACGGACATCAGCTTCAAAAGCAGTGTTTCAGAATCTTTTGCAAATAAATAGCAAATAATAATGCAATATCTCTGCATATACTTGCGCATTTGATTGCTATTTATGTAAAAAAGAGCTACTCATTGGCGGAATTGGAGCATTTCAGTATGGCTATGAGTAAAAGTTATCAAGTAACGTTAAAAAAACAACTTGATACAGTTTCCATAAGAACAAATATTTCATATCCGTTAAAAAGTTATCTGAATATAGTCCGGCTGATTCTTGATTCTCTGGGATTTCGCCACCAGTCTTTCATGAAGGATAATCGAAGAAGGAAAACTCCTGAGTTCGAGTTTTCATCAGTATTTCCTACATCCTACACCCGATATCGTTTTTTTTTGTTTGATTATCAAACAGATAGATGCTGTAGGAAGTGGTGTAGGAAAGTTTCATCCTGCACCGAATTCACGCGAATACCTCTTTTTTAGCCTGAATTATTTATCAAAAGGGTTAAAAGAGTTATCATTTCGTCAGGAATTAAGGGAGCCTTCTCTATAATGAGATTATAGAGAAGGCCGAATTATAGAGGAAAAACTTGATATGCCCCTTCCTTTTTCCTTTAAAGCCTTAATGTTATTGTCATTATGCTATAAGCAAAACCTTGTTTTCCGGTTGAGGGCTGTCCGGCCTGCAATTGCGGGCTACATAGCCCACATATGGAAAACATAGAGCCCGCAACTGTAGGACGAAGTTTTGCTACGGGCAAAAGAACAAAAACAATAAAGCAAAGCGTAGTTTTCGTACCACCTTCTTCCTATCCTTCTTATTGTTCCTAAGCATTCTATTGTGAGATCTACAGATCTGACGCGTGGGATCTACAGATCTCGCGATAGGATGTTCAGCTTCCTTTCGCAGGCTGACATTATGAAAGAAATCAGGAGTCTTTTGAAGGATAACGCAGAGATACCCTCTGTTTTCTTGTAAAAGAGATGGTTTTACAGGGATTTGCGCAAGGTGGGCAAAAACAATGTTGATAGTCTGATTATTAGTCTATTGTAATTAAAAGCACGTCTCAAATACCTATTCTTGGGTGTAGGATGAAATTAACCTACACCATCCTACACCACTTCCTACACCGTATATCTATTTGATAATCAAAAGAAAAAGGTCTCCGGTGTAGGATGTAGGAAATTGAGAGATATTTTTCTGAGTAAAAGAAAGCGCTTTTACATCTTCAGTGTCTACTTTATTAGACTGCTATTATTTCATTTATTTCTGAAACACTTCCTTCAAATATCTGACATTCGTCCCATAGTTCTTTCTCACATTATGCACATCATCCTTATCCCGTGAGCGTTCTACTACCAGCCATCCACTCCATCCCATTTTGTCGAGCGTATTTTTAACCTTCTTTATATCCAAACGTTCGTTAAAAGGAAGAGTTACTCCGTCCGTATCCGTACAATGAATCTGGCAGATTCTCTTCTTCCCCAGAATCTTGAGCTCCTTGCACAGATCACGTCCGTTTTCCAATACATTCTGAAATTTAAAATAAACACATAGCGGATTTGCAAATTTGAGTAAAGCGTAGCGAATTAGCTGAAATAGCGTTCGTTACGCTATATTTTTCTCTTGGCGAAAAGCCAAAGAAAACCACGATACAGCCAAACGGTGCAGAAGTTCAGTTACCACCTCATTACCCCCGTAACGGGTGCAGATTTCTTGCTAAATGGTTCTTTTTCTGCGATTTGCGTAATTCTGCATAGCTGTCGGTAACTCACTATAAACTAATTTTGTAACCAAAAAAAGGAGTGAGTTATGCGAAGTACATTCAAGGTCTTATTTTACGTGAAGAAAGGCAGCGAGAAGCCGAACGGCAACCTGCCTTTGATGTGCCGCCTCACGGTGGACGGAGAGATTAAACAGTTCAGTTGCAAGATGGACGTTCCCCTGCGGTTGTGGGACGTGAAAAACAACCGTGCTTCGGGCAAGAGCGTCGAAGCGCAGAGAATCAACCTCGCGGTGGATAAAATCCGAGTGGAGGTAAACCGCCGCTACCAAGAACTGATGCAGACGGACGGGTATGTTACCGCCGCCAAGCTCAAAGACGCCTATCTCGGTATCGGCGTCAAGCAGGAAACCTTGCTGAAGCTGTTCGAGCAGCACAACGCCGAGTTCGCCAAGAAGGTCGGGCACAGCAGGGCGCAGGGGACATTCACCCGTTATCGGACGGTCTGCAACCACATTCGGGAGTTCCTGCCCCATACCTACAAGCGTGAGGACATTCCGCTAAAGGAACTCAACCTTACATTCATCAACGACTTCGAGTATTTCCTGCGCACGGAGAAGAAATGCCGCACCAATACCGTGTGGGGCTACATGATCGTGCTGAAACACATCGTTTCCATAGCGAGGAACGACGGGCGTCTGCCGTTCAACCCCTTTGCAGGGTACATCAACTCTCCCGAAAGCGTCGATAGGGGCTACCTTACCCAAAAGGAGATACAGACGCTCATGGACGCACCGATGAAGAACACCTACCATGAACTCGTACGGGACTTGTTCGTCTTTTCCGTGTTCACGGGTTTGGCGTACTCGGACGTGAAGAACCTCACCGCCGACCGCCTGCAAACATTCTTCGACGGCAACCTGTGGATAATCACCCGACGGAAGAAAACCAACACCGAATCGAACATCCGTCTTTTGGACGTTCCCAAGCGTATCATCGAGAAATACAAGGGACTTGCAAGGGACGGTCATGTTTTCCCCGTTCCGAGCAACGGCAGTTGCAACAAGATACTCAAAGAGATAGGCAGACAATGCGGTTTCAAGGTGCGCTTGACCTATCATGTTGCCCGCCACACGAACGCCACGACCGTACTTCTGTCGCACGGCGTACCCATCGAAACCGTGAGCCGCCTGTTGGGGCACACGAACATCAAGACCACGCAGATATACGCCAAAATCACCGCCCAGAAGATAAGCCAAGACATGGAAACCTTGTCGCACAAGTTAGAGGAGATGGAGAAGAACATCTGCCGAGCCATTTAGTCACCTTAAAACAGCATACCGATGAAAGAAGAAAGGAACATCATCATGATAGATGAATACGGCAATATCTCCCTACCGACCGACATAGGCGCAACCGCCATGACCGAGTGGGAAATCTGCGAACTGTTCGGGGTTATCACCCCGACGGTTCGGGCAGGGATAAAGGCACTCTGCAAGAGCGGGGTATTGAAAGAGTACGGCATCAAACGCCTTGTCCGTCTATCGGACAGAAGCAGCATAGAGGTTTACGACCTCGAAACGATAGCCGCCCTCGCTTTCCGTGTCGAATCGTTCGGGGCGGCGAGAGTCCGCAAGCTATTATTAGACAGGATTATGAACGGGCGAAAAGAGAAAACGACGGTTATCGTGTCTGTCGTTGCCGACACCGAGCCGAGCCGCCGATGGATGGCGTAACGGTCAGTCGGTCGGGGTATCAGTCCGTAATACAGTCACACGGTCATACATTCATACGGTCATACCGTCGCACGGACAGAAAGGGGCTGTTTCCCGACCGCAGGAAAGCGGAACAGTCATTCCCGTTTACAAAGGCGAAGCAAGCACGGGGCTTTCCGTCGGCTGCAAGGTCGGGCGGCTACGCCGTTAGGGGAACAATCTCCACCCTCATGCTTCGGGTAGATTCTTCCCCTAAACCTTGCATCCGACCGCCCCGAGCAAAGAAGCCTTTGAAAACGGAAACGACCGCCCCGCCGCCCACCATCGACCGAAAGGGAAAAATAATAAGATGGGGTTCGGTATAGTCGGTAAAGTCGGCACAACGAGCGCAGACAGCCAAGTACACAAAGCGGATTCAACCGCCGAGCCGATAAGACACGGGCAGACCGCCGGCACACCGCAGGGTATTTACGGAGAAAATACCGTAGCTTATTAGGGAATTTTCCGAGCCGCAATACTCCATATCGCTGAAAATTCCCCAATAAGGCAAGGGGCAAGCCCCTCTGCACACCCCGTCGGGGACGGCTCTTTGCCGCCCCCGAAGATACAAAGAATCATTGTTTCACAAGCTAAAAAAGAAAGGAATATATATGGGTTTCGTAGTATTGCATATGGAAAAGGCGCACGGTTCCGACAGCGGAACGACCGCCCACATAGAGCGTTTCATCATACCGAAGAACGCAGACCCCACACGCACGCACCTGAACCGAAAACTCGTTGCCTACCCCGACGGGATAAAAGACCGTTCGGCGGCTATCCGGAGAAGACTGGAAGAAGCGGGGCTGACACGCAAAATCGGAAACAACCAAGTACGGGCAATCCGAATCAACGTGTCGGGAACGCACGAGGACATGGAACGCATCGAAAGGGAGGGGCGTTTGGACGAGTGGTGCGCCGACAATATGAAATACTTCGCCGACACGTTCGGAAAGGAGAACATCGTGGCGGCGCACCTGCATCGGGACGAGGAAACGCCCCACATACACGTCACGCTCGTTCCCATCGTCAAGGGAGAGCGCAAGCGCAGGAAAAGGGAGGAGCAGGCGAAGAAGCGATACCGCAAGAAGCCGACCGACACCGTGAGGCTGTGCGCCGACGATATTATGACACGCCTAAGGCTGAAATCCTACCAAGACACCTACGCCGAGGCGATGGCGAAATACGGGCTGCAAAGGGGCATAGACGGCTCGAAAGCACGGCACAAGTCCACGCAGCAGTATTACAATGAAACGAAGAAACTCGCCGACAGCCTCAAAGCGGAGGTGGTGGATTTGCAGCGTCAGAAAGAAACGGCGCAGGAGGAACTAAGACGGACGAAAAAAGAGATACAGACCGAGAAGCTGAAAGGGGCAGCCACGACCGCAGCCGCCAACATCGCCGAGAGTGTCGGTTCTCTTTTCGGCAGTAACAAGGTCAAGACGCCGGAGCGGGAGAACGCCGCCCTGCACAGAGAGGTAGCCACGCACGGGGAAGCCATCGAAGCCCTGCAA
>CDYX01019400.1_pt1 | contig 38626 bp, 29 predicted proteins | sample 554871 | NCBI WGS metagenome assembly CDYX01 (sample SAMEA3182061, study PRJEB8094) | gut metagenome | biome: human; feature: gut; material: Stool; isolation source: human stools | place: Canada | collected 2013-01-14 | reverse complement strand
CGCGATGCACTTGTCCACCTCCCGCATAAGACGGTTGACGCGTGCCCGCGCTTTTTCCCGGTTACTGCCTCCGCCCGCAAGCCCTTCGGTCAGCTGCATGCGCGCCAGTTCGGCATCCAGCTCCCTGACGCGTTCCTCGAGCGTGCGTTTCTCGGAGCGGAGCGTGTCGCGCTGCGCAGTCAGTTCCGCGCAAAGGTCCGACAGCCTTTTGTGGTCGTCGATCAGCTGCCGCACACGGGCTTCGATGTTCGTTATCACGCTCTTGTCGGCCATGGCCTTCGGGTAAAGTTCCGGTTTACTTTTCAAAGGTACGAAAAAAACGTAAAAATGCAAAAAATTATTTTGCGGCAATCTCCCCGTAGAGGTCGTAGTCGGCGGCCGAGGTGACCGTTACGTCGTAGAAGCGCCCGCGCAGCAGGCGGCGTTCCGACGCCGGGATCAGGATCTCCTGGTCCACTTCGGGCGAATCATACTGCGTGCGGCCGACATACCAGTCGCCCTGGCGCGAATCGATGATCACCCGTTCGGTGCGCCCCACGCGGCGGCGGTTGTTGTCGAGCGAAATCTCGTTCTGCAGGGCCATGATACGCTCCGCGCGTCGCTGCTTGACCTCCTCGGGAACGTCGTCGCGGAGGTTTTCGGCCGACCAGGTCCCCTCCTCCTCCGAGTAGGGGAAGACGCCCAGCCGTTCGAAACGCACCTCGCGCACGAATGCCAGCAGCTCTTCGAAATCGGCCTCCGTCTCGCCCGGATAACCCACCAGCAGCGTCGTGCGCAGTGCCAGGTCGGGGATCGCCCCGCGCAGGCGGCCGATCAGCTCCATGGCCTCGGCCTTGGTGTGGCGGCGGTGCATCGACGCGAGCTGCGCATCGGAGATGTGCTGGAACGGAATGTCGAGGTATTTGCAGATTTTCGCCTCCGAGGCCATCACGTCGATCACCTCGTCGGGAAATCCGGCAGGATAGGCGTAGTGGAGCCGGATCCATTCGATGCCGTCGATGCGGCACAGGCGGCGCAGCAGCTCGGCGAGCATCCGCCGGCCGTAGAGGTCGATGCCGTAGTAGGTCGTGTCTTGCGCAATGACCATCAGCTCCCGGACGCCCTGCGCGGCCAGTTTGCGGGCCTCCTCCTCCAGCTCCTCCATCGGGACGGAGACGTGGCCGCCGCGGATGAGCGGGATGGCGCAGTAGCCGCACTTCCAGTTGCAGCCTTCGGAAATCTTCAGGTAGGCATAGTGCTTCGGGGTCGTCAGGCGGCGTTCGGTGGCCAGCGCCGGGTCCTCCGAGGCCCCCAGCGCACGAACGATGCCGTCCCACGTGCGTGCGCCGAAGTATTCGTCCACCTCGGGAATCTCGGCCCGCAGTTCGTCGGCGTAGCGTTCCGAGAGGCATCCCACGACGAACAGCCGTTCGATCTTTCCGGCCTGCTTGGCCGCCGCGGCGCGCAGAATCATGTCTATCGACTCCTGCTTGGCGTCGCCGATGAATCCGCAGGTGTTGATCACCACGACCTTGGCGTCGGTGCGGTCGCTGTCGAAGAGGACCTCGTACCCGGCGGCCGCAAGCCGTGCCATCAGATGCTCGCTGTCGACGGTGTTCTTCGAGCATCCGAGCGTTATGACGTTAATTTTTTTCATGGCCGAACAACGCATTGACGAACTCCTTCCGGTCGAAGATGCGCAGCTGGTCGATGCCTTCGCCGATGCCGATGTAGCGCACCGGGATGTGGAACTGGTCGCTGATGCCGATCACTACGCCGCCCTTGGCCGTGCCGTCGAGCTTGGTGATCGTAAGCGAGGTGACCTGCGTGGCCTGCGTGAACTGCTTCGCCTGCTCGAAGGCGTTCTGCCCCGTCGAGCCGTCGAGCACGAGCATCACCTCGTGCGGCGCGCCTGGAATCACCTTGCCCATGACGTTGCGGATTTTCGTCAGCTCGTTCATCAGGCCCACTTTGTTGTGCAGACGCCCGGCGGTGTCGATCAGCACCACGTCGGCGCCGTTGGCCTTGGCCGAGGTGAGCGTGTCGAAGGCCACCGATGCGGGGTCGGAACCCATCTGCTGGCGGATCATCGTCGCTCCGGCACGGTCGGCCCACACCTGCAACTGGTCGATGGCGGCCGCGCGGAACGTGTCCGCCGCGCCGATCCAGACCTTCCGGCCCGCCTTGCCGAGCTGCGCAGCCAGCTTGCCGATGGTCGTGGTCTTGCCGGCGCCGTTGACGCCCACGACCATCACCACGTAAGGCTGTCCCTCGGTGGCGTCCAGTCCGAAATTCTCCGACGAACCGTGCGCATCCTCCATCAGCGTCGCGATCTCCTCGCGCAGGATCGATTGCAGCTCCGAGGCGTTCATGTATTTGTCCCGGGCCACGCGCTCCTCGATGCGGCGGATGATCTTCACGGTCGTCTCCACGCCCACGTCCGACGAGATGAGCACCTCTTCGAGGTCGTCGAGCACCCCGGCGTCGATCGTCGACCGGCCCGCCACGGCCCGCGCCAGTTTCGAGAAAAGCCCCGTTTTGGTCTTTTCGAGTCCGGCGGAGAGCTCTTCCTGCTGTTTCTGCGCCTGCTCCCCGGTGGGCGGCGTATCCTGTTTCTTTTTGAAAATATCGAAAAATGCCATGTCTTAAGGATTAATCCTTTGCAAAGATAGGAAAAATGCAGGACGGTTCCAAAACCGGATCGCCATCCGGTCCGGCAAAACGTTCCGATACATGAAAGGGTCGTTACGACCCCGGCACCGAAGAGACGAAAAAGCCGGATGGGGCCGAACCCGAACGCCTTCGGGGCGAAAAAGAGGTTCCGACTCCTAAAAGTGTCGTCGCGACACCGATGATAACAAGAAAGTTTGGAAAAAAGCGTTATATTTGTCGTATATACCTGTATTGACAATGATGAAACGAACCATTCTGCTGTTGCTCGCAGCGCTGTGCGGCGCTCTGACGGCCGCCGCCCAGGACCTGATCGTCAGGACCGATGCCTCGAAGATCGAAGCCAAAGTGATCGAAATCACGCCCGAAGCGGTGCGTTACAAGCGTTTTTCGAACCCCGACGGTCCGACCTACGTGCTTCCCGTTGCGCAAATCCATTACATCCGGTATGCCAACGGCGAAAAGGAGTATTACACCAAAACCATTCCCGCGACGCCGCTGACTCCGGCCACCCCGGCTGCTCCCGAGACCCCGGCCGCTCCCGCTGCGCCTGCCGTGCAGCCCGTTTCCGGAGGCCGGTATGTGCTCAAGCAATATGAAATCGGCGAACTTTACGATCAGAACGGCATCCGGGGCGTGATCTGCCAGCTTTCGGACGACCGCCAGCACGGACTGGTCGTGTCGCTCGATGAAATCTACCTCCACTGGAGCGAGTTCCGCAAGCCGGACCTGCGCCTTGCGGGTGCCGACAACCGCACCGACGGTGTGGCGAACATGGAGAAGGTGGCGCAGTACATCGCTGCGAACAACCTCTCGTGGGACGATTTTCCGGCTTTCAAATGGTGTCGCGACAAGGGCGAAGGCTGGTACCTGCCGGCCATCGACGAACTGCTGACCATCGGCCACAACTACAACGGCGGAACCCGCGTACAGAACAACCGCCAGGCCCGCAACAAATTCAACGACTCGCTCAAGGGCGCCGGGGGTAAGCGCATGGACCGCCTGGTCTACTATTTCTCCTCGACCGAGATGGACGAGAAGAACGCCTACACGACCCATATGGGCATCGAGCCTCCTTATGTGATCGAAATTCCGAAATACAATAAATTCCTCGTGCGCGCCGTGCACAGGTTCTGACCATCTTTATAACATGCATTCTTTGGAGCGAATAAATCTTTTCGTCGCTATCGGCGAAAGCTATGCGCAGCACTGCTGTGTGATGCTGGTTTCCGTACTGGAAAACAACCCGGAACTGGCGTTCGACTGTTGCATATTGACCGACGGATTGTCGGAAGGCAGCCGGCGCCGGCTCGACGCGGTGGCCAAACGCCATGCGGATTGCCGGCTGGATGTCCGTGTCGTCGACGACGCCGTTTTCCGGGAACTGAAACTCAACATCCCCCACGTCTCGCGGCACACCTATTATAGGTATGCCATTGCGGAACTCTTTCCGCAACTCGACAAGGCCCTCTACCTCGACGCCGACCTGGTGGTCCGGGGGAGTCTTGCGGAGTTGTGGAATACGGACCTCGGCGGATTTCTGTGTGCCGGAGTGCGCGACCGGGGAATTGAATTGCTTCACTACAAGCCGGAGATCGGGTTCGAGTTGGACGAATTGTACGTCAACGCCGGGGTGTTGGTGTTGAACCTCGCGGAGATGCGCAGGGAAGGGCTTTTTCGCAAATTGTGCGCTGCGACGCAGGAACTGGAGGGGCGGATCCGTTTTCAGGACCAGGATATTATCAATATCGTCTGCCGGGGGCGGATTCTCGAGCTGCCCGATCGGTTCAATTTCACCTCGGAGTATGTTCGCGACTATCCCGACCGGCGTTCCGGGGCTGTTGTCGTCCACTACACCGGCGCCCGGAAACCCTGGTCGGCTGCGCTCTGCCCCAATGCCTTGAAAGGGCTTTATTATCATTACCTGGCCCGTACGCCGTACCGTTTGGCCCGCTACGGGCTGCAACTGCGGCAGACCGTGCAGAAAACGTTGCCGGCGTTCCTGCGCAAACAGCCGGCCGGGGTGAAACCCATTCGGGTCGCGCTGATCGTCAATGAATTTTTTGGTGGCGGAGGCACGGCCATCGGTGGCATCGGATTCCTTGCGCGCAACTACATTGCCAAATACATTCCCTGCGACGACATCCGGATCGACGTGCTGATCGGGCGGCATCACGGACTCTCGATGGCTTCGCGGATTCGCGTGGATAACGTTTTCCTCTACCGCCTGCCGGGCCGCCATTTTATCGCCCGGTGGCTTAAACGCAAGCATTACGACCTCTACTTCGCGCCCGAGATGACGTGGGATATGCTCCACTACGAGGGGAAAAGCGATACGCCGCTGCTGCTCTGGGTGCAGGACCCGCGGCCCTGGACCGACTGGCTGGAGATTCAGACAGTCGGGTTGTTCCCCGAAACCTGTTACTGGAACACCCGGATTTATGAATCCGTAAATCGGCTTTTCAAACAAGGACGGGTGTCGTTCGTTACCCAGGGGCGCTACCTCGCCGACAAGGCCCGCATCCTTTACCGGCTCGCCGGACAGACCCCCGTGGAGTACCTGCCCAATCCGATCGACGTGGAGACCGGGTTCGACCCCGACACGTGCGTCAAGCATGACGAGGTGGTTTTCGTCGGCCGCATCGCCTCGGTTAAACGGGCGTGGCTGTTCTGCGAGGTCGCCAAGCGTATGCCCGAATACGAGTTCTACCTGGTCGGGCAGTCGCAGATCGAGAAGGACCGTAACGAGGAGATCATGGCGCCCTATCGCACGGGCATTCCCAACCTCCATTTCGTCGGACACCTCGAAGGCGAAGAGAAGTTCCGCCGCATCCGCGAGGCGAAGATTCTGATTAACACGTCTATTCACGAGGCGCTGCCCGTGACGTTCCTCGAAGCGCTGGCCTGCGGTACGCTTTTGGTGAGCTGTCAGAACCCCGACGGGATGACTTCGCGCTTCGGTATCTACACCGGACCTGTGCTCGGCGACGGATTCGACAAGGTCGACCTCTTCGTCGATGCGGTCCGCACGCTGATCAAGGACGAGGCGCGGCGCAAGGAGCTGTCCGCTGCGGCGTGCGAGTACGTGAAATCCGTGCACGGCGTCGGGGAGTTTGTCCGCAACACCCGCCGCCTGATCCGGGAAACGGCGCGGCGGCGGTAACGGCCTGCCGCCGACATCCTGAAAACACAAAGGGCATCCCGAAAGATGCCCTTTGTATTTAAGAGTCGTGCTCTTAAAATACTTATTTCTTCTCCTCGAAGAAATCCTTTACCTGGTCGTTGGCGATGACACCTTCCTTGAACATGTAGGAACCGGTCTTGTCCGACTTGACCATCTTGATGCACTTGGTGAACTGCTTACCCGTGCCGGTTTTCAGTGTTGCGACTACTTTCTTTGCCATAGAGCTTCTTTACTATTTGATTTCACGGTGAACGGTAACCCGCTTGAGGAAAGGATTGTACTTCTTACGCTCCAGACGGTCGGGGGTGTTTTTCTTGTTCTTGGTGGTGATGTAACGGGACATTCCCGCAACGCCGCTCTCTTTTTGTTCGGTGCACTCGAGGATGACCTGAACTCTGTTGCCTTTCTTTGCCATTTGCTACTCGTTGTTTTTAGTACACGCTTTTGGGTGCGGCAGCTTCGCGCAGAGCGGCTGCAAGCCCTTTCTTGTTGATTGTTTTCATGCCGGCGGCGGATACCTTCAGGGTAATCCAGCGACCCTCCTGCTCGGACCAGAAGCGCTTGGTTTTCAGATTGGGACTGAATTTGCGCTTGGTCTTGTGGTGCGAGTGCGAGACGTTATTTCCCACGATCGCCACCTTGCCTGTGATTTCGCAAACTTTCATTGTTTGATTATTTTTGGTTAAAACCCGATTAAGGGAGTGCAAATATACAACCTTTTCGGCAAATAGCAAAAGCGGCCGTCTTTTTTTTCGGCCGGAGACCCGATTCGGGGCGCATTTGCGCTATTCGACGGGGATCGTCAGCAGAAACCGCGCTCCGGGGACGTGCCGCGTGTCGAGGCGCACGTCGCCGCCCAGCGTGCGGGCGATCAGCCGGCACACGGACAGTCCCAGCCCGAGGCCCTGGCCGTAGGGGTCGATTTTGACGAAGCGGTCGAAGATGTGTTCCTGCTCTCCTTCGGGGACGCCCGGGCCGGAATCCTCAACGGCGAAGGTGACGCTCCGGCCGTCCTGTGCCACGGCGTAGGAGAGCGATACCGTTCCGTCCTGTCCGGTGAACCGCACGGCGTTGCGCAGCAGTTCGGTGAGCGCTTTGGTGAGCAGCACGCACGAGGTTCCGGCCGTGAATTTCTCGCGTTCCGGAAGGAACCGGATCGCGGTCTCCGCCATGCCGTGTTTCGAAAGCCCGCGGATGCACTCCCGGCAGCAGGCGTTGATGTCGGCCTGCGCACTGACGGGCGGGGTGTCCGACGATTCGAGGTCGGCGATGTAGAGCACGTCGTCCACGAGTTTCTGCAGGAACCCGCTGTTCTCGCGTATGATGTCGATGTAGGCATCGCGCTCGGGGTCGTTTTCCGGGGCCGTCGAGGCCAGTTCGGCGAATCCGACGATCGCGTTCAGCGGGGTGTTGATTTCGTGGGTGATGTTGCGGATGAAGACGCCCTTCATGCGGCTGGCCTGCTCGGCGGCGTGTTTGGCATGGGCCAGGCGGCGGTTGAGGCGCGTCAGGATGAAGATGAATATCGAAGCCAGCAGCAGGATGACACCCAAACTGATCTCGAACACGCGGGCGCGGCGCAGCCGTTCGGCCTGGGCCTGCTGCTGCGCTTCGGCCTTTTCGCGGTCGAGGCGTTCGACGTCGAACAGCGTGGCGAATTCGTTCAGCGTCTCCCGGTTGCTCTGGTCGTATTTCTTTTGTGCGAGAGCCATTTGCCGCGAGAGGTCCTCGGCCGAAGCCTTGTAGTTGCCCAGTTCGTAATTGATCGCGGCCCGGGTTCCGAGCATCGGGATATAGAAATAATGTGTGCTGTCCCGGGTTTTTTCATAGGGGGCCAGCTGTTTGTTGACGATTTCCAGCGCCTTGTGCAGTTCGCCGGAGTGCTTGTAGATGGAGAGTTCGATCTCCCTGATCTTGTTTTCCGAGGCGTATCCGTTGCTCCCGTCGCGGATTTCGCGCAGGAGCTGCCGGGCGCGCGCAAACTCCCCTTCCTCGGCATGGAGATTCGCTTGGGCGATGCGCACGCGCCAGATATGTTCGGGGAGCAGGATGGTCTTCTCGGCCATTCGGAGCGCTCTCTCGGACTGGTCGTATTTCCGCTGCTGGGTGTACATCTCGCCGAGTTGGAGGTAAAGGTCGGAGACGTCCACCTCTTTCAGCCCGTTCCGCTCGGCGACATCGATGGCCTTGAGGTAGGTGTCGATGGCCGTATTGTAGAGCGATTTGGTCCGGTAAATGTGTCCTAAATGCTTGTATGCCTCGGCAATGGCCGGTTTGTAGTCGTCCCGGATGGCCTGGTCGAGGAAGCGTTCCAATTCATATTGGGCGAGGGTGTATTTGCTGTACTTGGTGTAGTAGGAGATCAGTCGTGTCCAGACGAAATAGTAGTGCGTCGGCTGGTTGTGCTGGCGGGTGAACTGCTGGGTGCGCGCCACCCACACTTTGACCGAGTCGAATTTGTTGGTGTAATAGTAGTAGTCGGTTTTCAGGCACAGTGCTACGGCCTGCATGCGGCGGTTCTGTTTTTCGCCCGCGAGACGGAACATGGTGTCGGCCTTGAGCAGCATTTCCGGGTCCTGTTTGTGGCGGTTGCACCAGCGGTAGTAGGCTACGAGCGTGCTGTCGAGACCGTCGGCCGAGGATTGGGCGGCAACCGGCGATACCGATGCCGCCAGTATCACCAGAAGTAGCAGGGCGTTTTTCATTACATTTTGGGCTAAAAGTGTACAAAATTAGCCGCAAAAACCGAGAAAACCAAATAAAAAAGTATATAAATTCGCTTTTTTAAGGATTATAACGGGCTGTTTTTTCCGTCAGCATCTCTTCTTCGAGCAGGGAGAGGGCCGCCGAACCGGCCTTGCGGATGACTTTGCTGCGGTTGCCTCTTACGCGGATCAGCCGCGACACGGTGCGTTCGGGCGAACTGACGGCGATCCAGACCGAACCCACCGGGAGTTCGGGCGTGCCGCCGGAAGGGCCTGCGATGCCGGTGGTGGCGATTCCGTAATGGGCGTCGGCGGCATGGCGGACTCCCTCGGCCATTTTGCGCACGATCTCTTCGCTCACCACGCCGTAGCGGGCGATGGTGTCGCGGGAGATGCCCAGCAGCAGTTCTTTCGTCTGGTTCCAGTAGGCCACCACGCCGCCTTTGAAATAGGCCGAGGCGCCGGGCATGGCCGTGAACCGCGCGGCGATGGTCCCGCCCGTGCAGCTTTCGGCCACGGCGAGCGTCTGCGTACGGTCGGTCAGCAGGCGGTGGACTCTCTTTTCCGGTTTGAAGCAGTTGCAGGAGGCTGTCAGGGAGAGCGCAGCCAGCATGACGAGCAGTTTATTCATGGCTGGAGGTGTTTAGTTTCCATTCAGGCAGTCGCGCAGCAGGCCGATGGCGAAGGCGCCGGCGCGGTCGATGATCTGTCCCCGGTCGGTTCCGCACTGTTTGAGGATTGCGACCGTCTCCCGGGGTGTCGCCACGGCGATCCACACCGTACCGACCGGTTTTTCCGCCGAGCCGCCCGAGGGTCCTGCGATCCCGGTGGTGGCCACGGCGTAGTCGGCGCCTGCCGCGCGGCGGACGCCCTCGGCCATCTGGCGGGCCACCTGCTCGCTCACGGCTCCGTAGCGGGCGATGTCCGCGGGGTCGACGCCCAGCAGTTCGGCTTTGGATTCGTTGCTGTACGACACCACTCCGCAGAGGAAGTAGGCCGAAGCGCCGGGCATGGCCGTGAACCGTGCGGCGATCGAGCCGCCCGTGCAGCTTTCGGCCGCGGCGAGCGTCAGCCCGCGCGCGGTGAGTATTTTGTGCACCGCCTCCTGCATGGTCGCGGTTTCGAACCCGAGGATGTTGTGGGGGATGATCTTGCGCAGGGCCTCGAACCGGCTCTCGATTTCGCGGGCGACGCTCTCGCCCTCCACCTCGTAGGCCGACAGGCGCAGGCGCACTGCGCCCGGATTGGGCAGGTAGGCCAGTTTCAGGTACGGGGGCAGGGCGTTTTCCCACGCTTCGATGCGCTTGGCGAGCATCGATTCGGGTAGTCCCGCGGTGATCATCGTGCGGTGGATGATCTGCCGCAGCGCGAAGCGGGCCTTCAGGCGGGGCATCACCTCGTCCTCCATCAGGTGTTCCATTTCAAACGGCACGCCCGGCAGCGAGACGATCACGTGTCCGTCGCGCTCGAACCACATGCCCGGTGCCGTGCCGTGGGCGTTGAACAGCACCGTGCAGCATGCGGGGACCATCGCCTGCGAGCGGTTGAGCTCGTTGAACTCGATACCGCGTTCGGCGAGCATCTTCTCGACGTGCACGGCCACTTGTTCGTCGTAGCGCATGTCGCTGCGGAACATCTCCGCGAGGGTCTTTTTGGTGATGTCGTCCTTCGTGGGGCCGAGTCCTCCGGTGACGACGGTCACCTCCGATGCGGCGAGGGCGCGCTCTGCCGTTTCGATGATCTGCGTGCGGTCGTCGCCGATCGAGATTTTCTCGCGGACCACGATGCCCGCCGCATTGAGGTGCTTGGCGATGGAGACCGAGTTGGTGTCCACGATCTGCCCGATGAGTATTTCGTCGCCGATGGTGATGATTGTCGCTTTCATGACCGGATGGATTCCTGTTTTTCTGCGGGTTCCTGCTGTGTTTGCGGGGCGTCGGCCGGGGATGTCGGTTCAGCGGCTTCCGGGACTTCGGTTTCCGGAGCGGAGACTTCCGATACAGCGGTTTTCGGTTCGGCGGCTTCCGATGCGGCGGCCTGCCGTGCGGCCTTTTCCGCCGCCTGGCGGGCTTCCGCGTCGGCGATCAGCGCGCGGCACACCTCTTTGACCATTCCGGGACCGTTGTAGACGTAGCCGGTGTAGAGCTGTACGAGGTCGGCCCCGGCGTCGAGCATCGCCCGCACGTCGTCGGCCGACATCAGTCCGCCGACTCCGATGATGGGGTAGGTGCCGCCCGAGCGGGTGTGGACGCGGTGTACGATCTCCACGGCGCGGCGCGTGAGCGGGGCGCCGCCGAGGCGTCCGCTGCCGATCTTTTCGAGCGCCGTGCGGCTCGTGTGGAGCCCCTCGCGGCTGTGGGTCCCGTTGGTGGCCACGATACCGTCGAGCGGCGTTTCGAGCAGCACGTCGGTGATCTGGTCGATCACCTCGTCCGGCATGTCGGGCGAGATTTTGAGCATGATCGGCCGGAACTGGTTCTGCCCGCGCCGGAAGTCGAACAGCGGGTTGAGTATCTGGAGAATATGTTCGCGCGTGTGCGTCGTGCCTTCGCGGCAGGCGTTGTCGCAGCTGATGTTGACGGTGAAATAGTCCGCATACTGGTAGAGGCTGCGGAAGAGTTTGAGGTAGTCTGCCGGAGCGTTCTCGGCGGGGGTCGAGGTGTTCTTGCCGATGTTGCAGCCCACGATCACGCCGTCGTGCGGGCGCCGCAGGTGGCGGATGGTGGCTTCCAGCCCGCGGTTCGCGAGTCCGATGCGGTTGATGATGGCGTTGTCCTTCGGGAGGCGGAACACCCGCGGCCGCGGGTTGCCTGCCTGCGGACGGGGCGTCACGGTTCCTACCTCGACGAATCCGAATCCCAGCGCGGCCAGTTCACGGAACGCCTCGCCGTTGTGGTCGAATCCGGCCGCCAGTCCGATGGGGTTGGCGAAGCGGATGCCGAACACCTCGCGTTCGAGCGCCGGATGCTCCACGGCGTAGCATTTGCGCAGCAGCCAGCGGCCGCCGGGTATCAGCCCGATGATGCGCAGCAACAGCAGCACCGCGTGGTGGGCCTGCTCGATGGTAAGCGAGAAAAGTACGGGCTTTATGACTCTCCGGTACATGGTTCTTAACTGATAATCGCGGGCAAAGGTAATTAAAAAAGGACGAATTAGCTAATAAAAAGCGGGTTTCGCCTTTTTCGGACACCGGTGTGTGCGCAATCCGTGCCGTTTGTGCTAAAAATATTCGCGGCGGTAGGCGTAATGGTCGCGCATGGATTCGAAATCCCCGGGCCGCTCCTTGAGGCGGCGGCTTTCGGCCGCGATGTCGTATGCCCCGCCGATGGTCCGGCAAAGTTCCTGCCAGGAGATCGGCCGCGGAACCGCCGGGGCGGCCTGGGGCGGATACCACCCGTCGAGCGGCAGGCCGAAACGGCGGGCCAGCGAGGCGACGGACATGGCCGTGGCGTTGGCCTTGCCCTGCTCGGAATAGCCCGCGATGTGGGGCGTGGCGAGCAGCGCGTTTTCCAGCAGCGCCGGATCAGGGTTCGGCTCGTGCTCCCAGACGTCGAGCGCCCAGCCGAGACCGCTTCGGAGCAGAGCCTCGCCGTCGACCACCTCCCCGCGTGAGGAGTTTATGAGGACGGCGCCGGATTTCATCCGGCCGAACAGGCGGCTGCCGGCCATGTGGCGCGTCGAGGCGTCGAGCGGCGTGTGGAAGGTGAGGATGTCGGCCTCGCGGGCCACCTCCTCCAGCGGCCGGAACCCGCACCGCTCGCGCTCCTCGCGCGGCGGGTCGCAGCAGACGACGCGGAATCCCCACCCTTCGGCATACGCTTTCACGAGCGACCCGACGTGCCCCACGCCCACGATCCCCAGCGTGCGTTCGGCGGGCTGCCATCCCTGCGTGCGGGAGAGGTGGACGAGTGCCGCGCCGACCCATTGCAGCACGCCCCGGGCATTGCAGCCCGCGGCCGTCGTGACTTCGATGCCGTGTGCCGCGCACCACGCCGTGTCGATGTGGTCGAAGCCGATGGTCGCCGTGGCGATCAGCTTTATGCGCGAACCCTCCAGGAGTTTTTCGTCGCACCGCGTGCGGGTGCGGATCACCAGCGCGTCGGCGTCGTGCACGGCGGCGGCCGAAATCGCCGTTCCGGGGAGGTATTCCACCTCGGCGAACGGCTCCAGAACGCCCCGCAGAAAGGGTATGGCGCTGTCAGCAATGATTTTCATGATACGGGTGTTTTTTTCGTCGATTTTCGTCTTTAAGTAAACAAAGATAGGTAAAAAATAAAAAATGCGTACCTTTGCAGTTCAAAAGCATTTTATGGAACAGAAAATCTTCGACCCGGATGGAGTCGGCGTGGACAACGGAACCTATTTCGGGCTTCCGTTCGCTCCCGAAACGGCGGAACTGGTGCTGATCTCGGCACCGTGGGACGTGACGGTCTCCTACGGGGCCGGTGCGGCTTATGCCCCCGACGCCGTCATCGAAGCCTCGACGCAGCTGGATTTTTACGATCCGCTGGCCCCCGGCGCCTGGCGCCGCGGCATCGCTACGGCCGACGTGGACTATTCGCTGCAGGAGTCTTCGCAGCGCCTGCGGACCGACGCCGCACGGGTGATCGACCACCTCGAAGGGGGCGGCTGCCTGGAGGACGACTATGTCGTGCGCAAGGTCCGCCGCGTCAACGAGGGGTGCATGGCGATGAACGCCAACGTCGAGGCGCAGGCTTCGCGCTGGCTCGATGCGGGCAAGACCGTGGGGCTGGTCGGCGGCGACCACTCGACGCCTTACGGGCTGATCCGGGCGCTGGGCGCGCGCCATGCGGCGTTCGGCATCCTGCACGTCGACGCCCACTGCGACCTGCGCGACGCCTACGAGGGGTTTGAGTTTTCCCACGCCTCGGTCATGTTCAACGTCCTGCGCGACGTGCCGCAGGTGACGAAGATCGCCCAGGTCGCCGTGCGCGACTTCAGCGAGTCGGAGGCCGCGCTGGCCGCTTCCTCCGGGCGCGTCGCCACCTTCGACGACCTTTCGCTCGCCGCCGCCCTTTTCCGCGGCGAGACGTGGGATGCGCAGTGCCGCCGTATCGTCGACGCGCTGCCGCAGGAGGTCTACGTGAGTTTCGACATCGACGGACTGACCTTCGAAAACTGCCCTCACACCGGAACGCCGGTTTCCGGCGGCCTCACGTTCAACCAGGCCGTCTGGCTGCTCGACACGCTCACCCGCTCGGGACGCCGCATCATCGGTTTCGACGTGGTGGAGGTGTGCCCCGCGGCCGACGACCGGATCGACGCCATCACGGGCGCCCGCATGCTCTGGAAACTCTGCGGGCAGACCCTCAAGTCAAACGAAAAATAAAACGACTGATAAATGCGACTTTTTTCGATGTACCGCTGGGTTCGCCAGCGACACATGATGGGGCTTCGGGGCCGCAACTTCCTGGAAGCGCCCTGGGCCGGAGGCGTGGTGCTGCTGGTGTGCGTGATCGCCGCCATGCTGCTGGCCAACCTCCCCGCGACCAAACTCTACTACCATCACCTGCTGGAGACCGATCTCTCGCTGATGGTCCGTTCGCCGGACGGGGTGATCGACTGGATCTTCCCGCGGGGCATGACCGTCGAGAAGTTCATCAACGACGGGCTGATGGTGATTTTCTTCTTTGCCGTGGGTCTCGAGATCAAGCGCGAGATCGTCTGCGGTCAGCTCTCGTCCGCACGCCGGGCCATCCTTCCTGTGCTGGCGGCCGCGGGCGGCATGCTGGTTCCTGCGATATTCTTCACGGCGTTCAACCACGGTACGATGGCCGCAAACGGCTGGGGAATCCCCACCGCCACGGACATCGCCTTCGCCATCGGCATCCTCTCGATGCTGGGCAACCGGGTTCCCGTGTCGCTCAAAATCTTCCTCACGGCGCTGGCCATCGCCGACGACCTGGGGGCCATCCTGGTCATCGCGCTCTTCTACGGGGGCAAGGTGCAGATCGGCTGCCTGCTGGTGGCGCTGGTCATCATGCTGGGGGTCTACTTCATGAAACAGATGGGCGAGAAGCGCATGTTCTCCTACCTGGTCCCGGCCTTCGTGGTCTGGGGGCTGTTCTACTACTCGGGCGTCCACTCGACCATCTCGGGCGTGGCGATGGCCCTGCTGATCCCGATGGAACCGCGTTACAGCAAGGAGTATTTCGCCCATAAGATGCGCTGGCTCAATGCGCTGATGCTCCGTGCCGCCTCGCACGAGGATTTCCCCAACGAGGAACAGCGGTTCTACCTGCGGCGCATGCACGACCTGTCGGCCAATTCGGTGGGCATGAGCTACCGCCTGGAACACGGACTGGCGCCCTACGTCACGTTCCTGATCATGCCGGTCTTCGCGCTGGCGAACGCCGGCGTCGAGATCACGTCGCTCGAATACCTCAATATTTTCCACTATTCGCCCGAAATCGGTTCGATCGGCATGGGCGTCTTCTTCGGCCTTGTCCTCGGCAAGCCGCTGGGCATTTTCCTCGCCAGCTGGGGTGCCGTTAAGACCGGTCTGGCCGAGCTGCCCGAGGGGGCTACATGGCGCATGCTGCTGGCCGTGGCCTGCCTGGGCGGTATCGGCTTCACGATGTCGCTGTTCGTCGATTCGCTGGCCTTCACCGACCCCGACCTGGTCGACCGCGGCAAGATCGCGATCCTGATGGGTTCGCTGGCTGCCGCCGTCGTGGGGTGCCTGCTGATCCTGGCCTTTTCGGTGAAAAACCGCCGGACCCGGCAGGACGGGCGGTAGCTATCCGCCGCCTGCGCAGCCTTTGCCGGAAATGGCGCCCGGTCCGGACCGGCGCGGCAGAATGCGGGGAGGGACACGCGCCCTGCATTGGTATCGGCTTCGCCCTCAAAGGACTGCGGTTCGGCAAAGGCAAATAAATTTGCTTCTGCCCGCACCTTGCACTATCTTTGCAAAAAAGATTCGATAATGATGAAAAAGACCTTCCCGATCCTTCCGGTCCTCGTGCTGCTGCTGGCCGGAGCCTGCTCGAAAAACTCGGGCGGAGGCGGCGTGAAACTCCGGAACGATACCGATTCGGTGGCCTACGTCATCGGCATGAACGTGGGCATGAACCTGCTGAGAATGGATTCGACGATCAACGTCAATGCCGTCTGCGAAGGTATCCGCGACATTTTCCGCGGCAATCCCAAGCTCTCGGCGGCCGATGCCGAGACGTTCTATCTGAGCTACGTGAACTACGCCCTTCCCGAGAAGGCCCGCGCCTATGAGGAGCAGTTCCTCCTCGACATCGCCAAGTCGAACCGCTCCTATGCCCGCACCTCGTCGGGCGTGACCTACACGGTTACGGCTGTCGGCGACCAGAACCTGATTCCCACTTCCGAGCGAGACAGCGTGGCCCTGCGGTGGGTGATCCGCACGGCGGCGGGCGACGAGATCACCTCTTCTTACGAGCGGGGGGATACGGTGCGTTCGCTGGTCCGCAACCTGCGCCGCGGGGTGCAGGAGAGCGTGAAACTCATCGGCAAGGGCGGCAAGATCAACGCCTGGATGCCTTCGTCGGCAGCCTACGGCGCCGAGGGCGACAAGGAGCTGGGCGTGGCTCCCAATGCGACGCTTTATTTCGAGATCGAACTCGTCGACCTCGACAAATACGCGACCCGGTCGCGGCGGCGTTAACGGTCCGGTCGGCGGCAGCGGTTCCGCGGCCGAACGGGCGGGCCGGGGATTTCGCCAAAATAGTTGCTCGGAATCATTTCGTTAACAAAATTTTTATATCTTTGCGGGGAATAAACCCCCGCTTGGATAGGCGGCGCCTCGGCAGAGTCGAATAAATTCACCTCTGTGCCCGGCTTGCACTATCTTTGCGCATACGATTTGAAAGGCAAACATCAAATACATAGTAAAAACAACAATGAAAAAAATCTTTTTTGCTGCGGCGCTCGCGGGTGCTGCAATGCTCGCCTCCTGCGGAGGAAACAAGGGCGGGGTACAGCTGGGCAGTCTGTCCGAGTTCGACTCGCTGTCGTATTCGCTCGGAGCCAACATCGGCTATGGCATGAGCTACGAAATGAAGGATATTCCGTTCGATTTCAAGGCTGTGGACAAGGGCGTCCGGGAAGGCGCTCTGGGCAAGGCCACCCAGGAGCATGACAAATCGCTCGATATGCTGCGCGAATATTTCATGACCAAGCGCGGCGAGCGTGCGCAGGCCGTGGCGCAGAAGCGTGCCGAGGCGGACAGCGTACGCCTGGCCGGCGGCGACACGACGAAGGTGGAGTATCCCGCCGCCGATCCCGACATGTTCGAGAGCGAGGAGGAGCGTACCGAAATCTCCTATGCCTTCGGTAACGACATCGGTTACAACATCGCACAGAGCGGCATGCCCATCCAGCTGGTCTGGATCGGCGAGGCCATGCAGAACGTGCGCGACAACAACGCCAAGATGACCGAGGACGAGGTGAACCAGTACCTGCAATACTACTTCATGGTGAAGCGTCCGGCCGAGAACGCCGAGGCTTCGAAGGCGTGGCTGGAGAAAATGGAGAAGAAGTCGGGCGTGAAGAAGACCGAGTCGGGTCTGCTCTATAAGGTTACCGACGCCGGCGACGCTTCGGTGATGCCCAAGGATCCGCGCGACGTGGTGAAGGTGCACTATACGGGCCGTACCCGCGAGGGCAAGGTGTTCGACACCTCGAAGTTCGCCAACCGCTCGAAGGAGCAGCAGGAGATGATCAAGAAGCAGCGTCCCGATGATTTCGACAAGGACGAACCCGTCGAGTTCCCGCTCAACCGGGTGATTCCCGGGTGGACCGAGGGCCTGCAGCTGGTGGGCAAGGGCGGTACGATCACGCTCTGGATTCCCGCCGATCTGGCTTACGGTGCACGCGGCGCAGGCCGTGACATCGGTCCCAACGAGGCCCTGGAGTTCGAGGTCGAGCTGATCGACGTCACTCCCTATGTGGAGCCTGCTCCGGCCGATTCGACCGCAACGGCCGAGAAGCCCGAGGCTGCTCCCGCAAAATAGTCGGACCGCGAAAAATGAATCCGGATGCGCCGAAAGCGCATCCGGATTTTTTATAATAGGGTGTATAAAAAGACTCCGGTCTTCGATGATTCGAAGACCGGAGTCTTTCGGCTGGGTCCGTTTAGAACGGCAGGTCGTCGACCTGTGCGGGCGAGGAAGCGTAAGAAGGTTCCTCGGCGATGGGCGGCATGTCGGGCATCGGGGCTGCCGCGGTCTCCTGCTTGGGCTGCAGACGCCATGCGCGGATGTCGGTGTACCAGCGGCCGTTGTATTCGCGCGACTCGATGTTGACCGAGACGTTGTAGGCCGAACCCTCTTTCAGACGGGCCACATCTTCGGGCTTGTTGAAGAACGTAACGCAGATTTTGCGCGCGAAAGAGCCTTCGTTCATTTCGAAAACCACATCCTGACGCTGCCACTCACCGCGTGCCGACGTTCCCTTCGTCACGGGCAGTATTTTGTAAACGGTTCCTTCGAATTCCATAGTATAAATAGGGTTTGTTTGTGGCAAAGGTAGCAATTTTCCGGGACATTCGGAGCCTTTTCCGCGGAAAAAACGTCTGACGTCCGAAGATCGGCGGATGCGGCATTCCTGTCCCGGAACCGCGGCGTGCGTCCCGTCCCGCTCGGCTCCGTCGAAGGTCCCGTCCCTTTCCTTTTGCCGCCTGTTGCAACAGGCATCGCGCTGTAATCTGTGCAAAAAGCAGAGGCCGGTTTGCTTTTTTTGCTTTTTTTGAATTATCTTTGGTGCCGTAACGATATTTTTGTGTCGGAGAGTTCGCCGGACCGTCCGGTTTCGGATTCGTCCGGCTTGCTGGCATCCTTGTTCATTATGAAAAAACTACTGCTTTTTGTTGCGCTTCTCGGCCTTGGGCTGCCCTTGCGGGCGCAGGACGACAAGGCGCTGGCCTCCGCCGCTGCGAAGGCCGACCTGAAACTGATGTCGTTCAACATCCGCTATTACAAGCCCGGCGCCGACGGCGACAACGGCTGGGTCGCGCGGCGTGCCGCCTGCGTGGAGATGATCCGTGCGGAATTGCCCGACGTCATCGGCTTCCAGGAGCCGCACCGGCCGCAGATCGACTATCTGAAGGTGAACCTCCCCGAATACGCCGAGGTCGACATGGGCCGCGACGCCGCGACCGACATCGAGAAGAAACCCGACGGCGGCGAGCATCTGATGATCATGTACCGCCGTTCGAAATACATCCTGCTCGACAGCGGGTTTTTCTGGATCAGCCCCACGCCCGAATGCCCTTCGCGGGGCTGGGACGCCATGTGCCGCCGCGTCACGGTGTGGGTGCAGCTCAAGGACCGGAAAACCGGGAAGGAGTTCTTCTATTTCGACACCCATTTCGACCATATCGGCAAGCAGGCCCGTGCCGAATCGGCCCGGATGATGGTCGCCCGGATGAAGCAGATCGCCGGGGAGAAGGCCGCCGTGTTCCTCTCGGGGGACCTGAATACGACCTACGACAACGCCCTGCTCGACCCGCTGAAGGCGTGGATGCAGTCGGCGCGCCATGCGGCCCCGGTGACCGACGAACTTCCGACGTTCAACGACTTCGGCAAGCGCTCGCTGTGGATCGACTTCATTTTCGCCCGCAATGCCCGGACGCTGGCCTACCGGACCCTCGCCGATTCCGGACGTTACGGTGTTCCGTTCCTTTCGGACCACAATCCCGTTTACGCGCTCTACAAACTCTGAACCCGCCGGACGGCCGATAAACCCGGATACAACCAAACTCCGATACCATGAAGAACCTTTCCCTCGTTTTCCGCAGCCTCGCGCTGCCCGTGTTGCTGCTGACGCTGAACGCCGCCGGCGCACAGGAGAAGAAACCGCTCCGTTACGTCGATGCCGCGACGCTGACCGTCATCGGCAAGAGCATGCCCACTCCCAAACCGTTCCAGCGGGTCGACACCGTCCGTTACGAGCTCTGGCAGCCCGTGAAGAACTACTCGGCCTTCTCCACCGGACTGGCCGTCGTTTTCCGCACCGACAGCCGGACGATCCGCGCCCGGTGGAAAACCGGCGGATACGGATTGGGCCACAACATGACCGCCATCTCCCGCAAGGGACTCGACCTCTACATCGAGCGCGGCGGGCAGTGGGTCTACGCCGGTTTCGGCTGGCCCAAGGGCGATAACCACGACAGCGCGCTGGTCGAGTATATGGACCAGGGCGAGAAGACGTGCCTCTTGTACCTCCCCCTTTGGGACGAGGTGCTTTCGCTGGAACTGGGCGTCGACGGGGACAGCCGTATCGAGGCCGTTCCGAACCCGTTCCGCCACCGGATCGTAGTGCTCGGGTCGAGCATCACCCACGGTGCTTCGGCCGGGCGTCCCGGCATGACCTGGACGGCGCGGCTGGCCCGCGAAATGGGGCTTGATTTTCTGAATCTCGGTTACAGCGGACAGTGCAAGCTGCAACCCGAATTCGCACGGATGCTGGCCGAGATGGAGGCCGACGCCTTCGTTTTCGACGCCTTCTCCAACCCGAGTGCCCGGGAGATCGGGGAACGGCTCGACTCGTTCGTTGCGACCGTCCGCAAGGCGCATCCCTCGACGCCGCTGATCTTCATCCAGACCGAGGTTCGCGAAACCGGGAATTTCAACCTACGGGCGCGGGAATTCGAATCCGACAAGCGCGCCGCCGCCGAAGCGGGCATCCGGCGGCTGATGAAGGACGACCGGAACATCTACTTCATCGACTCCCCGGGGATGATCGGCACGGATCACCTCGGGACGGTCGACGGCTCGCACCCCTCCGACCAGGGTTTCATGCACATGACCCGCCATCTCGAACCGCAGTTGCGCAAGATATTCCGGAAATACGGAATCCGCTGATCCGCAAGCCGGAAAGGCCGCAGCCCGAAAGCTGCGGCTTTTTTGTTTTTCCGGCGGGGAGTTGCAAATTTGAAATTAATGCTATCTTTGCTCCTGTATGACCGAAGATTTCATCCAGGAAAACGAGGATCGGGAGCTGTTCCGGCGGATCAAACAGGGGAGCGAGGAGGCTTTCCGGGAGGTCTATGCGAAGTACCACCGGATACTCTATGCCGTGGCCCTGAAGATGCTGAAGGACCGTTCCGCAGCCGAGAACGCCGTGCAGCACGTTTTCGTGAAACTCTGGATCGGGCGGCAGGACATGACCGTCATGCTGAGCCTGCGGAATTACCTCTACACGATGACCCGCAACTACATCCTCAATTACCTGCGCAGCCGCAATACCGAGCTGGTGCACAGCTACCGCCTGGCGCAGCTCGTCCCCGAGGCTTCCGACCCGCTCGACGCGCAGATCGAGCGCGAGGACCTTTCGCAGGTGCTCGACACGGTGATCGCGGGGCTTCCGACCCAGAAGCGGCAGGTCATGTGCCTGCGCAAGGCGGGCTATTCGAACCCCGAGATCGCCGAAATGCTCAACCTCTCGGTCAACACCGTCCGTTCGCACTACCAGGAGGGCGTCAAACTCCTGAAAAGCCGCTTCGGCCGTATCGTTCTGCTTATCGTCACCCTGCAAACCTTATTTTTATGAACAGACCTTCGGAAGAACTTTTGCATAAGACGCTCGAAAACCGCGCCACAGCCGCCGAGGCGGCCTTGGTCGCCGAGTGGCTCGCCACCGGTCCGGGCCAGGCGTGGGCCAGCCGCTACATCGGCCGCGACTTCGACCGGCAGGAGTTCTGCGGCGACTACGAGCGGGAGGAGGTCGCCTCGGAGCGCATCTTCGCGCGGATCAGAGCCGCCCTCACGCGCGGACGCCGTCGCCGCATCCTCTTCCGTGTCGCCGCGGTCCTGATTCCCGTCGCGCTGGTGCTGGGCGTCGCCCTGCGCCTCGACCGTCAGGTAGGGGGCATCTTCTCGGGCGCGGAGTACGGCGAATTCGTCGTCGACCGGGGCCGGCGCACGCAGTGCCTGTTCCAGGACGGCACGGTCGCCTATCTCAATTCCGAGTCGAAAATCCACTATCCCGTCAAGTTCGGGCTTTTCGAACGCCGCATCCGGCTCGAAGGCGAAGCCTATTTCGAGGTGACCCACAATCCCCGGCGGCCGTTCGTCGTGGAGTTCGAGGGCGGAGAGATACAGGTGCTCGGCACGTCGTTCAACGTCAAGGCCTACGGCGGCGACGACATCGTCGCCGTGACGCTCGACGAGGGCCGCGTGGTGCTCGACGACCGCCGTGGCGGTCGTTTCGAACTGTCGCCCTCCGAACAGCTGCTCTACGACCGCCGTTCGAGAGAGGGGCGGATCGTCCGCGGTGCCGATGCCATGCGCTATTCGATCTGGAAGGACGACGTGATCTCGTTCCGCGACACGCCGCTCGGGGAGGTGCTCGAAACCCTCTCGCGGTGGTACGACGTGCGCTTCGATTTGACGCAACAGCCTCCGCAACCCATATCCTACACCTTTACGACCGACAACACGCTGCTGGATAATGTTTTGCGCGAAATGGAGCTGATCTCCCCGGTATGTTTCGAACGCTCCAAAACCGAAATAAAGGTAAGTTTCAGATAAAAAAAGAGTTTCGGCTCATCGTTTTTTCCCGTTTGCGTGTCTATTCTGTGAAAAGCGCGCAAACGGGCTTTTTAGTAAACAACTACCTAAACTAATCTGTATGAAACGAATCAGACTACTATTTCTGATGCTGCTTTGTGTAGCCGGGACGGCCCTGACGGCCCGGGCGCAGAAAGTGACGTTGAATTTCCGGAATGCCAAGCTCGAACAGGTGTTCGGGCGGATTACCGAGCAGACGGGCTACACGTTCTACTACGCGCGTCCGACGGTCAATCCCGACAAGGTCGTCAGCATCGCCGTCGAGGATGTCGACGTGCGTGCGGCGCTGAAACGGCTGCTGGCCGACGACAAGGTCGAGATCGAGATCCGCGACGGCAAGATTTACCTTTCCCCCCCCCGGCAGAGTGCCGCCGCGCCGCAGTCCGTTAAGGGCGTCGTCCGGGATGCCGCGGGCCAGCCCGTCGTCGGGGCCGCGGTGATCGTCAAGGGGACCACCCGCGGCGTGAGTTCCGGTACCGACGGGTCGTTCTCGTTCGAGGGCCTGGCTGACGGCGCCGTGCTGCAGGTCTCGGCGCTGGGCTACGCCGCCGCCGAAATTCCGGTCGGCAACCGTTCGTTCGTCGCCGTGGAACTGAAAGAGGACGCCACGCTCGTCGACGAGGTGGTGGTCGTGGGCTACGGCACGCAGAAGAAGGCCAACCTGACGGGCGCCGTCGACCAGGTCTCCTCGGAACTTCTGGAAAACCGTCCCGTGGCCAACGTCACGCAGATGTTGCAGGGCGCCGTCCCCAACCTCAATATCTCGCTGGCCGACGGCAAGCCCAACCGCTCGGCGTCGTACAACATCCGCGGCAAGACGTCGATCGGCGCGGGCGGATCGGCGCTGGTGCTGATCGACGGCGTCGAGGGCGACCCCGCGATGCTCAACCCCAACGACATCGAGTCGGTCTCGGTGCTCAAGGACGCCGCCTCGGCCGCCATCTACGGTTCGCGCGCACCCTACGGCGTGGTGCTCATCACCACCAAGGACCCGGGCAAACTCACCGACAAGTTCACGATCAACTACACGGGCAACGTCTCCATCCAGCAGCCCACGGCCATTCCCGACGTCGTGGACGACGGTTACGTCTATTCGCGCCTCTTCTACGACGCATGGTACAACTACCGTTTCAACGAGCCGACGGGCTTCAACAACTCGCAGGACTTTTCGCGTGCGTGGCTCGACACCTTCCGCCAGCGCAAATTGGCGGGCAACAAACTCGAAACGACCGTCGATCCCGACGGCAAATACGTCTACTACGGCAATACGAACTACTACGACGCGCTCTACAAGAATACGGTGATCGCCCAGACGCACAACGTCTCGGTCAGCGGTTCGAACGGCAAGATCAGCCACTACCTTTCGGGGCGTCTGTACGACTACGACGGCCTGTTCAACTTCACGCCCGACACCTACCGCACGATGAACCTCCGTTCGAAGGTCTCCTCGCAGGTATTCAAATGGCTGAAAATCAGTAATAATTTCGACTATACGCACGACCGTTACCGTCAGCCGATGGGCTACTCGAAGGAGGGCGGCGGCGTGCTGTGGCGTTCGGTCAACGACCAGGGACACCCCTCGTCGCCGATCTTCAATCCCGACGGTACGCTCACCAAGTCGGGCGCCTATGCCATCGGCGGCCTGGTGACGGGCAACAACTGGCTCGACCGTACGACCAAGACGCTCAAGAACACCACCACGCTCAACGTCACGATGCTGGAGAACCGTCTGCGCCTGACGGGCGACTTCTCGTTCCGCACCAAGGACTACACCGAGACCAAGAAGACCACGGCCATTCCTTACAGCGCCTACGAGGGCGAAACCATCTACCTTGGCACGCCCGAGACCGACGACGTGATGAAGGAGTCGCTGCAACTGACGACCTATATCGCCACCAATGCCTACGCCGAGTTCGAGGACACCTTCGCCGAGAAGCACTATTTCAAGGCGCTGGCCGGTTACAACTACGAGCAGCAGGACTACAAGTCGACCTACTCCGAGCGTAACGGGCTTCTGATGCCCGATGCCGGCAACATCAACTTCGCGCTGGGCGACGTCATGTCGATCACCGCCGGCGGCAGCCGCTGGCGTTACGTGGGCGCTTTTTTCCGTTTCAATTACGCCTACGACGACCGCTACCTGCTCGAAGTCAACGGCCGCTACGACGGTTCGTCGAAATTCCCCGACAACTCGCAGTGGGGCTTCTTCCCCTCGGCTTCGGCCGCCTGGCGCGTTTCGCAGGAGAAGTTCTGGAACGTCAGCCCCAAGGCCGTTTCGAACCTCAAGGTGCGTGCTTCGTACGGTGCGCTGGGCAACAGCAACGTCGATCCCTACACCTACCTCGAAACCTTCGGGCTGTCGACTTTCGGAACCGGTTCGGGCGATGCGGCCCGCTACCTCTACGGGCAGGCCAAGCTGCGCTATACGAGCCTTCCGGGGCAGATTCCCGACAACATCGGCTGGGAGACCTCCAAGACCTTCGACGTGGGACTGGACGCCGGTTTCCTGAACGGCAGGCTGAACCTCACGGCCGACTACTACGTCCGCAAGACGGTCGACATGTACACCGTCGGCCCGACGCTTCCCGACACCTTCGGCGCGACGGCTCCCAAGGGCAATTACGCCGACATGAGCACCTACGGCTATGAAATCGCGCTGAGCTACAACGACTCGTTCAAGCTGGCGGGCAAGCCCTTCAATTTCGGGATCAAGGCGACGCTGGCCGACTATTATTCCATAATCGACCGCTATAACAACGCCTCGCGCAAGCTCTCCGATTACTACGAGGGGCAGCGTCTGGGCGAGATCTGGGGTTTCGTCTGCAACGGGCTGTTCCAGTCGCAGGCCGAAATCGACGCGGCGTTCGGCGGCAAGGGCTACACGAACAGCATCATGCAGACCTCCGAGAAGTGCATCACCTATCCGGGCGACATGCGCTTCGAGGACCTGAACGGGAACGACGCCATCGACCGCGGCAGCAGCACGGTCGACGATCCGGGCGACAGGAAGATCATCGGCAACTCCGAGCCGCGCTACCTCTACACCATTTCGCTCAATGCCGACTGGAACGGGTTCTTCCTCTCGGCGCTGTTCGACGGCGTGGGCAGACAGCAGTGGTTCCCCAGCGACGAGAGCCTTTTCTGGGGCATGTACAACCGTCCCTACAACCAGGTTCCGACGTGGCATTTGCAGAATTATTGGACCGAGGATCGCCCGAACGCCTACCTGCCGCGCTACGTGGGCTACTACGGCCCGATGAACGCCGGCACGGCCAACATCAACACGCGCTACCTGCAGGACGTGTCTTACATCCGTCTGAAGAACCTTCAGTTCGGCTACGAACTGCCCAAACGGTGGATCTCGAAGATCGGCCTTTCGAAGGTCTCGGTCTACTTCTCGGGCGAGAACCTCTGGAGCTGGTCGCCGCTCTACCGCTACACGAAGGATTTCGACGTGACGGTGGCCAACAAGAAGTCCGACACCGACCTCCAGTCCTCCTCTTCCGACAACAAGGGCGACGGACATAACTATCCCGTGATGCGCAGCTTCAGCTTCGGCATCTCGATCACCTATTAAACTGTTTACGCGCTATGAAAAGATCAACCTATATCCGGAGTCTGCTCGTGGGCTGTGTTGCGTTCGCCACATCGTGCGACCTGACGGAGACCGTGCAGGTGAAAGCCGACAAGTCGATGATTTTCGGATCGAAATCGGGTCTCGAGCTCTACTCCAATTCGTTTTACAAAGCCCTGCCGACGCTCAAGAACGGCTTCATGCAGGACAAGATGTGCGACGTGGGAGCCGTCAGCAACACCGACACCTTCATCAAGCAGGGGGCCTACAACACCGAGACCGCGACCAGCTGGAGCTGGGGCACGCTCAAGAACGTGAACTACTTCATCGACGGCTGCAACGACCCGAAATACTGCACCGTCGACGCCGAGACGCGCGACAACTACCTCGGCATCGCGCGCTGGTTCCGTGCGTGGTTCTACTACGACAAGCTGACCACCTACGGCGAAGTGCCCTGGTTCCCCAACGACATCCAGTCCTACCAGAACGACGTGATGTACAAGGACCGCGACAGCCGCGACGTGATCATCCGCAACCTGATCGCCGACCTCGATTTTGCCTACGAGCATATCCAGGCCACCTCGTCGACCGGCAGCGCGACGCTCACGCGCTGGGCTGCCGCCGCGCTCAAGTCGCGCGTCTGCCTCTTCGAAGCGGCCTACCGCCGTTACCACAACCTCACGGGGCTTGAGATAACCCCCGAGGAGCTGTACCGCGAGGCCGCCAAGGCCGCCAAGCTGGTGATCGACAACAGCGGTTGTTCGCTCAACACCGCCGCGGGCAAGAAGGGCGCCTACCGCGATTTGTTCTACAACGAGACGCCGCTGACGCAGGAGGTGATCCTCGCCGTCTGCGCCAACGAGAAGTCCGGTATCTTCGGCGAGCAGAACTGGTGGTTCAACGCCCGCTCGTACGGACTGTGCTGGAGCCTCGTCCGCTCGTTCGTCCACACCTACCTCAAACAGGACGGCACGCCCTTCACCGCCGCCGCCGACTACGCCGTGAAATCCTTCGCCGAGGAGATGGAGGGGCGCGACCTGCGCCTGGAGCAGACCGTGCGCGGCCGCAATTTCCTGTGGGACGGCAAGACGGCCGTCGCCGACATCAAAAATCTTTCGCTCACGGGCTACCAGGTGATCAAGTACACGCTCGACGAGTCGAAGTACGACGGCGGTGCGAAGAACATCAACAGCATTCCGCTGATCCGCTATGCCGAGGTGCTGCTCAACTACGCCGAGGCGCAGGCCGAACTGGGTCTGATCACCGACTCCGAATGGGCGCTCACGGTCGGCGCGCTGCGTAAGCGTGCGGGCATCACGGGCGGCACGGAGACGCTGCCCACGACCGTCGACAGCTACCTGCAAAGCACCTTCTACCCGGATGTGACCAGCCCCGTGCTGCTCGAAATCCGCCGCGAGCGGGCCATCGAACTCGTCGCCGAGGGCATGCGCTTCGACGACCTGCGCCGCTGGAAGTGCGGCTCTCTGATGGAGACCCTGCCGTGGACCGGCATCCACATCCCCGGCCTGGAGCAGCCCGTCGACGTCAACGGCGACGGCGTGAACGACTACTATTTCACCGAAGGCGAGGTTGCGTCGGCTCCGGCGGCCTACAAGAACATCGCCGTCCGTGTCAATCAGGACGGCGTGGGCCTCTATGCCGAGGCGAATGCCGTGGCGGGTTACGACCTCGTCTACAAGACCGGCGCAGGCGACCGCTACTGGTATCCCGACGGACGCCAGTATCTCTATCCGATTCCCGCCAAGGTGATCCGGGATTACAGGAACGCGGGCTATACGATCTCGCAGAATCCCGAGTGGGACAACGAATAAATAAAAAGCAAAACCATGAGCATACTCCGTTATTTACTGACGTTTACGTTGAGTTTCGCCTTCGTTTTCGCCGCCGGGTGCAGCGATCCGAAGCCCGACTACTCGGAATTCTACAAACCTGAACCGGGCGACGATCCTGTCGATCCGATCAATCCCGGACTGGAGGACAACCAGCTGCGGGTTATGTCATTCAACGTCCGTTACAGCGCGGGCGACGACGGCGCGAACAGCTGGGACAACCGCAAGAAGGCCGTTCCGGCGATGTTCGCCGACCAGCAGCCGACGGTGCTCGGCGTGCAGGAGGCGCGTCTCGACCAGAAGACCTACATGGACGAGAACTGCGCCGGCTACAAGAGCATCGGCGTGGGCCGCACCGACGGCAAGAACGCCGGTGAGTTCATGGCCATCTACTACCTCGACGATGCGGTGAAACTCGAAAAGTGGGGGACTTTCTGGCTCTCCGAGACGCCCGACACCCCGTCGGTCGGCTGGGACGCCTCGACCTACCGCACGGCGACATGGGCCTTGTTCACCCACTACAAGTCGGGCCGCAAGTTCTTCTATGTCAACACCCACATCGACCATGTGGGGCAGGTGGCGGCCCAGAAGTCGATGGAGCTGATCGAGGCGAAGATCAGGTCGCTCAATCCCGACAACCAGCCGACGCTGCTGACCGCCGACTTCAACAAGATGCTCGACAGCCCGATTTTCGACGGCGTGAAGAAGTTCATGGTCGACGCGCGCACGACCGCTCCCGTGACCGACAACAAGGCGTCGTTCAACAACTTCGGCGGGGCGACCAACTACCCGCGCATCGACCACATCTTCAGTTCGGGCTTCACGCCCCTGCGCTTCGCCACCGTCGACCAGCGTTACGAGAAGGTCCCCTACATTTCGGACCACTATCCCGTTGCGGCCGTGCTGGAGTTCAAGTAATCCTGCAACCAAAACTCAAAACCGATTGAAATGAAACGATTTATCTATATGCTGGCCGCTTTCGCCCTCCTGGGGGCCGCCTCCTGCCAGCCGGACGAGGAGGTGGCGGTCCACGCCTCGTTCACCACCGACAAGGAGTCCTACGATGTGGGCGATCCGGTGGTGCTCACCAACACTTCGACGGCCGAAAACGCCCTCATCGCCATCTGCAAATGGGAACTGGGCAAGGGCGTCGTCTCGTATGAAACCACCCCGGAGAACATCTCCTACGATCAGGCCGGGGAGTACGTCATCAAGCTGACGGTCACCTCCGATCGCGGGGCGAAGAAGTCGTCGTTCGAGAAGACCATTCTGGTCGTGGACAACAACATCCGGCCCGTGGCCGACTTCACGTGGTCGCCCGAGAAGGTCGTGGCGGGCGAGCCGGTGCAGTTCACCGACCTTTCGACCGACGAGGACGGCGAGGTGGTGGCCTGGGAGTGGAAATTCGGAACCACGACCTCCGACAAGCAGAATCCCGAATTCACCTTCGCGGCGCAGGGGGTTACGGAGGTCTCGCTCACCGTGACCGACAACAAGAAAGGCAGGAACACCAAGACGGTGACCATCGACGTGGGCCGCGGCGCCATCAGCCTCGACCTGCTCTGGTCGTATCCCTACGACGACACGAAGGACGCCTACGTCTACGGCACGTCGCCTGCCGTAAGTCACGACGGCGAGTACGTCTATGTGACCTCGACGGGCTATTCGCTGGTTTGCTTTACGAAGGCGGGCGAACGCCTCTGGGCCTTCGACATCGGCAAGGACGGTGCGTCGGCCGCGAACAACAGCGGCTCGATCAAGGTCCAGTCGCCGACCCCTTCGGTCGACGCCGACGGCACGGTCTACGCGCTGGCGGGCTTCAACGAGCCGAACAAGGGTGCGGGCGGCAGCTCCTTCTATGCCGTCAGCGGCGGCGCAGGGGGCGGTTCACAGGTCTGGCACGTGAATACGGGCGTGAACACCAGCTTCCGGTTCCTTTCGCCGGCCATCACCGAAAAATACCTGTTCGTCGTGATGCGTAACGCTCCGTCAGGACATCAGAATTTCCAGGTCTATGACAAATCGTCGGGCGACCTGGTGGACGAGCGGCACGTCAACGGCGGTTCCTACGGCGGCGTGCTGCCGCTCAAAAACGGCATGGTGATCGCCGGCACGGGAGGCAGTCACGGCATGCGCGTCTTTTTCCCCGACGGCGCGGGCAAATGGAAATTCTCCTGTGTGAAGTCGAACGGCCGCGAGCACAACTACGGCGGTATGGGCGAAGATAAAACCTGCGAAGCCCCGAACGGAACCCAGCCTGCATCGGGTCCCGGCGGCAAGGTCTACATCCTGTTCCAGAACCAGGGCGTGCGCGCGGACAAGAGCCTGGGCGGGGGTGTCGTCTATTGCTATGATCCGGCAAAGACCGTCTACGGGCAGACGCCCGAACCGGAGTGGTACTGTCCCGTCAAGGGTGATTGCGGCCAGTCGGGCATGGGCGTGGCGCTGGGCGAGGACGGCACGGTCTACGCCGCGACGCAGAAGACCGGCAGCGTGGCGGCCCATGTCACGGCCATCTCCGCACAGGGCGTGAAACGCTGGGAGCACGCCGCCGACGGAGACATCAACGGCGTTCCGGCCGTCGACGACCAGGGCTTCGTCTATTACAACGACCGGACCACGGGCAAGCTGGTGAAACTCCGCCCGGAGGACGGTTCGCGCGTGGCGGAGATCAAGCTGGCCGACGAGCTGCGTTCGTCGCCGACGATCTCCTACGACGGTACGATCTACGTCAACGGCATGAAGGACGACAAACCCACCGTCTTCGCAGTGAAGGGTGCGGCCGAGGGCTGCGCCGCGTCGTGGTCGCAGCAGGGAGGCAACCCATCCAAAACCGAGTATATGTACTGATCCGCTGAAAATCAGGGATGAGCGGGCCGCGTCGTGAGATGCGGCCCATTTTTTTTCGGCCTCCGTGTATGTCGTTTCCGGCAAAATCCCCTCTTTATAATGGAACGGGCGCAAGAACCGGGACGAAAAGAACCTCGAACACAATTCTAAATTTCAGCAGATGATCCGAAAACTATTGGTGCTGTTGCTCTGCCTCACGGCGGCGACGGCGACGGCGAAGAAGCCCAAATCCTCCGCTTCGAAGAAGACGGAGCGTTCGGCCGAAAAACCGAAGGAAAGCGACTACGACAAACTTTTTAAGGAGAAGCATACCGTGGCCGACGGCATGTTCCGCCTGCACGACGTCAAGGGGAAGCTCTATTTCGAGATTCCCGATTCGCTGTTCGGCCGTGAGATGCTGCTGGGGTCGACCATTTCGGAGGTCTCGGACAACGCCGCGGCGACCACCGGCTCCAAGTCGGACTATCCGCTGCACGTGGTCTTCACGCGCACCGACCGTTCGGTCCAGCTGCGTACGGTCAACTGCGAGAACGTCACCGACGAGACGGGGGCTTCCCGCGCGCTGGCCGAGGCGGTGAAGCGGAACACGGCCGACCCCATCCTGCGCAACTACAAGATCGAGGCCTGGAACCGGGACAGCACGGCCGTGGTGGTCAACGTCACGGACCTGTTCGTGGCCGACGTGGAGGAGATGTCGCCCTTTTCGAAGTACGGGCTTTATACGGCTTTCGAGTTGAAGAAGACCTTCCAGAAGGAGCGTTCGATGCTGGGCGAAATCAAGGCTTTCAGCGACAATGTGGTGGTGCGCAGTACGTTGAGCTATATTTTCTCGCTCACGCGCGGCCGCACGACGCTGGTCAAGGACCAGCCCTTGACGGCCGTGATGACCCGTTCGCTGGTGCTGCTGCCCCGCGAGCCTTACCGTCCGCGCATCACCGACAGCCGCATGTCGGTGTTTCCGACCGGCAAGGTGCTTTTCAGTGAGCGCGAACAGCGCGCCAAGGTGATCTACTACGCCCACCGCTGGCGGCTGGAGCCGTCGGACATGGAGGCCTGGAAGCGCGGCGAGCGGGTCGAGCCGAAGAGGCAGATCGTTTTCTACGTCGACGACGGGTTTCCGGAGATGTGGAAAAAGCATATTTTCGAGGCCGTCGACCAGTGGAACGAGCCTTTCGAGCGCATCGGGTTTAAAAACGCCATCGCCGCAAAGCCCTATCCGACGGACGATCCCGAATTCGATCCCGACAACATCAAGTATTCGTGCATCCGCTATGCGCCGATCGCCATTGCCAACGCCATGGGGCCTTCGTGGGTCGATCCGCGCAGCGGCGAGATACTCAACGCTTCGGTCTACGTCTACCACGACGTGATGAAGCTGCTGAACAACTGGCTGTTCGTCCAGACGGCGCAGGCCGACGAGCGCGTGCGCGCCGTGACGATCCCCGAGGAGGTGATCGGCGACGGACTGCGCTACGTCGTGGCCCACGAGGTCGGCCACTGCCTGGGTTACATGCACAACATGAGCGCCTCGGCGGTGATTCCGGTCGATTCGCTCCGCTCGCCGTCGTTCACGCAGAAGTACGGAACGACCACTTCGATCATGGACTATGCGCGCTTCAACTACGTGGCCCGGCCCGGGGATCGGGAGCGCGGCGTGAAACTCACCCCGCCGCGTTTCGGCCTCTACGACTACTACGCCGTGAAGTGGCTCTACACGCCCGTGCCCGACGCTGCGACGGCTGTCGACGAGTATGCCGTCACTTCGAAGTGGATGACCGAGGCCGCCGCCGATTCGGTCTACCGTTTCGGCAAGCAGCAGTTCAGCCGCTCGATCGATCCCCGTTCGCAGTCGGAGGACCTGGGCGATGACGCCGTGAAGGCCTCGGGCTACGGCATCGCCAATCTGAAATACATTCTCGGCAGCATGAACGCCTGGATCGGTGCCCAGGACCCCGATTTCTCCCAGCGGCGCACCCTCTACGACGAGGTGCTCACGCAGTACATCCGCTACCTGAACCACGTGTTGGCCAACGTCGGCGGCATCTACTTCGCCGAGAAGATGGAGGGCGATCCCGTGGAGGCCTACCGCAGCGTGCCGCGCGAACGCCAGCGCGAAGCCCTGCTGTTCTGCCTCGCGCAGCTCAAGGACATGAAGTGGCTGGACAACGCCGAGCTGATCCGCGACATGCCGCTGATGGGCTCGCCCGCCGAGTCGATCATGGCCTCGCTGGTGTCGGTCGTCGTGGCCGCCCCGGCGCGTGTGGCCTTGAGCGCCGCGCTGGCCGAAAAGGACGCCTACACGCCCGAGGAGTGCCGCAGGGATGTCTATGACTTCGTGTGGGCTTCGACGCTGAAGGGCCGCACGCCCGATGCGCTGGAGATGATGCTCCAGCGCGAATACGTCCGCAGTCTCGGTCTTTCGGCCGGGCTGAAATACACCGGGACCGGAGCGCGGGAGGAGAAGAAGCTGGTGTCCGACGAGGGACTGATACCCGTTCCCGCCTTCCTGGAGGAGCATGCGGCCCGCACCGCGGCGCTCACCGCTTGCGGGGAGTGCTGGGGCCGCGATCCCTTCGAAGCGTTTTCCGCCGCGCACCGCGTCGACACTGCGCCGCTGCTGGGCTACGGCTCTCCGCGCCTGAACTATTACGACCCGCGCAACACCGAGGCCGGGGATTACGCCGCGCTGCTCGAACTGCGCGCGATGCTCCGCTCGAAGAGCGCTTCGGCGACGGGCGAAGCGCGCCTGCACTATGAACTGTTGCTGCGCAACATCGAGAAAGCGTTGAAAAAATAAACCTTCCGGATCATGACGAAACTGTTTAAGATAGCTTTTCTTTCGCTGCTGGCGGGGATCCTGCTGCTGCCGGCGGCGTCTCTGCCCGTCCGGGCGGCCGGTTCGGCCGCCGTGGAAGCCGGGGCCGGGGACAAGAAGCGCGACAAGAAAAAGAAGCAGGAGGCCGATACCGCCGCCAAGGCGACTCCCTACGAGAAACTGTTCAAGGACAAGCGGGTGGAGACTGTCCGCGGAGGCGGGCTGACCCTGCACCTGGCTGCGGACAAACTCTACCTCGAACTGCCCGATTCGCTGCTCGGCCGGGGGCTGATGATCACCACGACGATCGAGCGCACGGGCGATCCCGGCGACGGGCTGGCCCATCAGCAGCCCGTGCCGCCCTACATGGTCGAGTTCGGCCGCGGGAAGAGCGACACGCTCCTCTACATGCGGGAGTTCGCTCCGGTGGTGATCGTCGACGGCAGCCCCGCGATGCGTGAGGCCGTCGGGCGGAGCAACATCGGCCCGATCGCGGCCTCGTATGCCGTGAAGGCCCGCACGCCCGACAAGAAGTCGTCCGTCGTCGACGTCACGGCGCTTTTCGTCGGGGACGCCAAACGCCTGCGCCCGATCGACCCCGACGGCGGCAACACCTACGGCGGCTGGATGACGGCCAAGGCCGATTACAAGAAAGACCGTTCGATGCTGACCGGCGTGACGGGCGGAAAGGGGTGCGTTTCGGTGGTGGGAGAGCTTTCCTACGGCACGACGGTCAGCTTCCTCGGTGTGCTCGACCTGTGGAAGGACAAGCCCCAGTCGATCGTCGCCCGCCGCACGCTCCGCGTGCTGGGCGATCCCGAACGGCGGATGAGGCTTTGCGACCAGCGGCTCGGTCTGGCGGCCAAGGCGTTCAAACGCTTCTCGGACCGGGAGCAGGAAGCCAAGACCGATTATTACGCCTGCCGCCGTTCGATCGTCGACAGCGCGGGGAAGTTGCGTCCCGTGGTATTCTACGTCGACACGGCCTTCGACGCTTCGGCCTATGCCGCCGTCGAGCGGGGGCTTCTGCTGTGGAACGACGCCTTCGCGAAGATCGGCTGCGAGGATGTCGTGCGGGTAGAGCCTTTCCCGGCCGATCCGGCTTTCAACGACAACAGCCTCTATAACAACTGCGTGCGGCGCACGGGAACCTCCAATTCGGAACTCTACACCGCCTCGTGGGTCGATCCGCGCAGCGGCGAAATTCTCGGGACCGACATCTTCGTGCCCTTCAATTTCACGGCCGCCATTCAGAAGGAGCTGCTCCTGACGCTGTCGGCCGCCGATCCCGAGGCGCGCACCACGCAGCCTTCGGCGCGTCAGATCGCCGACGCCCTGACGGTCATGGTGGCCCGCCGTGCGGCCTCGGCCTTCGGCGTGATGCCCAACTACGCCGCCTCGTCGGCCTATCCGACCGACTCGCTGCGCTCGCCGTCGTTTACGCGGAAAAACGGCCTGGCGTCATCGATCACCGACGACGTGTTCTACAACGTCGTCGCGCAGCCGGGCGATAAGGAGCGCGGCGTGAAGCTCGTGGCCGATGCGCTGGGACCTTACGATTATCTGGTAGTCGAGTGGCTCTACAAACCCGTTCCGGGAGCCGTGACGCCGCAGGACGAAGCCCCGGAGCTGCGCCGCCTGCTCGCCTCGAAGGAGGGCGACCCTCGTTTTTTCTTCGCGCAGTACGCCTCGGGGGCTTACGATCCCCGCGTGGGGGCCGGAGACCTGGGCGACGATCTGTTCCGGAGCGTGGCCCTGCAATCGGCCAATCTGAAATATGTCGCCGAGCACGGCGACGAGTGGCTTTCGGGCCGCGACGGCGACTACAAGTTCCGCGAGGAGCTGCTCACGGACATGGTTCTGCGCGTCAACGCCCTCGCCTCGCAGCTGATGCGCTACATCGGGGGCGTCTATATGAATCCGGTCTATGAGGGGACGGCCCGGCCCGCCTGTACGGCCGTGCCGCGCGAAGTGCAGCGGCGTGCCCTGCGCGAGGCGCTCGCCCTGACCGCCGACCTCGGCTGGATCGACCGGCAGGGAGTGTCGAAGAACGTTTACAACCGTGTGCAGGCGTGCGAATACCTCCAGCGCCGGACCGCGCGCACGCTTCTTGAAAAACTCGGAACGCTGGACCTCGCGGCTTCGAAGGCCGACGATCCCTACACGGCCGACCGCATGGCGAAGGACCTCGTGGCGTGGTTCGAGGAGCGGATCCGTTCGCGCGAACCGCTGACGGAACATGCCCGCAACCTGCAACAGTCGCTGCTCAAGTCGACCGTTGCCGCGGCCAACGTCAAAGATAAGGCTTCGTCGGGTTCGGGAAGCGCCTTTGCGCTGTCCGACGGGGGCGGTTCGCTGTCCGACGGAGGCGATTTGTTTACGGCGGCTGATGCCGGGGCGCTTCCGGACGTGTCGGCGGAGCCGCGGACCGACGATTTCACGCCGCTGGGCGCCGGTGACGTGCAGAGTGCCGCCTATGGCTACCGGACGCCGCGTGTGATTCCCGCCTTCCGGGAGCATCTGTTCTACGGACTGCTGCTCGACATGAAGGCGATGTACCGGCGGGGAGCCGTGTCGGCTCCCCGGACCGACACGCGCAGTTTCTGCCGCTACATGGCCGACCGGATCGACCGGGAACTGGCTGTCGAATAACGCTGACGGAAAAGCGGGCTGTAACTTTCGGTTACAGCCCGCTTTTTTGTGCCCGGGGGATCAGCGTGTTTCGTCGAGGATGACGGTCTGCCCGGTGAGGCGGCTCCGCTCGGCCTCGAAGCAGATGCGGTGGCTTTCGACCGAGTTGGCGATCGACGTGCGGAAACGGTGCTCCCGGCGGCTGAGCGTGTCGACGAAATCCTCGACCAGGTTGAGGTCCGCACCGGCATGGAACGGCTTGCCGAGGATGCCCGAGAAATCGTAGACCTGTTCTTCTCCGCCGCGGAACCGGCGTACGCGCAGCGTGCGTTCGTCGCCGTCGATTTCGCCGTGGGTCAGCCGGATGTGGGTTTCACGCTGGTCGCCGAGCGTGAAGGCGTCCATCGAGAACGAGATCGTGACGTCGTTTTCCAGCTCCATCGAGACGATCTGGTGGTCCACCACGTCGTTGTCGCAGCGGAACACGCACCGTCCGTAGTCGCCCGTGCGCAGCTGGCGGAGGATGACCTCGTCGAGTGTCGAGCCTTCGGGGACGTCGAAATTCGAAATCCAGTCGCGGCGGTTGTAGTAGAGGTCCACGGCCGAGTAGGGGCATTCCTTTTCCAGCGGGCAGTCGATGCACCGGGCCGTGCTTTCGGCCGGGGCGTTCTCCGCACGGAACCAGCGCAGCGATCCGAACGATGAGAGTTTCCGGCAGCGGGCCTCGGTGAGCCACAGCAGGAAGTCGATGTCGTGGCAGCATTTCGAAATCAGCATCGGATTGGTGATCTCCTCGCGGCGCCACATCCCGCGGACGAATCCGTGCGTCGTGCGGTCCAGCCCCACGGCGGCGAGGTGGCTGATCGAGATGATCCGGCCCAGCTGGCCCGAGTCGACGATCTCCTTGATCTTGATGAAGTAGGGGTGGTATCGCAGGACGTGGCACACGCCGACGATGACCCCTTTGCGCCGGGCCGCTTCGGCGATACGGCAGCATTCGGGCAGCGACTGGGCGATCGGCTTTTCGAGCAGGACGTTGTAACCCGCCTCGATGGCCTTCATGCAGGGTTCGAAGTGCATGTTCTCGGGCGTGCCGATCAGGATGGCGTCGGCCGGAACGGGGTTTTCGAAAAAGCGTTCGTAGTCGGCGAAGCACTGTTCGGGCGTCAGCCCGAATTTCGCGGCGACGGCGTGGCGGCGGATGTCGTTGCGTTCGGCGACGCCGACCAGTTTCAGCCGGCCGGGGTTCCGGACCGCGTATTCCAGGTATTTGTTGGTACGGTTGCCCGCCCCGATGGCTACGATCGTGATGGGCTTCGCTTCGCTCGTTCGCTCCATGGCTCTCCTATTCCGCGGTTTCCGGTGTTTGTTCCTCCTCGCGGGCGTGTTTGCGCTCGGTCCGCTCCGCGAGTTTGATGCTCAATTCATACAGCCCGTAGAGGGGCAGGATTACCAGTATGAGGCTGAAGATGTCGGGCGGGGTGATGATCGCCGCGACGACGAGCAGGATGACCAGCGCGTGCCGGCGGTATTTGCGCAGAAATCCGGCCGAAACCAGCCCCATGCGGGTCAGGAAGTAGATCAGCAGCGGCAGTTCGAACATGAAGGCGCAGGCTATCGAGACGATGATGACGGTGGTCAGGTAGTCGCTGATGTCGAACATGTTGGTGATGAACTCGCTGGCCTGGTAGTTGGCGAAGAAGTTGATCGACAGCGGCGCCATGACGAAATAGCCGAACAGCAGCCCTCCGAAGAAACACAGCGACACCCAGAATACGAACAGGTGGGTTCCCTGGATCTCCTTCGGCGTGAGTGCCGGGCGCACGAAACGCCAGAACTCCCACAGCGTGTAGGGCATGGCCATTGCAAGTCCCGTCAGGAGGGAGATCTTCATGTGGAGATTGAACTGCCCCGACAGCGAGGTGTTGATGATCGAGAAACGGTCGTTGGCGATGCGGAAGGTCGCCGGATCGGCGTCGAGCGACGTGCCGAGCACGCCGTTGATCCATTCGGCGATATGCGCCCACTGGGTGCCCACCCATGTCAGCATGCGGTTGGTGGGGAAGTCCGGGCTTTGCGGCCCGAACAGCACCGTGTCGATAATGAAACTCTTACAGAAGAAGGCCACCAGTCCGATGACTCCGATCGCCATCACACCCCGCACCAGATGAGGGCGCAGGGCGTCGATGTGCTCGAAAAAAGTCATCTCCGACGGCTCCGGATCCTTTTTTTTCATGTTCAGTTGTTTGCCGCAGCGGAGCAGGGGTGATTATTCGGTCTTTTCGGAGTCTGATTTGTCTCCGGGCTTGTCTCCGGGTTTGTTGTCTTCGGCCGTATAGTCTTTGTTGACGGCATCCTTGAATTCTTTGACGCCGCGGCCCAGTCCGCGCATCAGTTCGGGAATTTTTTTACCTCCGAAGAGCAGGATGACTACCAATACGATTACGATGATCTGTCCGTAACCGATTGCGCAAGGGATGAACATAGTTTTTTCTTTTAGGTTTCTTACTCGGAACTCGGTGGCGCGAAGGCTGCGCTCCGGTCTATTCTCCGCAAATATAACACTATTTTTGCGATTCGCCGCACTCGCGGCCCAAGAAAACCCGCCCGAATATCGGGCGGGTTCGCTTTCGGTCGCATGGGGACTATTTTTTTGCTTTCTCCGCGGTCAGTTCCTTGATTCGGATGTTGCGGAACTTGATGCCTGCTCCGTGTCCGAGCAGTCCGATGTGTCCCGAGGGGTTGAAGAGTCCGGGGTGGTTCTTGTGGTCCACGGTGTATGGGTTGTTTTTGCCGCCGTCGGGGG
>CDYX01026600.1_pt1 | contig 39661 bp, 22 predicted proteins | sample 554871 | NCBI WGS metagenome assembly CDYX01 (sample SAMEA3182061, study PRJEB8094) | gut metagenome | biome: human; feature: gut; material: Stool; isolation source: human stools | place: Canada | collected 2013-01-14 | reverse complement strand
TTAGATTTGCGGTGGTCATAGCCCTGGTGAGACGCCCGGTCCCATTCCGAACCCGGTAGCTAAGGCCAGGCGCGGCGATGGTACTGCACTCGAGAGGGTGTGGGAGAGTAGCACGCCGCCGCTTCAAACGTATCGGGCCTCCCGGTCGAGCCTTTGGCTCCCGGGAGGCCCATTTTTTCATGCTCTCTTTCCGGGCTTCCCGGCGGGCGTCGCTCCGGGAACCCTTTTTTCGTATCTTTTCCCATGCTTACCGAATCCCGTTGCCTATTGGATTCCATCGGCGGCAATATAGCATCTACAGTGTGCGAAATAAGAAGTATCCGTAGTAAAGGCAGCCGATCGCTCATACCTGTTGCACAACCTTGACACGTATGCCCAACTCTGCAAACCAGCAGTGCGACACGCCGATTTGGCTTTTTGCTGCTCCTGTTGTATTCTAGTCAAGTTGCGCTTAACGGATAGACACCGGAAAGCGTTGCATAATTGGAGAATTCGCCTAGTGGTCTATGGCGCACGCTTGGAAAGCGTGTTGGTGTAACAGCCTCACGAGTTCGAATCTCGTATTCTCCGCCCGGATTGGAACCCTGGAAACCGTTGGAATCATTCGGTTTCTGGGGTTCCTTCTTTTCCACTCCGTTTTCCGGTTCCTTCCAGATTCCCTCCGAATGCTTCTTTCATTGGCCTCGGTTTTTTGAATCGTCCCGTATCGCAAGTCTCGCGTGTACGGGCCGGCATCCAGGAAAGTCTCTGATTGCCATGCTGCGGCTTATTGGTGCCAGTCTGTGGTCTCAATAATGGGATTGTTTGCCCTCATATGTCGATATTTGATTGCGATTCGGTGGGGGAGTTGCGTACATCGTCGTTTTACGCGCACTTTTGCGCTGCGCTACGTTACGCTCGAAATCGTGACGTTGAGAGAAAGAAGCACGACGATGGTTGACAAGACGGCTGCCGGCAGCCAGCAGACTGACCAACGCGATGCTGATACTCGTGACTCTCTGGCGGCGCTTGCCCGACGCCGTTCGAATTCATCGCCAATTGTATTGCAGAGTGATGTGCAGGCCGCTCCGCAGGAAAAGCAGGAAAAACAAGAAAAGCAGAGCGAAGCTGGGTCTGCCTTGCAAACGGGCGAGGATGCGAATGATGACGCGAATCGTGCGGAAGAATCGCAAACCGTGAAAGAAAAAGACGCTGCGGATGGTCCTGATAATACGCAGCAGCCGCAGATGGCATCCATAAGCGCCATCACAACGCAGGTTTTGCCACCAAGCTTTATTCCGACCGCAACCGGTCGTATTCGTCCCGTAACGGGCGCTTTTCCCGCAATTCAGTCCGCTTCGCAGACGGAACAGGCGCAGCGCAGGCGATCCATCCGCTCGTTGGCCGCGGGGTCGTTGCGTAGAACCAACATCGGCAATGCTGAAAAGGCCGGCGATGTGGGGAGCGCGGGTAGTACCGGACGGACGGCGGGGAATGGCGATACGCCGTCGCCGCGAATCGCCAGCAGTGCTCCCCATTATGCGAATTGACCAGTGGACTGATCAGAACGGCCAACGTAACAAATCAGTGGGAATACTGGACATACACGCGGTTCATGCACGGTACGCGCGCTTCGCGCTGCATTGTACGTCGCTGTACTACGTCATTCCAATTGAATCGCAACAATGCGTATAGCAGATGAAAAGCACATACGAAAAACGCGCATGAAAAAACGGTCCCGATATATTCGAGACCGTTTTTCATGAGTCGATGAAGCAAACGCTGTCCGGCAGCGAGCCGGCTCAGTCTTCGCTGGTTTCGCGCTTATACTGCACGAACGTCTTCATGGCGTAGGCAAGGCCGGCAAGCAGCAGAATGGCTGCGCAGGCAAGGGAAATGCCGATGCCGGTTTGTGCAAGCTGTCCATATTCCGACTTGGTCAGCGCGCCGGTGGACGCGGCGGTTTGATCGCCGGAAGCTGTGACGGATCCAGTTGCAGCACCATTCGCGCCAGTGTCGGCAGCCGTGCACACAGTGCCAGTGGTGCCGTTGACTCCAGTAACGGTCGTACCGGCATTCGTTCCAGCCGTGATGCCATGCGTGCCGGTAGCAACGGATGAGCCGCCCTGCTGACCCGTCTTGGAGTTCGCGTCCTTCAACGCCGCGATGAACGACTGATGCCACTGGTGGCTGCTCGCCGCAAACGCGTCATGCCTCGTCTTGAGTTCGTCGTGGGTCTCCTTCATATCGGCATGCATCTGGTTGAGGTGGGCCTGCGTGTCCTGCATATCCTGATGCAGAGCGTCGTGACGCTCCTGACCGCGCTTGACCGCGCCGTCAATCGCATTCTTTATATCCTCGCGGTCCTCCTGGTAGTTCTTCCAGGCCTGCTCGCCGTACTGGCGAAGCGCGTCGGCGTCCTCGTGCGCGTTCTGATGCAGCTGCTCGGCGTGCTGCTTGGCGGTTTCCATATCCGACTTGATCTGCTGGTTGGTTTTGCGCACATGCTGTACGGCATCGCACGTTTTGTCGGTGCACACGGCCATATCCTGGTCGATCTGCCCGCTGATGGCGGTGCTGCCGGCCAATCCGTCCGTAGACGGTGCGACTTCACTGGCCGAAGCCGCAGAAGGCAAGGCGGCCATGCCGATGGTTAATATTCCCGCCGCTGCAGCTGCTGCAATACGATTCCTCATGGTGATTCCTCTCCTGCGCACGTTTGCATTCGATCTGTGATTGTGCGCTCGCGTTCGTTCCGTATGCCATAGTAGGAGGGGAATGTGCCTAAATAAACCGGTGGAAAAATGACATTTGTCTAGTTTCTGCGATGCTGCAGCAGTCTTCATAGTTTAAGCAGGAAACCAGAAACCAAACCAGAATCCGGAACAGCCTGCTCAAAACATGACCAAGCAGGCCAAGCAACGGCTCAGACCGCCCGTACTTATCCCGCCCGTATTGGTTTATCTCGCGGCGGCCCCCAACAAAGATCACTCGACAATAGTGATGAATGGGCTAGCCGGCAGATTAAAGTCGTTGTACAGCATGCTCGCGCACTTCGGATTGCCACTGAACAGGTAACGTACCTGGCTCATGGCGTTGAGATCGTTCAGTATTGAACCATCGGCTGCGGTGAGCAACACCTGATTGCCCCTGATAGTGGCATTGACCGCCTGCCATTGACCGGAATAATTGGCGACCTCAAACCCCTGCAATGCCGTAGTGGTGGGAGCGGCGATATTGCTGATACCGCTTAACGGGGTCGCTTTCGGAGCGCTCTTATAGTTTGGTGCGATTGCGCTCGCGGTTTTCGAATAGTTAGGTTGCATGGCTTTCAGCCTGCTTGCGGTGCCGTTCCGGAAAGACAAGGCGATTGCGCCGTTCGCAGTGTGCCGGGCATGTTCGATAAGCGGTCCGTTGGGTACGGTGGTGCCGTCTTCCATGGCGAGATATTGCGCGGCCATGCGCGCCCCGAGAATATCCTTGCCGAGCGGATGGATCAGCGCGGATGTGCCCTTATCTGTGTCAAGGGAAACCGTCATCGCCACATTCGACGAATCGTGCAGGTTGGTGTTGCCAAGCGTGGTCCGTTGCGCTTCTCGCACGTTTTGCGTGTACTGGTAGTTTGGCCAGCGCGCGAGCTGTACGTACAGGAACGGCAGGTCCTTGCGTCCGAACACGTTACGGTACTGGTTGATGAGCGTGGTCATTTGCGATTCGTATTGCAAAGCAGTTCCGTAATTATTGGCGTCATCGCAACCTTGATACCACAGCACGCCCGCCACATGGAATCCCTTCAACGGCGCGATATGGTTCGCATAAATATCGCCGCCTTGTACATGCCGGCGAATAGGCGTGCCACCCCACGCGGTCTGGATGATGCCAATCGGCACATTGGGGTGCTTGGCGCGCAACTGCATGGCGAATTGCTGAGCCAGATAGCTGAGGTGCAGTGAATTCGTGGAATCTGCAGTCAGCCATGCATCGGCGCTCTGATTAACAGCGGACAGTGGAAAATCAGTGTCTTCAACATCATGATTTGCGATGACAAATTTCACGTTGTCATCTACGAGCGGTTTCGGCAAATCGCCTGTCGTGATTAGTCCATTGCCAAAATTGTAAGTAGCGTTTTCGTAATACTGCACATAGTTGAGTTCCATATTCGACTGGCCAGCGGCTACGAAGACGTCTCCCACATACACTTTGGCCAGTTTCAGCACGGTTTTGCCGGCGTACTGCACTTGCAGCGAATACGGATTGAGACTTGCCTTTTGCGCGCTCAGCGTGCAGGTGAAACTGCCGTTTTTCGCTGCCTTTGCCTTGACGCTCTCGGAGGTTTTGCCTTGCGTAAGTGTCGCTGACAGTTTCGAAACGTCGATGGGGTTGCTTTCCGTGGAGCTGACGTTGCCTTTGACTACGATTGGCTGATCGCGCTGGAACACCATATTGTCCATGTAGTATGAGGGCAGCTGCACATCAACAGTGGCCGCAGTATGGGCGGTGGCGGTGGATTGCGATCCGGTTTTACCGGTTGCCGTTCCGTTGCCCCATTTGGGGCCGCACCCGACGATGATGGCAACGACTATTCCTACGGTTACGATAACGGCAAGTGCCGTTCTTGCCAATCGTTTCGTATTCAATTCTGATTTGCCTCGTTCTTTGTCAACGCCCGCTCGAAGGTTCTGGCCTGTTTGTCATATGCGGCTCGTTCGGTGTTGGCTTTGCTGGTGGTCCTGGATGGGTCGGCTTTGCAGTCAAGCGCCTTCGGCGATTTGACTTCTTCCTGATACAAGGTGCTGAGCTTTTCCAGATCATATGAGGAATCCATGCTGGAAAATGCGTCGACAATCTTTCCCTTGAGCTGGAAATCTTTGGAATATGAAGCGTTCATGGCAGCAACCGCGTCTCTGCAGTCGTTAATGGCATTCAGTTCGCGCATTTTCTGCGATGTTCTCACGCCCATGACGCCGAAGACCACAATGCATGCCGCAACGACGATAACGGCTACGATGATGGAACGGCGAATCAAGTTCTTGACATGGTTATGCACCCAAGTGTCGCCATCTTGCACGCCTTGCGATATGGCGATTTGGAACGGATCTTCGGGAGCCGTTCGGTAGGAAGTCCCCGGTGCTTTTGTTCTAAGCTTTTCGTCACGATTGGTGGCATTGACGGAATTGTTGGATTTGCTGGTCCCGACGGTCGCGGTACTGCTGAACGTTCGGGGCTTGCGGACGTTACTTGCTTGACTGTCAGCTTTATTTGGCTGCCTTTCGTGCCGTGCCATGCTTCCCTCCAGGAGTCCGCGATACCGTTTTGATGTTGTCTATTGGAGGTGGTCCGACAAGGTCCTCTGTTCCCAAATGACAATACATAAGGTATGTTACCCGTTCCACTTCCGAATGCCAGCACTTCATGTTGTGGCATATTCGGTAAATGTGAAGTTTGGTCTGGAATCCAGCTGCTTTATTTTAAGTGGGGACATCTCAGAATACACTTAAGTTTTGCGTGTGCAATTGCGTCAACGAGTGAAAATGCGTTTTGTGAGAGAGGCTGACGATGATATCGCCGAAAAGCTTGATGAAGATTGCGACCACCGCTTCCGTGGCTGCAATGACGGTTTCCGTTGCCGTGGTGCCGGCTTACGCCATGCAGGATATTGCGATTGAGGATGCGCCAAGTTCTTTTGCCGCAACTGTGGATGATGTGCAGAATTCGTCAAACAGCATGCCGGACAATCCGAACGCGACGCTGCCGGAAACGGTAAGCGAAAACATTTCGGACGATTCCACTGTGGTTTCGGAGAACCTTGCGGTTACGCCGGAAGGTGATGTACAGAACATTGAGACCGGCGAAACCGTGACGGACGCTCAGCTGGTCGGCACGCAATCGCAGCAACCTGATCCACTGGCCAAAACGAATGGCGAATCATTCATTCCGGTGAGTGCCTCGAATGTGAAAGATGCTGTGGAACAATCTGTGAAACAATCCGTGGAGCAATCGTCCTCAAAAAACGGAGCCACCGTGAAGCTTGCCAAATTCGATGGCAACGATTACGGCGCGCATTGGGGAACCTACAACAATACGAAAGCCTTCTTCGACTATAGAAACAACCTGTTCGCCCAGCAGGCCAAAGGCGTGATCGACGTCTCTTCATGGCAGGGGGATATCGATTGGGCTAAGGCGAAAGCCGGCGGCGTGGAAGGCGCGATCATCCGTCTTGGCTTTGGATGGGGCAATGACGCCGATGCCAAAGCGCAACGCAACATTAATGAATGCAAGCGGCTGGGTATTCCGTTCGGCATCTACTGGTACTCGTATGCGGAGGATGCGAGCGGTTCCAGGCAGGAGGGCAACGATGTGGTGTCCAAGCTCCGCCAGTTTGGCGTGAGACCGAACGACTTGAAATACCCCGTGTACTACGACCTTGAGAGTTGGACGTGGACCGGGCACACGCCGCCGAACGATCCGAACGTGTATAACGGCATCGTCAATGCTTGGTATGGCGCGTTGCAGTCCGGCGGTTACCAGAATCTCGGCGTGTACTCCTACACGAGCTACTTGCAGGGGCCGTTGAACAATGCGAACATCTATGCGAAGACACGCTGGGTGGCGCAATATGGTCCGCAGATGGAATTCACGGCGTTCGGGACCAACGATCGTGGCTGGCAGTACACCGAAAGCGGTCATATCAACGGTATCAGTGGCTCCGTGGATATGAGTGCCTTTGGGGTTAAGGAGCTCTCTCAGAATGTTCCTATTTATCGCATGTATAACCGAAATAGCGGATTGCACCACTACACGGCAAATTATGACGAAGCTCTTGACTTGTCATTGAAAGGTTGGCTTGCTGAGGGAATATCGTTTTTCGCGGCTAGAGAGGGGAATCCTGTCTATCGGGTTTACAACCCTCATGATGGCAATCATCACTATACAAAAGATAGTGAGGAAAAGAACTATCTCGTATCTCTTGGATGGCGAGATGAAGGAATTGGATGGTTTGTTCCGGATAAGGGGAAGGCGAATGTCTATCGACTGTATAACCCCTATTCTGGAGACCATGTCTTTACGGAGGATCTCGAAGAATACAATTCGGCTGGTTCTGTAGGATGGCATAAAGAGGGTATCGCGTGGCAGAGCAATTGATTTCTCCTGGCGGTTCTTTTCGAGGGTAAGCGGGAGCGTACTTTTTATTTCTTGCTTGCGGAGAATGAGGCCTTGGACGTTTCAAGTGCCTTCATTGTCAACGGTGCTAATGTGCGTTTTACGGTGTAAATGGAATGAATGCCCAGAGGTGGGTGGAGTGATTTCGCGGGGTCGAAATGGAAAATACGGTCAAGAACAGAAAGCAGCCGAGGAAATCTGGTCTTGAGCTACTGCGTATTGTCGCGGTTGTGCTGATTGTCGCGCATCATCTGGTTTGCCATTCCGGTTACCCCCCTTTTTGATGAGCCACTTTCGGTGCGCAGGCTGTTCTACCAGATGTGCTTTATGCCGTTTGGCAAAGTTGGCATTACTTTGTTCTTGTTGATCTCCTTGTGGTTCCTTGTTGATAGAGAACAAACGATCAAGGGAGCATGTCGGAGAATATGGCTTCTTGAACGAGAGCTCCTGTTTTGGGGATTTGTTGGCCTGGCAGTACAGTATTTCGATGCCCCTGAATCCGTTACTGCCGATTCCTGGCTTGATGCATTATTCCCAATTTCAAGGGACGTATGGTGGTATGCGACGAGCTACGCGATTCTGCTGCTGCTTCTGCCTTTTCTGCTTGATGGGCTACGTGGTATAGGCAAATCCAATCATGGTAAATGCTGCATTGCCATGATTGGATTATGGGGCATAATGAATCTTGTTCCAGGTGCCTATCTTGATATGTATATCAATGTGATAGGTTTTGTCTATGTGGCCGTGCTACTGACGTACTACAAATGGTATGTCAAACCGATTAGCACCAGATGCGCTGTGTGGATGGTAGTCATCGGTACGGCAGTCATTGTTGGATGGAATGTGCTTATTTCCGTAATCTGGAAAGTATGCCATGCCGACCCCGGACAGATAACGATTTATATCAACCCCGTCCAGAAAGAATGGTCACTGCCGATTCTTTCCGTTTCATTTGGCTTATTTACAATATTCAGCCGGATGACATTCTCAAGCCGTTTTATTAATCGTTGCGCAAAATCTGCATTTGCCGTGTACCTGATTACTGAGCAGCATTATATTCGCGATGAAATGCTATGGCACCGGATAGTGCTGGGCAATTTCTATCACTCTAGATATTCGCTACTTATTGCATTGGCAGCGGTTATCGTTATTGTCGTTGTAACGACGATGCTGGATTTTGTGAGGCAGTTTTTATTCTGGTGCACTATTGATCGGCATAAAGGACGTCTTTTTGAACGTGTGTGGCATCATGCGCGGAATGTATATGAGTTATTCGTTTCAAAGTGCACCAATTTTGTTGTACCTGTAGATGGAGAATGATTAGACGTGTGCTCGTGCCTGACGAGAACGTTCCTCATTGTCGGTACGGCTTCAGTGTTGACGATTTTCGGTAAGCGCTGAAGCAGACATGCTGAAGTGTAGTGATTATTTGGCGTTACGTTTCAGCATGGCGAACTGGTTGGCGTCGATGATGAACGCCTTACGATCGTTCTTGGCCATGACGTCGAGAATGATTCCCGCCACAAACAGCAGCAATCCGGCGATGACAAGCATGACCGCGCCGATGAGCGTGGGAAATCGCGCAACCATACCGGTATGCCAGAAGTCCACGGTCACGCTGCCGCATAGCACGATGCCGATGATGCCGAGGACGGCTCCGAGCCCTCCAAAGAACGGCAGCGGCTTGTATTCGCGGATCATGCGGAAGATGGTGCTCATCACCTTGATGCCGTCACCCACGGTGTCAAGTTTGCTGACGGAGCCTTCCGGGCGGTCACGATATTGAATCGGCATCTCGAACAGGCGTAGATTGTTGTTCAACGAATGGATGGTCATTTCGGTTTCGACTTCGAACCCGTGTGACAGTACCGGATAGGTTTTGACGAATGTGAACGAGAAGGCACGGTATCCGGTCATGATGTCGGTGACATTCGCATGGAACAGGCCGTTGATGGAACCGCGCACCAGGCGGTTGCCGAAGTTGTGGAATGGACGCTTGTTCTCCTGGAAGTAGGTGGAACTCAGACGGTCTCCGATCACCATATCGTAGCCTTCGAGGACCTTGTCCACCATGGCAGGGGCTGCGTCCGCGGGGTAGGTGTCGTCGCCGTCGGCCATGACGTACACGTCGGCGTCGATGTCCTCGAACATGGCGCGGATCACGTTGCCCTTGCCCTGACGTGGCTCCTTGCGGATGATGGCGCCTTCGCTGGTGGCGATTTCCGCCGTGTGGTCGGTGGAGTTGTTGTCGTACACGTAGATGTCGGCATTGGGCAGCGCGGCTTTGAAATCGCGCACCACCTTGCCGATGGTGACTTCCTCGTTGTAGCAGGGAAGAAGCACGGCGACGGAAACGTTCGAATTATCAGGCATGAATCCCACTATATCCTTTGCACTGGCCGATATAGCATGATGGTATGAGACCGATTATTGATTCACATTGAGGGTGAACGGACTCAAAGGCAAGTTTGAGCCGTTGTATACGATGCTTAAACAGCTGGGATTGCTTTGCCATAGATATTGGATTTGAGATACGCGTTTCACCTCGTCGGAGTGGATACGGAGTATATTGCCAGTTATAGTTGCGGTGGCATTGTGCATGGCTCCGTCTCCATCGGCGACTTGGAATCCTGACAGCGGAGTGTTGGTAACATTTGCGATATTGTCGATTGTTGCGCTGGTCGTGTAATTCGGCCGCTTCGCTTGCAGTTTGACGGCTGTGCCTTCTTGGAAAGTGATAATGGCCGTTGACTTGTCGTTTGTATCAAGATGTGCTTCTTTGGGCAACGGTCCGGATGGCACTGCCTTGTGTTCATTCATGGCGATCCATTGGTTAGCCATGCGTTGGGCGACGATTTCCTTGCCGAGTGGATGGATCGCCTTCGGCGTGCCTTTATCCGTATCGATGGAGACGGTCATGCCAAGATTCTTGTGCGACGCAACGACGGGATTGCTGAGTATGCCCAATTGAGCATTGCGCACGATGGTGTCGTAGATGTAGCCGTAACCGTCGTATCTGGCTAGTTGCACATAAAGGAACGGCAATGTCGCATCGTTGAATAGATTTCGGTAATCGTTTACAAGTGTGGCGAAGGAAATATCATACCGTAATGCCAGATCCATGGAGGCGGAATCATCTTCGCCCTGATACCACAGAGCGCCGGCTACAGCAAGTCCTTGTAACGGTGCGATACAGCTTTTGTAAATGTCTCCACCTTTTATATGGCGGGATATCGCTGTCCCTCCCCAAGCGGCTTGAATGAAGCCGATAGGTATATTCGGATATTGTTTGCGAAGCTGTTGTGCATAATATTGAGGAATATAGCCAAGATAATTGACGTCATCTCCTGTGGCGGAAAGCCAGGATTTCTCAAAATCTCTCAGCGGATAATCCTTTGTGTTGAGGACCTTGTTCGGTGAAAGAAAATGGACATATTTGTCATTGATGCTGCGTGGAATATCGTTGCGTGTGTAGTGCAATGAGGTGCTTGTCTTGAAAAGCGAATCGCTTTTGAAATAGTCGTTGTAGTTTATTTCCATATTCGACTGCCCAGAAGCGATGAACAAATTGCCGACGTATACATCATTCACGGTTTTTACCATGGTGCCAGCCACCATAAATTTCATGGTGTATTGGGTGAGTGATCCTTTGATTTTAGGCAGCTGAACCGAGAACTTTCCGTTTTTAGAGATTCGCGATGAAGCATTATATTGGTTTTTGCCTCCGCGTAAGGTGACTGAGATGGTTTGCCCTGACATGGATTTTGCTGTTGAACCGTTCAGGGTGGTGATTTTGTTCTGCTGCAGAACCATGCCGTCCATCACATAGCTTGGCAAAGTCAACTTACTTCCGTTTTGGTCTGTTTCCTTGTCTTCCGCAGCGCTGGCTGACGCACAACTGAATAGCAGAGTAAAGGCAAGTAGAATCGCGAAAGGGTTCCTGAACGCTCGGACAAATGAGCCGGTACGAATCCGTTCTGCAACGCAGATATGACTGTTTCTGAATCTATTTGCCATGCTTGATCTTCCGATACGTTAATGGGAATTCATTGCTTTTATAGCCTAGGGGCGAGAGCGGACGCAGGCTCGCAGTCCTCCGTCAAGAAGGGACGTCATTATTTGTTATGCTGAAGTGCGTATGTCAGGAAGAAGGGAACGCCAGTCGATGACAGAGGAACAGTTGGACGCGGAACAGGGCTTTGCGAATGAATGGAAAAGAGGTAAAGCAAAAGCACATTTTGTGTTTGTTGATGTATTGAACATCATTTCCTGTTTTGCGGTGGTCTGCTTGCACACATCTTTGGGTGTGTTCTCGCCTCAGAGAACCCGGTTATGGGCATTCCAGGAACTGATGCAGGCGGTGTTCATTTTTGCGGTGCCGATTTTCTTCATGGTCAGCGGCATGAATTTGCTGGATTATCGGAAGAAATATTCAACGAAAGTGTTTTTTAAAAAACGATTCGTGCGGGTGGGCCGCGCGCTGATTCTGGGAAGTATTGCGTGCTATCTGTTGTTTGGCCTGCTCCCCGGTTTATTCTACGGAGCGCAGCCAATCGCCGATAGTTTTGGCTTTGTTGATTTCTGCAAGCGATTCCTTACCAACTCTATTATCGATATTTACTGGTTCCTGTACTCCATCATTTATTTGTATCTGTTGACTCCGCTGCTTTCGAAAATCGTCCATGACCGTCGTCTCATGGAATATGCCATCGCATTGACGTTGTTCTGTTCGATTCTCATTCCAGCGGTTAAGGCCATTGGAATCAATGAAAAATACTTTAGTCCATTGCTGAGCTGGCCGCTGTTCTCGTCCAGCGCCTTGTTGTATTTCTTGCTTGGCTATTATCTGGAGAATTATGGTTTGCCGATGCGATGGAAAGCTCCGGTCTGGGCAGTCCTATTCGTCGGGTCTGCGGCATTGATGTTCCTTGGAGGATTGTGCTGGAACGGCTTTTTCCAAGGAACGATGGGAACGGAGTACCATAACTATCTTGTCGGCACTTCTTCCCCACTATGTGTGACGTCGGCTGTTTCGCTATTTATGCTTTGCAAAACGCTGGAACCGTTTTTCCAGCGCGGTTCCGACAAGATGAAGCTCGTGATCCGTAAAGTATCCAGCGTTTCGCTGGGTGTGTATATGTTCCATCTGCTGCTTGTGAACCTTACTTTGGGCGGGCCAATCGGAGGGTTTATTACATTGGGACAAACTCATCCGTTCATCAAGGCCATTGTGGTCTATGCGCTTACCGGTATCGCGGTATACATCGGCAAGTGGATTATTGCAAAAATAAAGCAGATTGCGTCATCGAGATGACAGGTGACAAATATGCTACCTATCATCTTCGGATTGCAATTGGCCGAGTGTGAGGAACAAGAACAACGGGACGATATACAGCATAGGCAATACGTATCGCGTAGCTTCTGTATAAGTTGAAATTGGTCCTGCGAACAGCACGAGCATTGTGATAAGCATTGGTGCGTTGAGCGTTAGCAGATTCAGCTTCTTCTTTTGCCGTCCGAATGTCAGTATAAGGAACATGATTGCGGAGGGAAGTATTGTTGCCCAGAAAGCCTTCTGCCATATGACATTGAATACGGGCGTAGCTAATAGCGTATCCATGTAGAACGTCTCGACTGCATTACCTGCTTTAGTGTTATCAGCCCAAGGGACGTAGCGTTCGATGCCTTGATAGTGATGGCCGGAATTACTGATTGGAAGTAACATACTAAGGTTTCGGTCATTTCCGACGGTGACATTGAATGAGAACCATGCTGCAGAGAGGCCTCCCCAGGCGGCAAGCATATCCCCAGGATGTTTGATTAGTTGTTCGGCCCATGTCCTGATTAATTTATGTTCGTCTTCGGACGATAGCTGTTGCCCTTTAATTGGGTCGGCTTTGTACCAGCAATACGCCTGTTGAAGTTGGTTGATATCCATATGATAAATTTGTTCGATATCAGTTATCTCAGATGCGCTTAAATCATCCTTGTGGTTATGTGCCACGTTGGCGACTTGTTGCATGGGGACGGCGAGAATTTCGTTGCTTTCTCCCGGTGCAATGTGCAATGTTGGCAATACGAAAGTCGGAATGACGACGCCGACGATTAGATATGGAATACCTGCCAAAATCAGTGTACCCAGTTTACGCCGCCAGCTTTTAATGGCAGTGCAAACTAAAAATATCATTGCCAAAATTACGATGTACATACCTGTTTTTTTTGTCAGAGACACAGCCAGTACATCTATAACAAAGAAAATATCGAACGGTACAGATTTTAGAATCGTTCCCTGAGTTTTCCAGAGTTCGCAGAAAGCGATGGAAAAGAACACAAAAAATGGTGTGTTGAATGTGTCTTTGGCGAGTGTCATAGACAGCATGGGAATGATGGGGAAAACGGCAAGAAACAAGGCCATGAAAAGGCGGCATTTCCAAGGCACGTTGTATTTGGCTGTGTAGCAGGTTGCACAGGCTATGGATAGCGTGGACAGCAGAGCTTGTATGAGTATTAGCAGATACAATCCATATATAGCGTTGTTGAACAGTGCTTTACCAATATGAGCGAATCCGACAAACAGATACGTCATCATGAAGGGATGATGATCTGTGAAAGGTACAGAGGAATCAAAGTACTCCATCAGCTGCCATGAAGTATCGTACCAATAGACACCTGGAAAGTATGTTATGAAATATGGAATCCAGAGCGCAGTTATGGCGCACCACAATGTGATTATGGATCGTGGCGACCAATCTAATGTGATCCTGCGCAATGGCGCAAACGGTTTGTCCAATGACGAACGATGACGGTTCGCATATGCGGTTATTTTTGCGATAGCAAAGAAAGCCAGTGCAAATAAAAGGATATAGAAAAGAATATTTGCATACAGAAGTATATTCCCTATATTGATTTTGCCTTCATGCCTACCAATAAAGGAGCACATGCCGAATAATGTTCCCAAGATGATGGGAATAAGGTAGGCGAAGTTGCGGCTGGTGTTTTTGAAGTTCTTTACTGACTGCGCCAACGTGATTACTTCCTTCCTCGGATCACACGCCCGATCGCCTTCACCGCATCACGGCGACGGGAGCCAATCGGCATGAGTGGATCGACGATTTTGCGAATCGGATTATCTTCTCCGACTGCGCGCTCATGTTGCGGGCGGAATACTCCTTCTGGGATTTCCGGTTCGTTCGCCTTCATCACACGCTTGAGCAAACGCTCGTAGAACGGGGTCTCACGCGCGTACCTCCAGTAGATAGAGGCGAAATCGCAATCCGGATCAGTCCAAGGCTTCTGGAAGCCGGCATAATGGATGATCTGCGGATTGCTACGCGACTTCATATATGCGTCGTAGATATCGTTCGGCGCCTGCGTGAAGAGATTGCCCACGCGGCCGCCGCAATCGTGAACCACATTCCATTCCCACGGCAGATACATCACGTTCCCTTCGCAGTGCGCGTTGAGCACGTCCTGGTCGTTGTAGATGAAATTGGGATTCGAGGCGTAGGTAAGCCACTGCTCGATGGTGTAATGCTCACGCATCGCCTTGGTGTTGAGCACCAGCACGCCAGCTTGGAAGTAATCGTATGGATTCTTCATCTTCAGCACGGTTTGCGCGTAGCCCATGCGTTTGCCGTGCTTCACGTTGAGATTGGCGAGGAAGTCGATGTCTCGAATCGCGCCGAGCATCTTGCCCTGCAAATCGATGTTGTAAAGCTTCGCGATATCGCCGTTGATGATGATGTCGGAATCGAGATACAGCACCTTGTCGTAGAACGGCAGAACCTTCTGAATCAGGAAGCGGTAATACGTCTCCACACTGATATGGGCGTTATTGGTGGAAAGATCGTAGCCAGCAAGTTCGCGGTCCACGTTGGTGAACCTCAGATTCATATTCGGGAACTGCTTGAAGAAGCCACGCAGACGTTCCTGCTTGTCCCATGCGATGTTGCGCTGCAGCACCGTCACATCGTAGAAGTAATGCGGATCGGCGTTCTTCATGGCTGAATATACGGTGGTGGTCAATTGAGGAACATAATTGTCATCCGCTGCGAACACCACCGGAACGATTGGCTTGTCGGTAATGTCAAGCGGCTTGAGCTGCTCCGCTGGCTCCGGATTGGTGAAGTGGACGCACTGTAGTTCCTTGAACTTCCAGTTGGAACCGATACGCTTGTGATGCAGCAGGTAGATGTTGAGCAGACGCTCGGACAGATGGCCTGGCGTACGCAGGGCTTCCTTGCTGTACGTGCTGTAGTCGGTGTTTTTATCGAACTCCTCAAGAATGGGGAACATCCATTCGCAATAGTCGAAGAAGATCTTCTTCTTCATAATGAACATGTTGCAGAAGCAGGCCTTGTTGCCGTTGAAGAATGCCTGTGCGTCCTGCTTGTAGTCGGGATACATGCTGCACAGGATCTGGTAGCAACGCTTCAGATCATCGTCATGCAGCAGGGGAGCGGCTTCCCACAGCGCGCGTGGAGTACCGTGCTTATCGATGATTTTTTCGAGATTGCCGAATGGCGTGGTGATGACGTCATACTGCTTCACCACGTTGGCGATGCTCTCGTCATCCAGGCCATACTTCTTTGCCGCGGCGGCATCGATGTAGTCGTCCATGATTTCGCCGTAGGGATTTTCCTCATGCGGAGTGTCCGAGAAGTCGAAGTAACGGCGGTAATGGCAGAAACCGTAGTAGTCGGCGTCGATGTTTTTCCAAGCCCAATATTGCGTGGTCAGTTCGCAGTAACGTGGGTTGAGATCGGCGATATTCTCGCCTTCATCATCGTGGAATGCCCAGGGGAAGCGATAGTTCTTCGGTCCGACCTGCACCGGCTGCATGATGGCGCTGTCGAAGGTGTCAACGTTTTTGTGAGTGGTGACGAAGATGCGGATGTTCTGGTCGGCATATGCTTGTTTGTTTTGCGCGGTATCCAAGTCAGTGAGCAGCTCTTCTGCGCGATGTCGGATGCCCAAGTATCGGTTATTCTCGATATTGCCTGCTGCCGGTACGTCGATGGAGTTCGCCAAATCCTGCCACATTCTGGCACGATTCAGAGCCTCGCCATTATTTTTCGAAATGATGGCTTTCCACGCGTCGTCTCGCACGAAACGCCAAACCTCGCGTGCAACGATTGTTGGGCCGAATACTTTGATCATGGCTTGAATCGCGTCAGCCTTGGCCACATCGGGTACACGAATATTGAGGTCGTTGGCAAGAATTTCAGTTGCTTTCCATCGATATCCATCCGTGCAATCTTGTAAATCGAGATCTTGATGCTGATTGGTGAAATCCTGTGCCGCAGCGAAGCAACGGGCGAATTGCTGGCAGAAATCAGCATATTTTTGGACTGTGATTTGATTCGTTCCAGTAACGCCTCGACCGTAGTGATATTTGTATCCACGACATTCTTTGCAGGATCGATAGGTGTGCGCCAGAGCTGATATAACAAGGCACTCATATCCATCTTCCGCGCGTTCAAGACGCTCGTTGGTCATTGCGGCAAATGCTTTTTTCAGAAGAGATGTCCGGTACATTCTCTGGGTTACTCGCCAGTCCACTTGCTGTCCATTGGCTTCTGCATAGATGTTCTGAACAATATCGGCGTTAGTGCAGTCTTCAGTTGGGGCGTTGTTGAACGTCTCGAAAGCTTTGCATTCATCGTCTAGAATGCCGTTTTCCCCAATGACGGTAATTCCGAAATGCAGAATATCAACAGGATACTGGCTCATTGCCTTTGCGAATTGAGCGCATGCCTCCGGTGCGAGATCATCATCTCCATCGAGGAAAAAGGCGTATTCGCCGGTGGCATGCTCGACACCGGTCTTGCGGGTGAGGTGAAGCCCCTGGTTGCGCTGGTGGGTGATGGGTCTGATGCGTGGATCTTTTGCTGCGGCATGTCTGATGATTTCGGTAGTGGCATCGGTGCTGGCGTCATCGACGACAATCGCCTCGAAATCCGAAAATGTTTGGTTGCTGAGACTGTCAAGGCATTGTTGGAGATAATTTTCGACATTATATGCGGCGACAATGATGGAAATTTTAGGCATATCTTTCCTTGCTCAAAAATTCAAAATTTCAAAACTGGTAAAAGTCTAACTGGTGGCTTTCCCTAAAGTCTTGTTAAAAAGGTACTAAGCAAAGCCCTTAGTCCATGCGGCTGAGACTGAGGACGGGCAAGCAGCCCGGAATCGTATAGATGCGTATATGCGATTTCTCGAAGTCCAAGATAGTGGTTGTTCTTTGAACTGCCGGGAAGTCCATTATTTTTTTCGATGTATCGAGCCATATCCAAGTATGTTTTAGCATTGGCCTTATCGCATAACGCTTTTTGTGATTTATGATCCTTTGCCGTGAGATATGCATATGCGTAATCCCTGACATAGCGGTATATTTCTCCGCAAACCGTATCTGGTTCCCAATATTGCAGTATGCGCTGTAGCGTCTTTTTTTGATTCTCGCTGGGGAGATTATCCTTCCACTCATTCATGGTATGTTCGATGAGCCGATTACGAACGTCAGCAAGCCTATCGTCCCAATCAGAGCGCTTTATCTTGGAACTCTCCTGCGATACGAATTTTTTTAACAGCGATAGTGCCTGAGCATCGCGTTGCGCTATTGTTTCGGACGTTTTTGGCGTAAGTTGCTGGCCAAGAGTGTCCCCCCGCCCCAGATGGTAGATATACCAAGGAGAATCGGGAATGGCGATATAGGTTGAAGCGGTTGAGCACAAAATAAAACTCATATACAGATCGTCAGACAGAACGAGTCTCGTGTCGGAGGCCAAAGTATATGCGTTTCGGGCGAAATCTCCGGAGTACATCTTGTGATGTACATGCCAGTCAAATCCTTTGGACGATGCGAACTGATACTGAAGAATATCCTCCCCCTGCAGAGTCCTCGGTGTGGGCGTAAGGAAGGACGTCATTCCGGCAGCTGCTTGTTGTGCTTGCGAATTGGCGGCATGCACTTTCACCCCAAAGTGGTAGATGTCCGCGGGATGCTGCTGAGCAAATAGCATGAGTGATGTCAGAGCGTTCGGAGCCAATGCGTCATCTTGGTCTATCAGCATAACGTAGCTGCCGTGCGAGGCTAAAATCCCGCTTTTTCGAGAGGCCAAAGTTCCGGCATTTTTCTTATGCTGGATTAAGCGGATGCGAGAATCATGTTCAGCGAGGTCTTTGACTACGGACGAAGTGTCATCGGTACTGGCATCATCAACGACGATGATTTCGATATCTCGATAATCCTGCATTGTAAGGCTACGTATGCATTCGGGAAGATATCGGCTGTTGTTGTACGCTGGAATGATGATGGAGAGTTGCGGCATGCCTTCTCTTTGTTCGGAAATACTTTGTACTATTACTTTAGTCTAATACCTGGCGAATATGCTATGTTAATGAAAGGGGCCATCGTATGAAAGGCATTATTCTTGCTGGTGGTTCGGGAACTCGTTTGTATCCGCTGACTTCTGTAACATCCAAGCAACTTCTGCCGGTATATGACAAGCCAATGATTTATTATCCCCTATCCACTCTGATGCTGGCTGGGATTCGAGATATTCTCATAATCTCCACTCCGCAGGATCTGCCTAACTTCGAGCGTTTACTTGGGGATGGCGGCCGATTCGGCATCCATCTGAGTTATGTCGTGCAGCCTTCTCCTGATGGTCTTGCTCAAGCTTTTATTCTAGGTGAGGATTTCATCGATGGAGATAGCTGTGCTTTGGTCTTGGGCGACAACATATTTTATGGAAATGGCTTATCGAAACAGCTGAAGAGCGCTGTTCGCCGTGCGGAAGAAGGTGGAGCGACTGTTTTCGGATACTATGTTGAAGATCCGGAAAGGTTTGGCGTCATTGAATTTGGGCATGATGGCAAGGCCATTTCGATTGAAGAGAAACCTGTAAAACCTAAATCAAATTATGCAGTAACTGGTCTATATTTCTATGACGATCGCGTTGTGGATTTTGCCAAGCGAGTCAAGCCCTCGGCGCGAGGTGAATTGGAAATCACTGATCTTAATCAGATGTATTTGGATGACAATTCATTGCATGTATGTACCCTTGGACGAGGGTATGCCTGGCTTGATACAGGTACGATGGAATCACTTTATGAAGCGGGAGAATTTGTACGATCCGTGGAGCGTTCACAAAGTTTGCCTATCTCTGTGCCGGAGGAAATCGCTTTTGAACAGGGGTGGATTACGAAGGAAGCTCTTGTTGAGGCGGCCCATGCATATGGCAAGTCCAATTACGGCAAGCATCTGCAGCAGGTTGCTGATGAAAGATTAATCGTTTCCGGTCGTGGATTCTGATTGGCTTCTCAAAAAATCAAGTTTTTGAGAAGATTATTGAAGTATGGTTTGGATGAGGGAAAAGAACGTCACCGAAAACGCTGAAAATATGCCTATGAAATTTGTGAAGAAGGCCTCAACATATGTCAGTACACATTGTTGCTTGGCTGTGACGATTGTCTTCACCATATTGCTGGTCGCTGTTGCGATATTACCTTTATCTCCGATTAATATAAATTATGAGGCAAAATTCGACAGGAATATCAACAAAGAATCTGTGACGTTTGTTTTTGACACGTATGATCCCAAACCTTCTTTAGGTCGACAATCAGCAATCGGCGAGGGAAATACGGCACTTATTCGTGTTGATCCCGTGAACTATTCATCTTCAACCCTCACGATTGGGATAAAAGCCAAAAATTCCAATGTCCGTTTGATTTCAGTTAACGCAGTAGTACACAGTGATGGTCGAGATTGGTGCACTGCAGCCAGCTTGCCAGCTGAGGCATTTCATATTCAGAGTAGGAATGGGACAATATTCTTTCGCGCCGAATCTCAGGCGCTGAGTCATTTCAACTGGCAGATTCGACAGAAATCGGCCTTAAAAGTGGGGATCGTAGCTGTTCTCGCGATGTTGTATCTGCTGATTATTAGCAGAATGACGGTATTTTCGCGTGTACGACGAGGCTATTTTGCTGCTTCCTCCGTCGTGACTGCAGGCATCCTAATGTTTTTGTTCTATCTTTGGTTCGGACGAACGGGGCTTGCTGCGAGCAAGTTCCCGTATAGGACGATTATTTCGGGATTGCTTGTAGTAGTGGTTTTACTGGTTGTGCTGAACAATCGCGCTCGAAATTTTTCTGCAAGCAAACGTAATTTGACATGTATCGTCGATTACATATTCGCCGCCGTTTTTACGGTTGGACAGTTTGTGGTGTATCTCAAATATTATTCTCATTCGAATGATGAGATGGCGCATCTTTCCTATGTGGCCTATGAACGTGTCCATAATCAGCTAGTGCCCAAATTTGAGGATATCCGGATCTATCGTGATGCAGTGAATCCTACTGGGCACATCAGCCTAAATGATTCCGTGCAGTTTAATCAGCTGGGGCATCCGCCGCTGTATTACCTCATCATGAGTCATATGCCTGGTATCACTAATACAGGAGCGGAAGTCACCTATCATCTTGGGGTGTTACGGTGCGAATCGTTTGCTCTTGGTTTTGTGGGTATTCTGCTCTGCTTCTATCTTGGGTATACCAGAATTGCCAGAATTCCATTGTTGCATTTGCTCTATGCACTTATGATAGTAAGCCCTCCTAATTTGATTTTTGTTATGAGTGGTTTAAATAATGACACTCTAGCTTTTACGTGTGTGACTATTCTTGTTTTTGGCTGCATACGTTTTATTGAGCGGCGCTACACATTGTGCACTTTCTTGCTCATAGCCATTGGCGCTGCTTCAACGCTGCTGACTAAGCTTACTGCAGGTATGATTGTGGGCTGCATTGCATTACTGATTGTAGGTTATGGCCTATTGCGGGAGCATGCAAGGAAAGCTATTCTGCGGAAAGAATTCGCTTGTTCTCTGCCGATTTATATTCTTCCAATCGCATATTATGCAACATTAATTATGCGCTATGGTACCGTACAGCCTAGTTATCAGAAGCTGGCTCTCGGTGAATATTTGAGTGGTCCGTTCTACACGCCAATTACCAAGCGCCTTGATATGTCACTTAGCCAGTATCTCGTCTATTATTGGACCAATTTTGTACATTCTTGGTGCGCGATTCCCTATGCAAGTGATATTCAAAGGCCAACTTTGACTGCGTTCGGACTTGATTCCATTGCTGTTACATGCGTGCTTCTTTTGCCTCTCGTCATTATTGTTTGCGCGAAAGCTCGGCTTTCGAAATACATCGCTCTTGGTGTTGCTGGTACATGGATCGTCATGTTGTATCAGTGCTGGTCTGCATTGAAGGGTTTTTATCGGAATGGATATGCGGGCGCTTTCCAGAGTCGGTATTATCTATGCGCGATATCAATTTTTGCTTTTGCTATTATCGCGTTGATATTGCAGTATTTTGCAAAGCCTGCGGATAATGATTTGTGCCGTGATGATCGTAGCCTGACTGGCTTGGGAAATTGGCTTTGTTCTGTATTTGCAATCATGCTAATTATTGATGGATATATTTCTTCTTTCCTGTACCATGCTCCAGAGCTTACGGTATTCGCTGGCTGAAACAAGCAAAAGTGGTTGGCGGATTATGCAGGTCTGTAATAGTGCATAAAATAATAAGAAATAGACTGATATTGCTACCTTGAGGATTGAATGCGAGTTTTCATCCAGATTCCATGTCTTAATGAGGAAAAGACCCTTCCTTTGGTTTTGGAAAAGATGCCAACACAGATTCCCGGCGTCGATGACATCCAACTGCTCGTTATTGACGATGGCTGTTCTGACAAAACTGTCGAAGTGGCCCGCAATCTCGGAATTAAGCATTTTGTGCATCACGCTAAGCCAATGGGCTTGGCCCGGGCATTCCGCGATGGTGTGGATTACGCGCTGAAGCATGGTGCCGATATTGTGGTTAATACGGATGGTGATAACCAGTATCCGAGTGATGCCATCAGCGAATTGGTACAGCCGATCATCCGCCATGAAGCCGATATCGTGGTCGGTGATAGACAGACTGCCACCATCAAGGAATTTAGCTGGTTTAAACGTAAGATGCAGCATTTCGGATCTTGGGTGGTGAACAAAGCAGCTGGAACGCACATTCCAGATGCGGCCAGCGGTTTCCGCGCCTATTCCAAGAACTCCCTGTTGAAACTGAATATCGTCACTGAATTCAGCTATTGTATGGAAACCATCATTCAGGCGGGCAACAAGCGCATTGCTATCGCTTCCTATGCCATTAAGACCAATCCGAAGACCCGTGAATCACGTCTGTTCCACAACATTTTCGAGCATATGGCGAAGTCCGGCGGAGCAATCATTCGCAGCTTCCTGATGTTCAAGTCGAACGTCATCTTTAGATGGGCGGCGATTATCTTCGGCATTCTCGGTCTCATTCCGTTCGTGCGATTCCTTGTGCTGGTCTGCATGGGTCATTCCGCGGGGCATGTGCAATCTTTGCTTTTGGGTGTTGCTTTGCTCATGATTGGTGTGTTTTGCGTGGCGTTGCAGATTATCTCGGAAGTGCAGCGTATTCAACGCAAGTTGGTGGAAGATCAGCTTGAGCGTACCAAAGAGCTCCTGTATTCCACTGACTGCCAGAAAATCTGGGCCAAGCAGAACGAGTACGGCGAATTCCCGTCGGCGCAGGATCTGCACTGAACAATCATCGAGGGAAAAGGCTGACTTATTATGCCTAGGGTTCTGGCTTTCGGCACCTACAATGTTCGCAAACATCCACGTGTCGGCATCCTGATTGATGGTTTGCGGAAGAATGGATGTGAGGTTGCTGAAATCAATAAGCCGCTTATGCTTTCCACCGCTGAACGGGTGGAGATTCTGAAGAAGCCATGGAAGCTATTCGGGTTCGGCCTCGAGCTGCTTGGATTGTGGCATAGTATCGCTAAACATGCACGCACATGGATGAAAACCAACGGGAAGCCGGATGCCGTATTGGTGGGTTATATGGGACATTTCGATGTACTGCTTGCCCACCATGTATTCAAGGGCGTGCCAATTGTTCTTGACCATCTCATTTTTGCCGGGGATACTGCAAAGGACCGTGGCGCTCAAGGTCTGAAGGTTAAACTGCTCAAACGTCTTGATCGCATGGCTATCAACGCCGCCTCACTGGTGGTACTTGACACCAAAGAACATCAGGAGATGCTGGAACCCGGAGATGCCAGTATGGTGGTTCCGGTCGGTGCCCCAGACGAATGGTATGAGGCCGGCAAGCAAGCCGGCGAACGTTCGACGGATATCGTGTTCTATGGGTTATATACGCCATTGCAGGGTGTACCGGTTATTGTGGAGGCTGCCCAGATTCTCGTCAGTCGTGGTATTACGCCGAAGTTCACTTTGATTGGTAAAGGGCAGGACTATGAGAAGGTTCGTTCCATCAGCAAAGGCATGAATAACATTACTTTCCGTGAATGGGTAGAACCTGAAGAATTGCCGTCTGTGGTCGCGTCGCACGCGATTTCGTTGGGAATTTTCTCCACTACGCCTAAAGGTTTGCACGTCGTGCCCAATAAGGTGTACCAATCCATGGCCGCTGGTTGCGCTGTCATCACTAGCGACACTGCTCCGCAACGACGTGTTTTGGAGAACGGCGTGGTGTTCGTGCGTCCAGGTGATCCCAAAGCGCTCGCTGATGCAATCGAGTCATTGGTCGCCGACACGGAATATCTAACACGTAAACAGCATGACGCTCGGACCGCAGCTCAACGATTCACTAGTGACGTAATCGCGCGAGACCTTGCCCAGTGGATCAGCAATAACAAGTAGTGCCAAGGTGTTATGAACAAGCTGAAAAAAATTATTAACTCGTCTATCATTCGATGGTTCTTCCTAGCGGTCGCGCTTGCGGGATTGCTTTGGGTGATCATCAAGAACTGGGGGTCGCTGACCAAGGCGCTGGCGACTCTTCCTTGGCAAATCGCCGTAGCTAGTTTCGTGCTGGCTGTGGTCTATGTGTTCTTTACCATGTGGTCCTGGCGAGTGATTCTGGCGGATTTGGGATCCACGTTGAATTGGAATACATCTATTCAGTTGTTCGGTCTCAGTCAAATCGGCAAATACATTCCCGGCGGTGTGTGGAATATCGTGGCTGCGGCGGAGATTGGCCGAGATCACGAGATTCCAGCACGGCGTTCGGTGACGGCTATGACTGTGGCCGTGCTGATTTCCCTGCTGTCTGGCGCCGGTATCGGCGTAATCACCGTGCTGAGCACGTCAGTATCCATTCAAGTACCGACATGGCTCATCGTGCTTCTGTTGGCTATTTTGGTTGCGCTGCTAATGCCGCCGGTGCTGAATCGTCTTATTGGTTTAGGCTTCAAGCTGCTGAAACGCCCAGCACCAGAACGACAGATAACCTTCAAGGGTTTAGGCTTAGCTACGTTGCTCGCTGTCATTGCATGGATTATCGCAGGCGTGCAAATCTGGCTACTTGCATGTGGCTTCGGCATGCAGCCATCAGCATACGGCATGGCATTATCCATCGGCGCATACGCATTGGCCTGGATTGTTGGTTTCCTGGTTGTTTTCGTACCTGCCGGCACTGGCGTGAGAGAAGGTGTGCTAGGCCTCTTTTTCACCAGTACATTGACTTCCGGTGGCGTTCTCGCAGTCGTGCTTGTGAGCCGAATCGCCATGACTTTTGCGGATTTGCTGTTTGCTGCGGTAGGTATTTTATTGAGGATGAAAAATAGCAGGAGTATGACAGTTCGCCATCTTTGATGTTTTTGGAAAAGCGATGTTGTTGCATTTTCTATAGAGCATTTTTCTCCATCGGAATCGAGCTTAAATCCGATTGTCGGGTATGTCGTGATTGAGTAAAATAGGGTGTTGGCAAGCTTAATCCGATAGAGGAAGGGCGATGGATATGAAATATCCAAGAAGATTGGTAGCTTCGGCGGCAGCCATTGCTGCATTGGGGTGTTTTGCAGTGGCCAACCCTGCATGCGCATTGGATGACTCAACTCAGCAAGAGTCATCGGTAGCCGTGCAGACGGAATCCAATACTACTGCCGAATCAGCGCGGTCCGTCAAGGTGAATCAGGATATTCCCGATACCATTCATGAGGTGAATTATTCGTATTGCAAATGGTACAAATTCACCGTTCCGTCAAACGGTTATGTCCAATTGAATATGCGTAATTCCGTCACATCGGAAAGTCCTCGGTGGGACATGACGCTGTATAGAGAAAATGACACTAGAAACGGCATCTTCTCATGGAAACATGAGGGCAGTAAGAACAACGAGTCTTCTCAGAAATATGGGCTCCCGGGCGGGACATACTATCTACGTATTGACGGCAGTTGGGCTGCGGACATAAGTTATACGCTTAAGATCATTTATGCACAGCGGAGTGATTGGGAGATAGAGCCTAACGACACTGCAGGTGCGGCTAACACGGTGCGTCCCAACGGGACCATCCATGGTTCGTTCGATTCCTCTTACGCTGATGACTGGTACAAGTTCACCCTTGGGGAGGATGGCATCGTTCAGCTTAAATTCACTAATTCAATCTTGGATAGCGGGCATATTACGGCGGTGCTGTACAAGAGTGGTGATATGAGGAACGCGATTTTTGACAGTTCTTATCGCAATGATTTCGATTTAACTTCCACGAGCCATTCGTCTCCAAAGATCGGGCTTTCTAAAGGAACGTATTATGTGGACATGTCGTCGTATTCGTCCTTTGAATATGCGATGACGGTAGATTTCACAAGTACTGACTTATGGGAGAAAGAGCCTAACAATTCCTCAAGCCAAGCTAGTGACATTGCTTTGGGTAAGACCTACACGGGTAATATTACAAAAAGTTCTGACAGGGATTGGTACCGTTTCTCTCTAAACAAGAGACAACAGGTTCAAATTTATTTCACGAACAAGGCACAGCTCCAAAAGTATGGGAGCTGGATGTTATATGTGTATAGTGGCAATGACATCAATAAGGAATTGACTAGGGTCGAAAATCCATGCAGTCAGACTTCCTCGAGTTCCAAGGTTCTGACTCTGGATAAGGGCTCATACTATGTGCAGGTGGATTCATCGTGGCTTACTAGCGACACCGGAGAAGGGTCTGAATATTCGTTGCTTGTGACTGATCCGGCTAAAAGCCCCTCGGTGACGATGTATCGTTTGTATAACCGTTACACGGGTGAGCATTTCTATACGTCGGATGTGTCGGAGCGTGATCATCTGGTCTCCGTGGGCTGGTCGTACGAGGGTGTGGGCTGGGTGGCCCCGGTGTCGGGTGATCCGGTGTACCGTCTGTACAACGGCCATGTGAGGGGCGGTGACCATCATTACACGACGAGCGCGTCGGAGAGGGATTCCCTGGTCCGTGCCGGCTGGTCGTACGAGGGTGTTGGCTGGCGTTCGGGCGGTTCCGTTCCGGTGTACCGCCAGTACAATCCGTACGCGAGGACGGGCACGCATAACTATACGGCGGACGGGTCGGAGAACGATCGTCTGGTCTCCGTGGGCTGGCGTGCCGAGGGCGTGGGCTGGTACGCCGTGTCCGCCAAGTAGGTCCGGGCTCGGCCTGAACCGGCCGTGGCACGACCAACACAACAACACCGGTGACACAAAGGCCGTTTTGAATCGCGCATAGTTCGTAAAAATGGACATGGTCGATTCAAAACGGCCTTTACTTATCTGACGAATGCGATCTCGAGATCCGAAATCACCTCTTGCCCTGTACCTTGCGGGCCACCACCTTCATCAGCTCGCGCTGCTTGGAACCGGTCGGAGCCAGTACATCCACGTACTTGCGGATGGGGCTGTCCTCCGCGATCGCACGCTCATGATGTTCCGGCGGAGCGGGACGTTCCACACCACTCATTGTTGCGATCATCTGCGCCATGAAAGGCGTTTCCTGCGCATAACTCCAGTACAACGAGGCGAAATCGCACCATGGATTCTTCCATGGCTTGTCGAAACCGGCGTAATGCACGATTTTCGGAGCCTTACGCGACGTCATGTATGCCTTATACACATTGGCTGGCGCAAAATCGAATACGCCATTGACACGACCGGCACAGTTGTGCATCACATTCCACGAATAATCCAGATACGTGACCAAGCCTTCGCACTCCACGTTCAAAATATCCTGGTCGTTGTAGATGTATCCGGGTTTGGAGGCGATTTCCAGCCATTCGTGGACGGTATGGATCTTGCGCATACGCTCGAGGTTCATCACCAGCACGCCGGCCTGGAAGTAGCCGTACGCATCGCGCATATGCAATTGCTTGCGCACGTATCCGGCCCGTTCGCCGTTTTTCATATTGAGATTGCCGATAAAGTCGATATCGGGCACGGCGGCGATCGCATTGTCTCCAAGTTCGATATCGAACAGTTCGGCGGCATCGCCATTGACCACCAGATCGCAATCCAGATACAGCAGCTTCGAGTAGAACGGCAACGCCTCCTGGATGATGAAACGGTAATACGTTTCGATGCTGATATGCGCATTGCTGGTGGTGAGATTGAAGCCAGCCAAGTAACGGCTCACATCGAAGAAGCGGATCACGGCATTTGGGAACCGTTCGAAAAACTGACGTATGTTTTGCTTGTTCTCGTCGGAGATATTCCGTTCCAATACGATCACATCATATGAACGATCTTTGGAAGCGTTCTTCAGCATCGAATAGATGGTGGTGGTGAGCATCGGCACATAGTTGTTGTCTGCGGCGAACACCACCGGCACCACGTTCTTGTATCCGGCATCAAGCGGCTTGAGAACGGTGGCCGGTTCCGGATGCAGGAAATGCACGCACTGCAGTCGCTTGATCTTCCAATGCGCACCGGTACGCTGCTTGTGCGCAATGAAGATGTTGAGCAGCCGTTCCGAAAGATGCCCCACCGTACGTGTGGTCTGCACGTCCATTCTGCTGAAATCAGTAGCTTCGGCAAACTCATCGAGCAGCGGGAACAACCACTCGTTGTATTCGAAGAAAATGTCTTTCTTCATAATGAACATATTGCAGAATGCCGCAGTTCGACCGTTGAGCACGGCGTCGGCATCCACTCTGTAGTCGGGATGGCGCATGCACAAAATGTCATACATGTGGCGCAGGTCCTTCAAACGCAGGTGCTCGTCGGCATCCCAGTGCTGCTTGAGATTTGAGAATCCGCCGATACGGCGAACGTCATTCAACGGCGTGGTGATGACGTCCCAACCATCCACGGCACGAGCGATCGCATCATCGTTGATACCGTATTCGGCGAGCGCGTGATTATCGATATACGAATCGATAATCTCTCCGTAATCGTTCTCTTTGTGCGGAGTATCGGTGAAATCGAAGTACCTGCGGTAGTGGCAGAAGCCGTAATAGTCAGCATCCTCGTTTTTCCAGGCCCAGTATTGCGCGGTTAGCTCACAATACCGCGGGTTTTCCGCAGAAATGTTCACACCTTCGTCGTCATGCAAAGTGTTCGTGAAACGAGTCGCAGCATTCGCCGCGCCCACCTGCACCGGAACAATACTGTTCCCCTCAGGGAACGTGGCCTGCTTATGTGCCGACACAAAGATTTTGATATTCGGATGGTGCTGTTCCGCTGTGAGAACCATGTGAGATATTCCGCCTTACTAAGACAAACGTCCTTTCCTCAATAGAATATATGAGAGTACTGCCGAAGAGGGACGCTCTACGAGCCTTTGCACCCAAATACTTCGCACGAGTAGGATAGGACGTTTGTGAAAGACTTTTTCGAAAGCCTCAAGAAGAGGTACCACTATGCGATGGTGGTTTTCAAGGAACTGGTGAAAACCGACTTCCAGCTGCGATATCAGGGCTCATTCCTGGGCATGGTGTGGTCTGTGTTGAAACCGTTGATGCTGTTCGCCGTGATGTATGTGGTGTTCGTGAAGTTCCTGAAGTTCTCGGATGGCACTCCGACTTTCCCGATTTCGTTGCTGTGCGGCACCTGCCTGTGGAGCTTCTTTTCCGAGTCGACCAGCATGGGCATGCGCGCCATCGTCGACCGTGGCGATCTGCTGCGCAAGATTCATTTCCCGAATTACATCATTGTGGCGTCCACCACGATGGGTTCCATGATTTCCCTGGGCATCAACCTTGTGGTGGTCATCCTCTTCGGTTTCTTCGCCCACGCGCATTACACCTGGCGCATCCTGCTGGTTCCGCTCAGCATCATCCAGCTGTATTGCCTTGGTCTCGGCGTTGCCCTGCTTCTGGGCTCGCTGTATGTGTATTTCCGTGATGTGGCCCATATCTGGGAAGTGGTGCTGCAGGCCATGTTCTATGCCACGCCTATCATCTACCCGATTTCCATGGTGGCGCAGAACAAGGAGTTCTCCTGGGCTGCCGACATTCTGATGCTTAACCCGACCACGCAGACCATCATGGATATCCGCCATAACCTGCTGTCTCCGGAATACGTGCCGACCGTGTGGACCATGGTGGACAACAAGCTGCTGTGCCTGCTGCCGTACGTGCTGTCCGCTTTGATTCTATGGCTGGGCATCCATGTGTTCCGCAAGTACAGCGCCAAGTTCGCGGAGGTGCTCTAAAGCCATGAGCGAGGTTTCGATGACTGATAACAACACTGTTGATGAGCGTCCGGTCGTACTCAAGGTCGACCATGTGGCCAAGTCCTTCCGTCTGCCCACCGAACAGGCCACCGGCCTGAAGATGGCTTTCCTGAACTGGACGAAGGGCATCAAGGGCTACACCGAGCAGCATGTGCTGCGCGACATCAATTTCGAAGTGCATCAGGGCGATTTCTTCGGTATCGTCGGCCGTAACGGTTCCGGCAAATCCACGTTGCTGAAGATCATTTCGCAGATTTACGTGCCGGAACAAGGTTCTGTGATGGTGAAGGGCAAGCTGGTGCCGTTCATCGAGCTGGGCGTCGGCTTCAATCCGGAGTTGACCGGACGTGAGAACGTGTATCTGAACGGCGCGCTGCTGGGATTCACGCACGAGGAAATCGACGCGATGTATGACGACATCGTGGAGTTCGCCGAGCTTGAGGACTTCATGGACCAGAAGCTCAAGAACTATTCCTCCGGCATGCAGGTGCGTCTCGCCTTCTCCGTGGCCATCAAGGCGCAGGGCGACATTCTGGTGCTCGACGAAGTGCTCGCCGTCGGCGACGAGGCGTTCCAGCGCAAGTGCGACAATTTCTTCGCCGAAATCAAGAAAGATCCGACCAAGACCGTCATCCTTGTCACTCATTCCATGGATGCGGTGAAGAAATACTGCAACAAGGCCATTCTCATCAAGGATGGCGAGATCATCGCATCTGGCGACAAGAACGATGTCGCGGATCGCTACACGCTTGAGAATCTCAAAACGAACGAATCTAATAAGCATGATTCTTCCAATGAAGAAATTTGTGAAGAAATGCCGATTCTGCGTGTATATCCGAACGAGCTCCCTGTATGTGAATCTGGAACCAATTTTAAATTTACCGTTGAATATAACAATGTTGCTGCCGATAGAAAAATCTATCTTAATATTGTTTTGCTTGATATTTCAAGGGGTGGAATAGCTTTAGCGCAACGTTTTATGACTGTTCCTGGACATCATCGTGTGAATATGATTGCTCCAACTGCAGATTTTAACGATGGTGAATATCGGATTATTCTTTCGGCTCATATTGAAGTGGATCCGAAAGATTCTTCTGTGGACAGGATGATTACGACAACTAATGAAAAGGAGTCATGCACTTTTGTGGTACAAGGAACATATGGTTCCGACAAATTCGCTCTTATGAATTATCGGCGAATTCAATATCAATGTGAAGATACCAAGGTTCTGCAGGCTAAAGATTCTTTCTGAGGCCGATAGCTACTATTGCCGATGTGTGAAAAGACTTTTATTCGGCTTCTCACACATCGGCAATTGATTTTCTCACCAACGAATCTTGTAGTGCCCGTCATACTGGTTGAGTTGACGGTTGATATATTTGCCTCGAGCGCCAACGAGGGTCTTGTCCCAACGTGCATAGAAACGTGCTTGTTCGTCGATGGCGCGACGTTCTTTTTCCACATCTTGCTCATCTCGGCCACGGCTTGTGTGCTCGCTATGGTATAACTTCGCCTGTGGGTCGAATACAGTAAGGTACCCTTGTTGACCGATTTTGAGACAAAGATCGACATCGTTGAGTACGACAGCGAGATTCTCATCAAAGCCGCCGACGGATTGGAACGCTTTACGCCGCACCATTTGGCAGGCGCCGGTAACAGCTGCGCAATTATATGGATAACGCATGGTTTCCATATAACCGCCATCTTTGTCGGACAGCATATCACTCAAATAACCAACATGGTCTGCGGAAACCCATACTCCGCCGTGCTGCACCAAATTATCGGGGAACAGCAGTTTGGCGCCAACGATGCCCACTTCAGGACGGGCGAAGAAACCGACCATGGAGTCAAGCCAGTCACCATTGATTATGACCGTGTCATTGTTCAGGAACAGCAGTATCTCACCATCGCAATGCGCGGCACCATAATTGCAGATTGCGGAATAGTTGAAACCTGTTCCGGGCCAAGTCACAACCTTGATTTTTTCATTTTGATCTTGAATTCGATCATAGTATGCAAAGGTTTCCTGCTCAGTACTGTTGTTCTCGACCAAAGTAATGTCATAATTCTGGTAGGTCGTCTTTTCCAGTACCGAAGTAAGGCAACGCTGCAGCAGCTGCGAATGGTCCTTCGTGGGGATGACAATACTCACTTTAGGCGTAGCCTCATTGATGTAACGATTTCTGTAACGGAAAGGCAGCTCGGAATCTGACACGTCTACTTGTAACCCTGTACGTTCGAAATGTCGTTGCAAGACAATCTTGCCGGCTGTCTGGGCATAAGGTTTACTGTCAGGATTTGTGCTCGTGGAATTTTGATGCACGCGCCAGTGATATAACATGTAGGGCACATTTGCGATTGAACGTGCTTTTTCGCAGCATTTCAACGTTAAATCATAATCTTGAGCGCCGCTTACATCAGCAGGAGAAAGTTCCACTTGACTAAGTACTTGACGGCTGACCATTAGCATATGGGTCACATAGTTGTATGCGTTCAAAAGATCAGGATTGTAATCTGGCTTAAATGTTGGCAGCGTGTAATGGCCGTTTTCAAGGCGGTCTTCATCGCAATACAGGACATCTGCGTCAGATTGGTCATGCAGAACGTTGACATAGCGATACAGTGCATCTGGTTCGAGGACATCGTCATGATCGACGAACGCTATATAATCGCCTTTGGCTTCTTTTAAACCAACATTCGTGTTCTCGGCTATGCTTTTGTTTTCCGCTGTAATAATTCGGAATCGTGGATCATCGATATGAGCTAACGTATCGTTGATTTCTCGCGCTTCCTCACCGTTGCCACTTACATTAACGAAAAGGACTTCAAATTTTTCATATGATTGAGCGGCGATACTTTTGACGAGAGCCTGCAGATATTCGACAGGAGGACGGAAAACAACTGTAACGATACTAATAAGTGGCTTATCTTTTTCTGTCCAAGAATGACAGACTCTACGTTGATTTTGGATATCAGCTGTGGTTGCGCGATGCTGTTCGTACCAGATCTGATAGCCACCATCATTGAATGCGTGCTTTGTCATGTCAAGTGCGCCGTTGACGAATCCATCGAACATCGGGGGAAGGATACAGGTGAAGCAAGCGTCCTGACTGGCCGGTTTCGCCTGGATGCATAGTGTTTTCTGTTCGGTTGTGACAATAATGGAGTACACGAGCTCATGAATATGCTGGGTTGGATCGTGAGGATCAGAAATCAGTGAGTCCTCAAGTACGATTGGCTTGAGCTCAAGTTTGTGTGCCGCAGCATCATACACACTTATGGTGCATGACTCTTTCTGGCCAAAATATGGATAACGCACGTGGAAACGACATGAATAATGCTGTTCGTCGATGGGGTAAATTCCGGTAACGTACGTATGTGGACTACCGGAAATTCTCCGTTGTTCAATTCCTCGGATCTGTGACGCAAATTCGGGACGTTCATGATATGTCAGTCGAGATTTAACTTTCGAAAACAGAGGGTGGAAGAGGAAAGTTCCTATTTCCTCATGTGTGTTGCGATTCTTTATGTGCACCGTCAGTTTAGTGTTGTCAAGCAACGGGACGGCGACTACGGATTCGTAACTATTTTTATGAGAGAAATCACCCCATTTCTCACATGCGGATTTGTCTTCACCGGGGAAACCTATGGATATTACCGGACATTGGATTGAATCATTGTCTTCCGTATTAATAAACGCGGTAAGTTCATCAGGACTGGAAGACGTCTTAATCTTCACATATCCTTTGCCGTCGCCACGACATAGCCCTATGATTTGTAATGTCATTTCGTCTCTTTCGTCAGAATCTCTATTTTGCGAGATGCGTTCTTCTGTCCGATATGTCCTAAGATGTTGTATTTTATCTTTTTAGGCGTACATGTATCTGGTATATGTTGACGATTAACGAAGACATAGATAGCGGTATGAGTGTTTGCTATTACCGCTAGAAACGTGTTTATATGGATTTCCCTTTTTCGGTGATGAATTGGGGGTATGATTCATAACAGCGAGGGGTGTTCCTTGCATATGAAGAGAAAAGAACCTTAGGGGTTGCCATGTCGAATCATCGGGCAGAATTGAAGAGAATTTGGGCGGCGCTGTGCGCATTCGCGATGTGCGCCACGGTGTGTGTGGCGACGGGGCACGCGGCGTTCGCCAAAACCGCCACTGATGACAGCAATGTCGTTGCGTCGTTGAAGTACATGAGCGAGCTCAACAGGTTGCGCCAAACGAACAGAGCAAGATTAACCGCCCAGCAGATCGCCGACGCACAGAATGAAGACAACGGAGCCGATATGAGTGCCGATCAGGTGCAGTCGAACGCTGCTGATGGGTATACGGTTCCGGAACTTAAAGTCAATTGGGACTTGATGAGTTGGGCGCAGAAGCGTGCGGACGCCCTGGCAGAACGTGCCGTGGTCAACGAGGATGGCCCAATCAGCCATGATGACATGTATACGGGGAAGCCCGACTGGCTGGACAAGCACAATCTTGGCGAGAATCCGGATTATCAGGATGGCACGTATTATTTCGGTCCTGAAGCGCTGTTCATCGGATATCCGGAAACCGGACTTGATGATCATAATCCCATCAAATCCTGGTACAGCGAGCTTACCGCAAAGCCAGGAAGCGACAGGCAGGGTTATGGGCATTATCTCACTGAAGTGAGCCCGTTGGCGGATTCCGCGGGCATGGCTTCCGCGCAGGTGACGAGCGGACGCTGGAAGGGCGCCACGATTGTGGTGCTGGAAATCGGTTACGTTGGATACCGTGGGGGTCGTGGAACCAATGAAACCGTGAAGGAAGCGCTTGAACGATACGTTGGCACAACGTACACGGTGAAGTACCATGCGAACGGTGGAACTGGAACCATGAGCGACCAGAAAGTGGAAGCTGATTCCTCTTTTTATCTGAGCAACAACCATTTCACGCGCATCGGATATGGATTTAAGGGATGGAACACGAAGCCCGACGGCTCTGGCACATCATACTCCGAATATGACGGTATCTACAATGCCGTCGATCCCGGCGAAACATTGGATTTGTATGCACAGTGGACGCCGAATACTTACTATGTGGATTTTTCCTCCAATAATGGATGGGGCGGAGATCGACGATCATTCACTTATGATCAGGCGCAAAAACTGCCCACTCCCGAGGAAGTGGGAATATCCAAAGAACACTATAAATTCTCGGGGTGGAATACCAAGGACGATGGCACGGGAACGTCATACCAGGCAGGGCAATCGGTAAAGAACCTCACGACGCAGCCAAATGGCATCGTGACGCTGTATGCGATGTGGAAACAGATGTACACAGTATATTTCCGCGCCTATGATTCGGTACCGGAGTATTCCGAAGAACAGCAGGTCTTGGATGGCGATACCGCCAAGAAGCCGGCCGATCCCACCCGACCGGGATTCGTGTTCCGTGGATGGACGGCTGGTTATTCGAATGATTCGCCATTGTACGATTTCAGCACTCCGGTGACCGGAAACCTTTATTTGTATGCACAGTGGAATTCATACCCTTACGTCATCCATTACGATGCCAACGGTGGCACTGGTTCCATGCCGGATCAGAAGGTGGGTTCGAGCTCGAGTTCCAATGAGGCTACGCTGAAACAGAACGAATTCAAATACAGCGGCAGGGTATTCACAGGCTGGAATACCAAACGTGATGGCACCGGTACCGCATATCAGGACAACGCGTTGCATGGCGATTTTGACGTTACTGGCGCCAACCAAGTGATTACCTTGTATGCGCAGTGGACAACAGCTAAGGCGAAGTCCATTGAAGTGGATAAAGGTACGATAACGTGCAATGGTTATTTTGGCTGCTCTGCGCAGCTTCCCTCCACAGTGAAGGTGCATTTGACCGATGGCAATACCGTTGAGGCCTATGTGGATTGGAACCGGCAGCAGCTCTCCAAGGTCTCGGATAAAAAGAAGGGGGATATTCACGTTGGCGACGAGTTCTACATTGACAGCACCAACGTCGTTGGATTCCCCGGGCAGAAGGTTCGTGTAAAAGCGGTGATGAACGATGCCACTCCGCCGGTCTTCAATGGCGTGGATGACATCGCCGCGAAGAAAGGCGATACCTCGTTCAGCACTCTTTCGGGCATCAGCGCTACAGATGACCATGATGGTGATGTGACAAGCAGGATCAAGGTCTCCGGTAAGTTCGACATCAATACGCCAGGAGACTACCCGCTCACCTACATGGTGAAGGATGCCGCTGGCAATGAGACAACCGCCAACCGTACAATTCACGTGACGAGCGGGAAAGTGGTGACTGTGTCCTTCAACGCCAATGGGGGTACTGGTTCCATGTCCGCACAGACGTTCAGCGTCGGCGATTACCAAAGATTCCGTTCTGCCGGATTCACTCGAGTGCACTACTATTTGATGTCTTGGAACACCAAGGCGGACGGAACTGGCACAAGCTACGGTACATACGGAGCGATGTTCGATGAATCCGATGTTCCCGCGAATGGGAAGATAACGTTGTATGCGCAATGGGAGCGTGCTACGTACTACGTAGGTTTTTATGCGAATCTTCCAAATAATGGAGGGGGCTCCGCCTGGCAGGATATCAAGTATGACGAATACGCGAATCTGCAGGCCAATACCTTCACTGCAACCGGGTATACATTCGTCGGATGGAACACCGAAGCAGATGGTTCCGGAACCAGTTATTCCGATAAGCAGCAGGTCAAGAACATCTACGATGAGTACGGGTATGGCATTTCCTTATACGCGCAATGGAAGGCAAACACCTACACGGTGAGGTTCAACGCCAATGGCGGCACCGGCACCATGGCCGACCAGAAATTGACGTACGACAAGACCGAACAGCTGAACCGTTCCACGTTCAAAGCGCCAACCGGCAAGATGATTACTGGATGGAACACCAAAGCTGATGGCACCGGTACTAAGTATGGCTACTGTGATCCGGTGAAGAACCTGCTCGCTAGTGGTTCGATGACGCTATATGCGCAGTATGGTCCAGCGCAATACAGCTCCATCGTTGTCAAGACTCCTCCGACTAAGGTTTCATATAAGACCGGAGAAACGTTTGACAAGGCCGGACTTACAGTGTCCGCCGTACAAACCAACGGAGATGTCACACAACTGTCAGGCAACGAGTACACGCTCTCCCAGCCGGCCATGGGATCCAACGGAACGAAGCGTGTCACGGTAACGCTTAAATCGAACACTGCATTGAAGGCTTGGTTCGAGATTGCCGTGGGCACCTCTTTGCCGACTGTGCAGGAAAGCGATTCCGTGGAGAATTCCGACGAGGCTGTAATGAACTATGTGGTCAACCTTAAGGAAGACACTGCCGGCGATGTGCTGGACAAGGCCGTTGCCGGAGCGGAATCGTTGCAGGCGTACAAGCTGATGGCCTATCCGGAAATCAGCGTGTTCTTCGTGCAGGCGCATACCAAGACATTCGCCACTGATTTTGCGCAATGGGCGGCGAAGAATGGCATTGCGGTGGATTCCGTTGCTCCGACTCGCGATACGTTACGTGAAGAGGAGATTCGTTCCGGAAGCGTCACCTCTTCGGAAGTGGCTTCCGCTCCCAAATGGAATTCCGGCAATGCTTTCCGTAAGACTCAGAAGGATTCTTCTGATCCTGATACCAATATCTACGATGCTTGGGGCATTGTGGCGACTGGTGCTGACCGCGCCCAGCGCACGGACGTCGCTTATAAGCCGACGTTGACTGGTGTTATTGACAGTGGCATCGAAGATGACAATCCGGACTTGCGAGGAAAAGTAAGCAGCACATATTCCGTAGATTGCACGGTGAACGGTATACCGCAACAAGGTACTGATACCTCCACCGGGTATCCGGTATGGTGGCCCACTGCAGGCGATTACAGCGACAGGCATGGAACCCATGTGTCCGGTACCATTGCCGCTGCGCATAACGGTGTCGGTGTTGATGGTGTCAATCCGAATACCACGCTTGCGGCCATTCGCGTGCTTAAACATGATCGTACATTTCTTGAACATGAGGTGTGCGGGTACATGTGGGCTGCGAATGTTGGCATGGACGTCACCAATGCCAGCATTGGCAGTTTGAATCCTGAATATCCCGGCAAGTATACGGAAGATAAAGCTGGTGCTGTAGCAATGCAGCGCGCCGTAAGCTATGCCAGCAAACATAATGTCACCAATGTCGCTTCCGCAGGCAATTCAGGGCTAGATTTAGATAATCTTCATGAGACGAAATCGGGGAGCCGCATGCGCAGGCTCATCGAAAAGCGCAAGCCCCCTGTGTCGATTGGTCAGGCAGACGATACTGTAGAGCTTGCAAACAAGGCAGTCAAGGATAATGCCTTTGATCCGGCAGACGGTCTTGCTGAAACACAGGTTCAAGGATTGGCAGTCAATTCCGGTACGACATTCCCAACCGATAAAGGATGTATTTTCCCCGCCATGCTGGATGGCATCGTCACGGTTTCCTCGGTGCGGAAGCAGAGTGATCATTCGGCGGCAGAGTTGCGTAGATCAGTGGATACTTCGCACTATGATTCCACGGAATGCGGCGACAGCGACAAAGGATGGTGTTCGAACTATGGTGCGAACACCATCGATGTGGCGGCTCCAGGATCATACATCTATTCAACTTATGGAACCGACTATACGTACATGAGTGGCACGTCTATGGCTTCCCCTCATGTGGCGGGAGTGGTTTCGTTGCTCAAATCAGTGCATCCGGATTATTCGCCGGCTCAAATCGAGGAACTGCTGAAGAAGCAGGCCAAGGAGCTGTACGGTAATTTGGCAGTCCCGACCGACGGTGCGGAATACCGCGGCGCTGGTTTGGTCAACGCCTATGCGGCAGTGACGGAAGACCAGGAGAAGCCTGTGGTTTCGGCCCAGTATTCCACCGACGGTGGCTCCACTTGGCATGGTCTCGCCAATGCCAAGGTGTCGGGCAAGGCAACCATTCGGGTCACGGTGACCGGACCGGTTTCCAGTGCTTCGATGAGTTTCGGCGGACAAAACAAGCAGGTTCGTGGTGGGGACAACTACCACGGTAATGTGAGCATGACCATGGATGTCGACTTCTCCAAGCTCACCAGTCTGCAGAGTGAGTCGCTTGCCATCAAGGCATATGGTCTCAACTACAGCGTTTCGAACGATGATGTGAATACCACGGTACAGTTCCAAGGCGGACAGTCCGTTAACGTCACAGTGTCGTTTGATTCGAATGGTGGTTCGGCCGTCTCCTCGCAGCAGGTGAGGTACGGTTCGAAGGCCGTGAAGCCGGCCGATCCGACGCGTTCGGGTTACACGTTCGCTGGCTGGTACACGGCGAAGTCGGGCGGTTCGAAGTATGACTTCAACCAGCCGGTGACCGGCGCCCTGACCTTGTACGCGCACTGGACGGTGAATTCGTACACGCTCACGTTCGACGCGAACGGTGGCAAGGTGTCCCCGGCGTCCCGGAAGGTACGGTACGGCGCGAAGTACGGCGACCTGCCGACGCCGACGCGTTCGGGTTATACGTTCGATGGCTGGTATACGGCGAAGTCGGGCGGCTCGAAGGTGTCGGGTGACTTCGTGATGGGCGCCGGTGACGTGACGGTGTATGCGCGTTGGGCGGAGTCCCCGCGGCCCTCCTCGGTGGTGATGTATCGTTTGTATAACCGTTACACGGGTGAGCATTTCTATACGTCGGATGTGTCGGAGCGTGATCATCTGGTCTCCGTGGGCTGGTCGTACGAGGGTGTGGGCTGGGTGGCCCCGGTGTCGGGTGATCCGGTGTACCGTCTGTACAACGGCCATGTGAGGGGCGGTGACCATCATTACACGACGAGCGCGTCGGAGAGGGATTCCCTGGTCCGTGCCGGCTGGTCGTACGAGGGTGTTGGCTGGCGTTCGGGCGGTTCCGTTCCGGTGTACCGCCAGTACAATCCGTACGCGAGGACGGGCACGCATAACTATACGGCGGACGGG